>Ga0208644_1004597_pt1 | contig 10361 bp, 13 predicted proteins | sample VirMetDEL_Nov_18_FD_184517 | JGI IMG/M metagenome (GOLD analysis project Ga0208644, IMG submission 184517) | Aqueous microbial communities from the Delaware River and Bay under freshwater to marine salinity gradient to study organic matter... | ecosystem: Environmental > Aquatic > Marine >... | reverse complement strand
TCTTTCACTTCTTTGAAAAAATGACTGAGGAAGATAGATTGTCTATGGGTAAGAGAACCAGAGAAAATTTTGAAAAGCACTATCAGTGGCATTTAAGTGGCGCTCAGTGGGAAAAATACTTTGATAGTCTTGAAGAACTACCCATAGAACAAACTTGGGGTTCTCAACCTAAAATTCAACAACCATCTCCTAAGCTGGACTTGTCGAAAGTTGGCACCGTTTCAAATACTCAACTTGCAAAGCATTTAATTACAGATGTTTTAAGAGAGCCAGAAAAGTTAAATACTTTTTTTGAAGCTAGACTTACAAGAGATTTGATATACAAACAGGCCACTTCTTCAACTGGCGGCATGTATTTTAATGAATCTTCTGCGGCTTTTGACGGCATGAATCGCAGACAACCATTTAATTATGATATAGCGTATAATCAAATGGCAGGGTTGTGCAATAGAAGAAACCAGTGGGAACAGAAAAGAATTGAAACGATTAAATCGTTAAAGGACAGGAGTGCTTAATGGACTATTTCTGTAAAACAAAAAATGGAGACTTTTGGGTAAGTGATTTAGATACCTCTCAGTCAATAGAGCTATATTATTTTAAAGTGTGGGAACAGCATTTATTAGATGTTATTGATAAATATGTAATAGAAGGAACTGTTGCGATTGATGCTGGCGCAAATTTTGGGTCCATCTCTGTGCCAATCAGTAAAAAGTTAGGTCAAGACGGTAAATTGTACAGCTTTGAAATGAGCGAGACAATGACAGAAAGACTGGTTAAAAATTTAAATCAGAACGACTGCGCTAATGTAGAAGTTTTCAATCTCGCACTTTCCGATAAAATTCAAGAAAAAGTATTTTTTGAAGAGCCAAAAGAAGGCGAAAAACATAATTTCGGAGACATTAGAATAAATAAGGAGTCTACAGGTAGAGAGGTAGAAGCTACTACGATTGACTCCCTCGATATTCAAGGAAAAGTCAGTTTTATAAAAGTTGACTGCCAAGGATACGATTTAAAAGTAATGAAAGGAGCCAAAGAAACAATTAAAAATAACAGACCCACTATTGTCTTTGAATGGGAAGAAGACATGTCAATTCAATTCAATGATACAATAAAAGATGTTTTTGATTTCTACTCAGATTTAAAGTATGAAGTAACTAAAATTCAAAAAGACGATTGGATGGCAATACCAAAATGAAATTTCCAGATGAATATTTTCCAATAGAAGATTCTATTAAAAAAGATTTTTTACTTAAAGTTAATGAAGGTAAAAACAACTGTAAAGATTTAAGAGTATTGTTCTGCGCTACTTGTAAGGATGTTGTTGATTCAATAGAGAGATCAATATCTTTTTGCCACGAAGCAGGAAAGTATTTTAAAGATTATAATATATTTTTGTATGAAAATAACAGTTCAGATGGAACTCCCGAAAAAGTTCAAGCACTAAAAGATGAAAAAGTTATTTTTAAATCTGAATTTATTATAGGTGGCTCATATGAAAGATCTTCAACGACTTTATATAAAAGATGTAATTTAATATCTAATGCTAGGAATAAGTATGTTGATTTTATAAATGAAAACGAAGGTTATGATTATATATTTGTTTTTGACACAGATATAAGTGGTGGTTGGTCATTAGACGGGATATTTAATTCAATCTACTATTTAGAAAAAAATAAAACATATGGGTGTATGACCTCTTACTGCGTTCTCGCTAGCCCGAATGTTCACGATTTAGAAGAAGTAGCTCCAGAAAATTGGATGATGTTCGATTCATTTGCTTTTAGATATAAAAAAGATGACTGGTCTTTTCCTAGTCAAATATATTTACATAACTATATAAAGGTTCATAGAGGTACAGAGCCGGTAGAAGTAAATTCTAATTTTAATGGACTAGCTATTTACAAGCCAGAGTGCTTTAAATCTAATCGGTATTACGTTAAAAATCATGGGTCAGAAATGAGTATAGATTCAGAGCATGTTGCATTTCATAAAAATATTTGGGATAAAGGGCTTAAAGTCTTACTTAATCCCAGTATGATAACATCTATTTCAAAACATAAATATTGCGAGGAATATCAATGAAGGTATTGTATATAGCACACTATAAAGAGTTTGGAGGGTGGTCACAAGCCGCTACAGATAACATACTTGCTTTAGATAATGTAGGAATAGATGTTGTCTGTAAAAATGTCACATTAACTCAAGACAAGCAGGAAGTTCACCCAAGAATTTTAGAATTAGAAAAAAAAGACTCTAAAGACTGCGATATTTGCATCCAACATATTCTGCCACATCATTATGTGCGATCAGATATGTTTAAAAAGAATATTGCATTTATGGAGACAGAAACGTTAAAGCTAAATCACTTGAATTGGTTTTATCAATTAGAAATGATGGATGAAGTTTGGGTGGCGAACCATACTTCTAAAAATACGCTAGAAGAAGATGGATTTAAAACACCAGTTAAAGTAATTCATCATACTTGCGATACATCAAAGTATAAAAAAAAATATGGAGAACTATCAATACCAGAGATAGAAAACACATTTAAATTTTATTATGTTGGTGATTTTAATGATAGAAAAAATCTAGAATCTATAGTAACATGTTTTCATTCTGAATTTGAAGAAGATGAAAATGTGTCACTCACTTTAAAGTTTAATAAGTTTGGCGTAAGCGCTCAAGAGCTACATCAAAAAGTCGTTGAGTACCTAACGCAACTAAAAGAAAAACTTAGAATAAGAAAAAGCTATAAGCAAGAATTAATAATAACAGATAAAATTTCAGAAGAAAGTTTGCTGTCTCTACATCAGCACTGCGATTGTTTTGTTTGCCCATCTCATGGAGAGGCTTGGAGTATTCCAACGTTAGAAGCTATGGCTTTTGGCAACACGCCAATCGCAAGTAACTTTGGAGGGCCGTGTGAATTTATAGATAAAAACAACTGGAGAACTGGATCGTTAATTAATGGCGTATACTCTTGTTGTAAATCAGAACACGCAGCGTTCCCAGATCTATTTACTTCTAAAGAATATTGGTTTCAACCATGTGAAAAACAAATTAGAGAGCAAATGAGAAAGTATTATGAGTCGTGGCAAAAAGACCCTATATCATACACTCAAAGAAACAGAGTTGCTGGCATGAAGCAGGTAGAAAAATTTTCTTACGAAAATATAGGTAAAATTTTAAAGGATCAATTAAATGACATATAGTACACTACCAATTATACAAAGGGCTTTAAAGCCAGAAAATAAAGAAAGATTAGACATTCTTTGTTTTGACACTCATGAGCGCTGCCAGTCACAAATGGCGAAAACAGGACATAATTTTTATTCATTAAGATATAAAGACTGTAAAGTATGGAATACTGACTTTGCTGAAATTCCAGAAAACTATCACCCAATCCAAAACCTGTATGAAGATATAGACTTTGATTTTATTTTATCTCAAAGTAAATTTGGTCAGTTACAAATATCTAAACAAATACAGCAGCAATTAGGACTACCTATTGTCCACCTAGAGCATACCATTCCAACATCTAACTTTAATTCAGAACAACTTAAATACTTTAAAGCTACTTGGGGTGATTACAATGTGTTTATTAGCGAGTATGCCGCAGGAGCTTGGGGTTTTGACGAAACCGCTACGGTTATTGGTAATTCTATAGACCATGAGTTCTTTAAGCCTATGGACTTAGAGTGTGATGGCACTGTCTTTACAGTTCAAAATGATTTCATAAACAGAGATTATTGCTTGAATTATCAGGGTTGGAAACGTATAATAAATGGTTTCCCAGCTAAAGTCCTTGGTGACACAAAAGGATTGTCTAAAGCGGCGGATTCATTAGAGCATCTTAGAGATGAATACAACAAGTGCGCGGTTTATATTAACACTACCACCGAAAGTCAAATGCCAACAGCTATCCTAGAGGCTATGGCTTGCGGTAAGGCCGTTGTGAGTACAGCTACTTGTTCTATACCAAGTTTTATTAAACACGGCGAGAACGGCTTTCTGACAAACGACGAAGAAGAATTTAGGGGGTATGTTCAACAACTGTTAGACGACGAGCCACTAAGAAAACAAATGGGAAACAAAGCTAGAGAAACTGTCTTAGATGTATTTTCAGAACAAAAATATGTAGACAGTTGGAACAAATTATTCAGAAAAGTATATGAGGATTTAAAATGAAAATAGATATAGTAGGTAAACCTGAAGAAGCAATTTCTGGATACAAGCCAGTTGTAATAAATGAAGATGGATTTGTAGATTTATTTGATGTATCTGATTCAGAGTGTCTAGAAATCAGAGCGAACGGTGTGGTAGATAAATTTAAAGCTAGCCAACTTGAAAACAATCTTGTGGCTTTATTGAAAAAAGTTAGACTTGGAGGAAAACTTGTACTAAGTGGACTAGACTGTAACATTTTGTCGCGCCAAGTTATTTCTGGGCAGTTAGATGAAAAATCCTTTGGAGTTATTGTAGAAAACAGTAATTCTATTTCCTCTTTAAAAACAGTTGCTAAAATAGTACAAAGTCAGGGTTTAAAAATACAAAGTCAAAAACTTTCTGGATATACTTATCAAATTGTAGCCACAAGAGGTTAAAATGTATAATTGTAAAAATTGCTGTTTTGCAAAAATAGAAGATGGACATCAAGAAAAATGTCTAGCCGATAAGTATAAGTATCTACAAAATGATACTCATGTAAAAACAGAAGATGGAATTTTTACATATGATAGATTATGTTTATATAAAAGAGATGACGAATGGCAAAAAAATAAAACAGTTCAAGAAAAACTAGAACTTGCTAGAGACCAGCTTTTCCCAAATATAGGCGTGTGTATAGATGATGACAGTAAAAACTTAGACGACTTAGAAAATATAATTGATCAAATAAGTAATGTAGACTACCCTGTAAATAAAATTGCAGTGGTTATCTATTCTACTTATAATAAAAGTGGAGCAAGAATCCCAAAGCTTTTAAGTAAATTAAGAGTAAAAAAAATTCTTTGTCATGCGGTTTTCATTGTAGAGGATAATATTTTTGAGAATGAAACTTCTGTTTTTAAGAAATTATCAGACGCAACATTTCTAACAAAAATCTCTAGTAAAACTAAAGTTAATTTACAAAAATCACTAGACGAAATAAATAAAAAATCAAATGACGAATTGAAGCGAATCTTAGTTTTTAAAAATGAAGATGCGTTATTTATAAACAAAACTTATGTGTCCAGATTTTATTTAGAATATTTAGATTATAATAAAATGCAGGATGCTATTTTTAATAAAGTAATTGATACGGAATTTTTACATACTATAATATGAGAAATGTAACCGATTTTATAACAAGCCCCAAAAGTGGGAAACTTACATCTGAATTAAACGAACATTATAATATTATTTTGTTTAGCGAAAGTCATGGCTACAGGATGAAAAATCATGGCGCAGTTCAGTTGACTAAAATAAACGGAACTTGCCTAATAGATCATCAAATAAAAGCTATAAAAGCAAGATTCAAGAACTTTAGTATTTTACTTTGTTGCGGATTTGAATCCAGCAGAATATGGAGACATGTAAAACGTTCACATGGACATATTGACATAAGATTAATAGAAAACCCATTATATAGAACTACAAATTCATGTGAAAGTATTAGACTCGCCCTAATGAATACAAATGCTAAAAATATATTTATTTGTTCATCATCTAACATTTTTGAAAAACATCACTTAGATCAGTTAAGTTTTCGCGATACATTTGTATTTTGTCAAAAAAATAAAAATAATAAAACTGATATAAAGGTCTATAAAGATAATGACACTTGCTCCAAGTTAGATTTTGGCGTTGGGGATTTATGCTGGGTAGAAATGTTATATCTAAATCAAGAAAAAAGCGTAAATGATTTCTACTCGATTATTGACTGCGAAGAATATAAAAGCAAATTCTTGTTTGAGGCAATAAACAAACTAGCAATAAAACATAGAATTAATGTTTACGAGAACGGACATAAAAAAATAATAAAGTTGGACTCAGCAATAAAACTAAAGGAACTAACCTAATGAAAATACTGACACAAAATTATTCATCAAATTACACTACGGAGCCATTCTATTTGACAGAATGCTTCAAAAGGGTTGGTATAGACTCTCACCTTTGGGCAGATGTAAACGTGTCTGCATTTGATATGTTTGACACCGTTAAACCAGATATATTTGTTGGGCATTTTGCTTATCTAACAGAAGACATTATTAAATATTTGTCACAAAATAAAAATATCAAACCCGTCATTAATGTTACAGGCACAAACCAACAACAACTAAAAGGTATTACCGACACCTTTATGTCAGTAGGTTTAGAAAACCCAATTCTCTTTAGTAATAATTTTGTCCATCCTCATGGAGATTCTGTTTATAAGATTTTCCCCGCATTAGATGTATTTATTCGAGCCGCACAGCCGCAGTTTAATATACCGCTAGCAATTGTCACAAACAATAAAAACGAAACTGTAGACAATTTTGTAAAAGATAAAGAAGTATACCACCTTGTATCTTATGGGGCAGATCAAGAGTGGGCAGATTTTTCAACTGATATCAGAAACTTTTGGGGTGTGTCTACATGTTATGACAAAGTTACACTTATTGACGATGGTATGATTTCAACATCTCAATTCTTTTTTCAAGCAACAATGTTGTGCAATAGATTAGACATTAAAAGTCAAACAGAAGAACAAAGAGATGCATTTCAAGAAATATTGTCTACCTTATTTACATCAGAAGAAACAGATGAAGATGTAGGAACTGTGGTTAAAAATCAGATTATTAAAAATCACACTTGTTTTAATAGAGCTTCGCAACTTGCTGAAATTCTTGGTATGAAAGAAGAATCGCAAAAACTTTTAGAGGTTGTAAAATGAAATTTACATTATGTATAACTTGCTGGTCGCAAGATGTTCACCTGTTAAATGAGACGCTTTCTACTTTCAAAGTACAAGAAAGTGCGCCAGATGAGATAATTGTCGTCGGAAATAACCTAAGAGAAATAAAAGTTGATAATAGCGCAATAAAAACATTCGCAGAACCAACTCGTCGGTCGCCCTCGTTTAATAGAAACAAGGGCGCAGAGATTGCTTCTGGCGATGTAGTTATCTATCATGACGTAGATGACCTCCCGCATCCACAGAAGATACACTTTATAAAAAAAGCATTCTTGGAGCATGATGTAGATGCGTTTGTACATGGATTTTCAGAGGGGATGATGTATCCATACAGGTATGGCGATCTGGAGATAGAGCGTATATCAAGAATCAAGCAAGACCAATATCTGCACTCTGACATATGTACAGATGGCGACTTGCATCATGGACACCTGTCAATTAAAAGAGATCTTGTAAATAAATTTAAATACAATGAAGAAATGTACTTTGGTGAAGATGCTGACTTTATTAAGCGCGTGTTCCTAACTGGGCATCATGTAGCGTATGGCAATCACAAACTGATTAACTACAGACCAAGCTATAAAACTGATAGGAAGTGGTATCATGTCTAATGACACACTTTTATTTCTAGCGATTTCTCAAAATACAGATTCAAATACTTACAATGTTTGTCATGGAGAAGAAAGGACACAGCAATACATAAACGGCATAAAAAAATTATTTGAATATGATTTTAGCAAAAAAGCAGATGTCATGATTTGTGACAATACAACCAAAAATCTTGACAAAAGAATAGTTCAAGCTTTGCCTTTTGATACATTGTATTTAACATATGAAAACAACCTTGGGGCGGAAAGTAAAAGCGTAGGTCTTTGTTATCAATGGAAATCTTCTCTTGAAGAAATCAATAAATATAAATGGGTAATCCACTTTGAGCCAAGACAGTTGCTCAAAAGTCATTTATTTTTTCATTCTTTCTTCAAAAACAAAAGGAATTTATTTAAATTGCGTGAAGATCATGTTTGGACTGGATTGTTTTCTTTAGAAACCAAACTGTTAGATAGATTTATACAGCAGACAGATATTGATAAACGAGAATCTGTGGAAGGTGTTATGCTTCGTTTTATGAAGAATTATTCTTTTGAAGATCAAGATCTTGACTTGCTGTGGAATATATGGGCCTACAGAAAATGGGTACACATATGACTTTTACAAACCCAGAGATAGAATCGTCCTACCAACAATCTGCAATGGGTAAAGTTCTTTACGATGCCGTTATAGAACAACGCGCTAAAAAGATTATTGACTTCGGTATTCTTAACGGATATTCTACAGTATGTATGGCGATGGCGGCTAGAGAAACTGGTGGCAAGGTGTATGCTTACGACATGTTTGATGACTATGAGTTTAACGGACCAAACACTTCTATGCTACAAGAAAACTTTTCAAGATACAATGTTGCACATTTAATTGAATTGAAAAAGGTAAATTTTCATGAGTGGCTAAATAATATTGAAGATTTTGACATTTTACACTTGGACATATCTAATGATGGGGATATAATAAGTAAGCTCCACGAAGCAACAAGAGGCAGTTGTGGGCAAGTATTTTTTGAAGGCGGTTCAGAAGAAAGGGACGAGCAGGATTGGATGTTAAAATATAATAAAAAACCAATCGGTGATTTATCGAATTGCTATCATCTAATATCTAGCTCTTCCTATCAAAACAACGGTAGAACATATTACCCATCCATATCAAGAATGACATTAGGATAATACTGGAAATGATAGATAGCTATAAGATAGAGGGTTGCATAAATTTAGATGAACATACGTGTTTTAAAAGCGCAAACACAATGCCAAACTTTCAAGAAAAATTAAAAGAATTTAAAGAAAACTTAGTTAGGCTAGTAAACACAGAGCAAGCAAAATCATTTTACAAATTTGGAGATGGTGACTATTATTTTTTGAAAAAAACTGCTTTAGGAAGCGCTGCGCCTGGGCGCAGAGCGTTGTCTAGAGGTTATTCTGAAATAAAGCACGAAGAGTTTGTAGAGGGCGCAGAACTTTGTGACTATTACACTTGTGAATTGTATCCAGAAAATATAGATAGATTTAATCAAGTTATAAATAGAAATATAGACTACCCAGCAGAATTTGGGTATGGATTAGTTGCTAATAAATGGCTAACTAAAACCTTTTCTAAAGAAATTGGTGTTATAGGCGCTAAACAAAAAATAGACTTGATAAAGGCAATGATGAACCACAAAGAATATCAAGATTATCTAGGATTAGAAGAATTTCAAGACTACATTCACATACCGCAAAAGTTTGCTTGTGACGATATAGATGAAACAGAAAGGCTTGTTGTAGAACAGCTTAAAAATTCAAAATCAAAGATATTCTTAATTGGAATTGGACATGTTAAATCAGGTCTTCTTCATAGATTAAAAAAATACAAGAAAGCTGTATTCCTTGATGTTGGGTCGGGAATAGACGCACTCGCAGGCGTAATAGACCACGGGCGACCTTATATGGGCGACTGGGTTAATTACAGGATTAAAGAGTTTGACTATTCTTCTCTAGACATACTACAATACGACATGTGGAATACGCCTCACAAATTAATTGGAGAGTGACATGAAAGTTAAACTAGAAGAGAGATATTTTCAAGAGGAAGAGCTAGGGGCTAGCGAACGTCCTTATCAAGCCTTAGCCAAAACACTAAAAGAAACATTTACGCTCACTAGTGTATTCGACGCTGGATGTAGAGACGCAAAGCTGCTAAAGGCTTTAAATAATCTTAATTTAAATTTACAGCTATCTGGCTGTGACTATTTTCAATGGGCAGTTGACAGCGCAGAACAAGAAGTAAAAAGCTTTGTTTTTCAGCACGACCTTAGAGATAAATTAGATATTGACAATAAATATGATCTTGTTACCTGCTTTGAAGTTGCAGAACATATAGACCCAGAATATTGCGATGTGTTTTTGAATAACTTAAAATCAATTTCTAATAAATATGTATTACTTACTTGGTCTGAAGCTGGTGGAGAAAATGACAAAGGGAATGATACCCACCTACAACACTTAAACCCATTAAAAAGAAATGATGTAATAGAAACTGTTGGAAAACACATGACACTAAACCAACCTTTAACAGAACAGTTTTTGAAAAATTCTAATGAACAACCAGATTTTTTGTGGTATTGGAGAAAGTCACTAACTGTGTGGGAAATATAAATGGGTAAAAAAGTATTAATTACTGGCGGCTGTGGTTTTATAGGACATCATGTTGTAGAACATTTCCTGTTAAACACAGATTATGAAATATCTATAATTGATAAATTAAATTATGCAAGTTTTGGTTTGGATAGACTACGCTCTATACCATGCGACAAAGACCCAAGGGTAAAGGTATTTAAGCA
>Ga0208644_1004596_pt1 | contig 10362 bp, 11 predicted proteins | sample VirMetDEL_Nov_18_FD_184517 | JGI IMG/M metagenome (GOLD analysis project Ga0208644, IMG submission 184517) | Aqueous microbial communities from the Delaware River and Bay under freshwater to marine salinity gradient to study organic matter... | ecosystem: Environmental > Aquatic > Marine >... | reverse complement strand
AGCCGTTAAACCCTGTTGCTGCCCAACACGAACCTGTTCCAAACAAATCAATCCAGCGAAACGGCGAGCGCTCCATTAGATCGACCTCTGTTAATTCAAAATGCTCAAGAGCTTCTGTGTTCTGCCCTTCAAACTCATGCCCACAGATAGGGCATTCACGAACACTAAGCGGAACCTCTGAGTCGCACTCTGGGCAGACTTTAATTGGTGCATCACCGCCAGACTTACCTGCGCTGCCATCAAGATCAACAGCGTCATCAAGCGAGCCGTGCGTTAGAACTGATGTGCCAAAATCCATAACGATGCAGTTTGTTTTGACCACATCTGGAAACTCATCAACATCAACTGTGCGCAAGCCCCGCCCAATCATTTGCACCATTGTGGCTTTATATGAGCAGGGGCGTGTCAGGATAACGCAAGATACAGGTGGCGCATCAAAGCCTTCGGTAAGCACTGCAACATTAACCACGACCTGCATATCACCATGAGCCAGATCATTTAGAATTTCTTCTCGCTCATCTTTTGGTGTGTCGCCAGTGACTGTTGCGGCGACAACGCCAGCATTAGCAAACTCTTCACACAAATCTTGTGCGTGTTTGATTGTAGAACAGAACACGATTGTCTTTCTGTCATGCGCCTTGTCCATCCACTCATCAACAACCTTCTGGTTGATGGCGCGGCGGTTCATAATCTTTTCGACCTGATCCATATCAAAGTCGGCAATGGTCTTTCGTACATTGCGCAACTCATCTTGCACACCAACGTCAATGACATATGTTTTTGGCCTTACCAGAAACCCTTCATTAATCAGCGTAGAGATTTCGATTTGGTGACTGCAATTGCTGAATATGCCGCGCAGCCCCTTCTTGTCGCCACGGTTAGGTGTAGCCGTAAAGCCAACCACTTGAACGCCCTCATTGGCCTCCTTTGCGGCGTTAATGATACGTTGATATGTGTCGGCTACAGTGTGGTGCGCCTCATCAACCACGATCATGTCAATCTTCGGCATAGTCGCCAGATTGTTTTCGCGGGAGAGCGTCTGAACCATTGCGAATGTAGCATCGCCTGACCAGTCTTTTTCTGTAGCATTGTACATACTGCTAGTCAGGGAAGAATTTACTTTGTGAAACTTTGTGGAGTTTTGTGAAACCAGCTCATCACGATGCTGCAAAATAAGAATGTTATTATTTTTGTTATAACGCTTACCCACAAGCGCGGAAAGCATGATTGTCTTTCCGGCACCTGTAGGAGCCACGACAAGTGTATTGCCGTGCTTATCTAAAGCGTCAGAGGCGGCATTGATAGCCGCCTCTTGGTATCCCCGCAAGATCATTCTGCGATCCGATATTTATTTGCAGAGATTGATTTGTCGTACTGCTTTTTGATTACCAAACCGCCACTGCGCAGTTCGCTCATTTCATGATAGACAGTACCCTTACGCTTACCCAACTTAACTTGCAGTTCGGAGATTGTGTAAGGCTTTCCGCTTTCAAGAATTGTCTTCAGCTTTTCGCAGTAACGAGGATAGTTTGACTCGACTGCTTGTGCCGCTGTTTCTTGAATGCCAAAGATGGCTCTAAAAATGCTTCCCAACATCGTGACCTCCTATTGCGCCCAAGATGGCGTAACACCACCTTGTTGTTGTGGTGCAGCGGCTTGTTGTACCGGCGGGGCATAAGCAGGTGCTTGTGCAACAGGAGCCTGTACAGGTGCGGCACCAGCGGCAATAAAGCCCTTGGCATCAGCGGTAAGAACAGCTTTGATCTTGTTCTTGTCTTCGTAACCATTGGTACCTTTTTCGATACCGATTACAAAGCAGATGCTGAGACCATTTAGATCACCCACGCCGTTAAGGCTACGAGCAGCTTGTGCTTGCGGTGACTCATCTTTGGCCGACAAGTTGAATGCGCTGTCGATCATGCTTTTCAAAGTCCGCAAACCAATCTCTTTGGCAACTGGAATGCCACGCTCTGAAAGCTTGTTGCCATCAACAAAGATGTTGTGCCACACCTTACGCTTATCAAAATTACCACCAGCAATGGTTACTTCAATCGGCAACCACTTGGCGCTTGTTGACTGTGACGACTTAAAGAAATTACCCGCGCCAAACTCTGGTAGGTCAATGTCGCCACCAGATAGTTTAACAAAGCCACGAGCGACTGTGCCATCAGGGATTAACTCAAAGGATGTGTTATCATACTCTTGAGCAGGTACGTTGTTTAGGTTAAGCATTGCTTTCTTCTCCTTCTGCAATAACCACTTCATTTGGATTGACAAACGCCATTGGCCTGTCAACCTGTGCTACCCCACCAGACATCTTTTCAAGAAGCTTGCCCAAGTGTGGCTCTTCAATTAAATCCAACCGACCACTGCGGTCTTTAGCTGGATAGTTCCACTTGTTTAGAGTCTGACAAACAAAGGCACGGAACTGATTGCCTTCATCGCTTGTCAATGTTGTCATCGTCAAAACCTCATCAACGATGCCGGGCAATTCGCGCCCAGTCTTACTGCCCTCAATCTGAAGGGAGTATTCATTACGTCCATAATCATCAGTTCTCTCGTCAAGGATGCCGACAAAGATCACGTTCTTATCACGGATATGCTGTAGGTGCGTTAGCCAAGCCATCATCTCACGCCCCTGCATTCCGTAGACTGCACGAGTGTCCAGCTTTCCAGAACGATCAGAGCGAGACTCTGGTTGATTTTGGCAATGACTAAAGCAAAGACGGCCAGCTACTGTAATACTATCAACAAAGATCGTATCGTACTTAGCCAGCGTCTGATCTGGATCGCCGTAGATAGAACACACATATTGATAGTGTGCCTTACTGTACGGCGCATCATCGTTTAGTGCTTCGTTGGGTCCGCCCAAGAAGCAAGCAAAGTCACGGCAGTCCTGCCATGTCTTTGGACGTAACACATCAACCTTTACACCTTCGATAGCAGCATCACCTGCTTCTAAGTCCATAAAGAGTGTTGTGTCAGTGTTTAGGGTGCGGACAAGACTGGTCTTGCCCACCCCTGACTTACCCGCGATCACAATCTTGTGACCGCGCTTTTCGGCAAGCCGCTCTTCTGCTGAAATAATTTTAAGCATTGTCAACCTCAATATTTACGGATGTGCCTTGCAGAAGAACAGTACGACACTCTGATAGAGCCGCTTTGATTTCTGGTGGGGCTTGTTGGAATTTGGCCTCTGAAACAGAGACCTTTACAGAAGCATAATGCTTCGCTGTATCTCCATCCATCGCATCAAGAGCAGAGATCAACTGATCCTGATCCCAGTCAACCTTCTTGCGAAAGTCGAGGGTAATCTTGAACCCATCAGCCTTGAGCGTTGCTTGCCCAAAGTCTTTGCCCTTATCAGCAAGGTACTGACGAGCCTGATCTTCAAATTGTTGGATAAGAGAATTGTTAATGACCTTTAGTTCTTTTTGAAGGTCACTAATCTTTTGCATAACATCATTACGCCGCTCATATACTGGCGTAAGATCGTTAGGAATAAATGGGGCTGGAGCGTTAAGCATGTTGCCCTCCTTTCGTTTAGTTGCTTCCACGATTTATATTTAGGAAACCTCAAAAGGATTGTCAACTATTTTTCTTAGATAATTTTATCTCAATACCGTGTACGGCCTTCATGAGCTTCTTTTTTAGTTTGAAATCAGCGGTTTCCACACCCTTTGCATCTTCAACAATTTCTTTTGTGGAGCCGTCTTCCTCAACTTCTTTGTATCTGAAGTCTGCAATGTACCTACAAATCTTTTCACCGTTTACAACTATGTCATACTTTATTTGTCTCTCTAAATCTCGTATAGCCCCGGCGCGTTCCATAGCGGTTAACTGCCCCCAACGCTCCGCCTCCCATCTGGAGTCGAATGTAAATCCCATGAACTGCGTCTTCTTTGCGCCATATTTATTATACTTGCGATAACCCTTAAACATGCTAATATATGCCCACTGTTGTTAACTTATGGGAGCATTATAATGGCCGATCCAAAGCAATACAAGTCAGTTGCTGTAGACATTAACACACATAAAAAGCTCGTTAAGCTTTCTACTGATGAACACCGAAAGGTTAGCCAGCAAATTGCAAAGCTTGTCTATGACGCATATCAAGACCGGTACGCAGATGAAGTGAGGTCTGGCATTGGGTCAGCAGCATGAAGGAAAAGGGGCCTATACAAAAGCTTATAGACACGGGGCAATGCCCTCGCTGTCGTACAGCAGTAGACTATGACAAGGAGCCTGCTGTCTGTGAGGTGTGTAAGCTAAAAATAGGAAACGCTACAGACTTTCCAGATAAGAAATAGTGTCTTTCCACGTTAATTCGATTGTGTTCTCGCAAAACTTGCTGGGGTGGATTCTTTTTGACACTTGCTTTGCAACCTTTTGTATAGGCGAAAACCAAATGTTTTCTATGTCAAGGGCAACCATAGCAACGATGTCACAATCAGCTTCTGTGAGCCGTGTTTTTTTGCCGCCTTTTGATGTTATAAATTGATAGCCATTGTTTCTGTTAGGCTCATGTCTTGCTTTAAGCTGGCTTGATTTAACTTGAATGCGGTAGACCCTTCCATCAAGCTCTGCAATTATGTCAGACGTACCCATGTTAACAATGCGGCACTGAACGCCCATCTTTAGCAACCGGAGAGCGCATATGTACTCTCCTATTGCGCCATTATCTACGTTTGAAAGTGAATTAAGGATTGCACTGCTCCCCTTGGCAACAATCATAAATTACTTGATCACATTCTAAACATTGTTCATGTCCATGTACAACAATTGTTCGTAATTTATTTCCGCAACGGGGGCAATGTTTGTAATATTTTTGGGGCGGCTGTTCAGTCGTTTGATTTTTTCCCACAGTTAATAATCTCCTCGATGGTTCGACCGCAGCCAATACATCTTACGCGCTCTTTGTCTAGAACACATATCCCGACACATGGGCTTTTAGTCATCAGCAAGCGCCCGGAAACGCGCTGTAAGCCTTTTAGCCCGATTGGGTACCTGATCAAACCAGCGGCTGTCTTCTGCCTCTGCGGCCACAGTCATCCATTCTTTAGGGTCTTCCATAGCTTCTGCTACTGCTGCCCACATACGTTTAAATTTGCTAAAGCGCGGATAGCCGAGATTGAATGTCATGTTGCACAACGCTAGAGCGGCGTCTGGGTACTTCAGGTCAAGCTCGTTAAAGTCTACTCCGACATTGCTGCACAGGCGGTGACAGTCCTCAATGGTGACGGCAATGTCTAAATTAAACGCCTTGCGAACCCTGTCCTCTGATACCTCAGTGCCAACAGGTTCACCATACTCTGGGTCATGCTCTTTAATTAAATGACCAATTCCAAACGTGGGGAGATGCAAATGATCTAAATAAATCAAATACTTACAGCCCTCGTCTTCCGCGAGTTCTTCTCTTAACTGATCTTTGTTCATGATCTTCCTAACAGTCCTGCTGTTGGCCCTTGTATTCCTAAAGCTTGAGCGACTCCGGGGTCTTGTGTTGCTCTCTGCCGCAAATCTTGGGCTACTGGAGAAATGTTTGGAGACAACGGTTGCGATACATCAACCTGTCCAATTCCAGATGCGGGTAATGGGGGCGTAACTTTTATTTGTGATAACTTATCATTGACGCCGTATGTTTGACTAAAGGCCTCAACCTCTCTTGCTGCATTTTTTGCGCCTTCCTGCATTAACTGAGCAGAGGCTTGCGGAACGGGGCGGAACAACCCGCTTACGATAGTACCCATTAAATTTCCACGATCTTGAGGTGGCATTCCTTTTGACATTCTGTAGGCGTCTTCAATTTGCCCCATTGCCTTACGGCCATCAAATATTTTGCCAAATGCAAACAATCTCGCAATCCTGCCTAGATTACTCATAAAGTTAACAGTTATGCTGTTGGCGACAAGATCTGATGTGCTTGCGTCTTCTGAAAGTGTTTTCATGATGCGACCAAAAGTTCTTATCTCTTTTCCAGCCTCTTCTCCAAAAACAATATCTAATTTTTTGTTTTTGTCCTTTGAAGCAATTCTTGCAGATAGCTCTCCAAGTTTTTTTGCATTTACAGTTGCGCCAACTCCATCAAGCATATTTTCAAGATATGCTCCACGAATTGTTTTTAACGCAGCATCGTTGCCATCAAAATACTTCATTATTGCAGACAATTCTTTTTTCTTAACATTGTTAGCCATAACAAGATCCACAGCCTCATCAGCGCCAAAATCATCATTAGCTAATTTTCTTAATAAAGTTTTCTTTTTCAGGGCGGCAAATGTTTCAGCAGCGTCCGCTGCTTTTTTCAGTCCATTCATAACGCCTTGATCAATTCCAGAAGCTATTGCTTCATCAATTAACTTTTGATCAATTTTAGCAACCGGTAAATTTTCCAAACGCTTTGCTATTGTCTTGACTTGACTAAGCTGACCGCCAAACAACTCTTCACCCGTTTCTCCTAAATCGTCTAGAGCTTTGGAAAAACCAGATGCGTTAAAGTTGTTCGGGTTTACAGAATCAATACCGCTATTTTTAAATGCAGTACGCAACCATTCTTTTCCAATTTCTGATTTAACAGAATTATATTGAGCTTCATTTTTTAAGGCTGTTTTTAAATTAACTAATGGAGACTTGTCCCCATTTTTAACCAACGAAACGCCAAATCCAGACAAGCGAGATGGCTCCGTTCCCTCTCGCAATGCCCTAACGAGGTTTTTACCAGTTGTTGCGGCTTCAATTTTTTCAAAGGCTTTCATGCCATTAGTATAAAACTCACGAGCAGCAGGAATGCTATCAGATGCAGCCATTAATGCCTTTACGCCCTTGTCACCAAACTCAGCACCTATGTCGTCAGCTAAAACTTTTATGTTTGATGATGTAAGGATATTGTCTATTTCTCCGAGCATTCTTTTTTGCATATCGTATACTTTGCCAAATTTTTGTGGCGAGTTATACATTCTTTGGGCAAGAGCCTCCCTGCTTCTGTACAGGGTAGAAAAGCTTGCTTTTTCACCAAGCCCAGACACTGATCTCGCCAAATCATCGGCCATCGCTTTGGCTGATTGAGTTCCCGCATCAACAAATGCCGTAGAACCGTGCATAGACTGCAATGAATCTGTTAGCTCTTTCAAGCTATTTGTGGGCAAGATGTCAGCTTGTCCAACGGCATTGCCAAGCACATCATCTATAAGAGCAAACTTTTTTGTTGTAGCTTCAGAAAACTGTTTAAACGAATCGTTTACTAATCCGAATAATTGTTCGTCTAATTGGTTGTTGTTGCGCAAGCTTCCTGTCAAAGTTTTTACTGATTCATTTAGTTGACCAAGTATAGCGCCTCTAGCCTTTTTTTCTGCTTCTAAAAATGCTGGCCTTTTAATGGCTTCAGCACCAGCTTCCAGAAAATAGTCGCCAGCTACCTTCTCAGTAGCCGCTGCCGCTGCTTCGTCTATTTGAGCATTATACTTTGCAAGATCTGCTGCCATTTGTTTTTGGTTTCGCAACATTCTTGGGCTTGTTCCAATAACAGACTCTGATACCTGCTCTAGTTTTGCGGCTAGTGGAGATATTCCCATTGCTCGTTTTGTTGGCTGATATTTTCGAGTAACAGCTTCGCCCATGCGCTCTAATTGTTCGCCACCCTCTTTTGCTATTTTTGCGCTTGGTGCCATTGCTTTATATATTAAAAAAGGAGTCCCAAAAGCAAGCTCCGCTCCGCCTGCCCACAAAGCTTCAGTTATGGTGTCGTCCGCTATTTCGCTTGCTGTTTGCTGAGAAACGCCAAATAAGCCCTCAATGCTTTCTTCTAATAAGTTTCCACCACCAGCGCCAAGACCAGCGCCAATGGCTCCACCAACCAAAGTCCCGATGCCGGGAGCAACAGTAGTGCCTACTGCGGCTCCCTTAACGCCTCCATAAATGCCCAAACTTAGCTCTGGAGCCATTCCAGCTAAGTCCGCAAAATCGTAACGACTAAAGCCCTCTTCATCAATTAAAACATTTCTATCTGTGTCTAGCCCGGTTTTTTTAGCCCCAGAAGGCGTTAAGGCAAGCCGCCCACGGTTGTCTCTTGTATAATCTGACTTGGAAAACCCAGCGCTTGCCAGCATCTTTTCTTCTTCAGAAGCAGTTTCAGCTCCAGATAAAACAGCACGCAACATTCCGCTTTGAATGCCTGTTTCTGTATCAAATGTTTTTTGACGGTCAGAAACATACCCTTTCATAGCGCCTTGTATGGCCTTCATTTCTGAAGGAGTTGGTTGCTCTCCAGCGATTTCAAATTCAACAAATTCGCCAGATGGTGCTTCTACTTCAATAACTGCCATAATTAGCTCTTAGTTTTTTTAATGGTATAACGGATTCTTCCGTTTACTACGGATGGCTCATAACCAGAAAAGTCGTCTGAAAAATCTTCGTTTTCAGTTATTTTTTTATTTGTTTGCGGCTCAACATAGTCAATATACTCACCATTTTGAAGGCCAAACTTATAAAGACGATCCTTTACTGTAACAAGCTCTGCTTTCTTTCGATTAAACAATTCCTGAAGATTTTGCACATAGGATTTTGCCTGATCTGCACTGGTAAATAATATTTCACCAGCGTCATTTCTAACAAGACCCATACCCTCTTCCATAATACGAACATCTCTGTCAGAAATAGCGTTTCCAGCTTCTCCGCCGGTAAGCAGTCTCCTTGCCTGCGTGAGAAGCTTTGACATTGCCGCATTATAATCTTCAATTTTACTTGCATCAGAGTAGGGCAGGTCTACGCCAAGACCCTTTACCTTTGATGCCAAATAATTGTAAAAACCTTCTGCACCAGAAACGCCTCCGGCTTCAGCAATATCAAACATTTTATTAACAGTAGCTATTTGGCTATCAGCCGCTTTTATTCTGTCAGTAACCCTATTCATTTCACCTTTAGGGTCAAGCATTTTAAATGAGCCTGTTTTTCCAACTTGCTGGACTTGTATTTCGTATTTTTCGTTTGCCCCTTCGCCACCAAGATTAACTTTTGTTAAAGAGCCAAGCTCTTGTGATTGGCGTTCTAACTTCAAGGACTCTCTTTGATTTGCCGCAAGCTCTTGCAGTTTTCTGTCTTCAATCTTTGCAGCGGCCTTCAGTCTCTCTACCTGCATCTGCGTTTCTCTATCGTATGCCTTGTCAGATAGTTCAGCAATTCTAGAAGCAATAAGCTTTCGATTTTCAAGCGCTTGTGTAATCGCGCCCTTGCGCTCTTGCAGGGCATATTTACCAGCAGCCAACTGCCCAGCTCTAGCTTCTTGACGAGCCGCTGCCATAGCTGGCATTGCTTTCTCGCCAGCTTCACCAACAGCAGAAAGCAGTTTTCCAACATTAAAGCCTTTTCCGGCCTTGTTTTGCATAAGCGCCAAACCAAACGCCATTAAAGCTTGACTATTATCAACCTTTCCAGAAACATCTATTCCCGTAGCTTCGGCAAATTCTTTTTTGTAATCATCAATACTACCAATTCCAGTAATATCTTCTCCAAGAGCTTCTTTGTACTGTTTCATGCCAGCGGCAAACGCTTCTTCTTGAGGCGTTAATTTACCGCCTTTTTTTGATTGATTTGCAGGTTCACCCTCATACTCTTTAGCCTCTTGGGCTTCCGCTTCTGCCATAAGCGTCATAGGTGAGCGTTCATCAGCCTCACGAGCTTCAGCGCCAGCCATAGCCGCAAGGTCATCGGCAACAGAGGTGATTTCCGTTGTTTGTCTAGGCATGCTGCCGTCTGGAGCTATGTTTCCAAATTCATCACCAAAAGATACATCAGTAACATCAAAATCCATGGTCCTTGGCATAGTGCCGTCTGGGGCTATATTTCCAAACTCATCTCCATAAAGATCTCTGCCTGTTTTGATGTTTGGCCCACTATAAAGACCACGAAGATCTTTTAAAATTTGACCGCCTAAATCCTTACCAAATTCTCCAATATAGAATGGTGTTTGGGTTGGCTCTGAGCCGTCAATATTCATGCCTGAAGACTCATCAGGCATAAACATAGGCTCACTGCCTGCTGACCCAGCCCCCATAAGACCGCCAAGTATATCACTTATGCTAGATTGAGCAGATTTACGAGCGTCAATAGCCTCTTGCTGAGTAGGATACATATTAAACAATTGACCCAGCAAACCACCACTAGAAGCGTCTCTGCGAAACGCCGCTTCGTTTGCATCACCTTGTAAAGATGGCGCTCTAATTGCCCCTAAACCGGAGCCTAAAGGTAGTGTTTGATTCTGAGCCATTTATATACCCCTATTTCCCTGCTGGGCCAGTTGGCTTAATACCTTGCAGAGCTGTATATGCGCCAACACCTGCTAAGAAAGGATTGGTGTCTGGCGTTGTTGCT
>Ga0208644_1004594_pt1 | contig 10364 bp, 5 predicted proteins | sample VirMetDEL_Nov_18_FD_184517 | JGI IMG/M metagenome (GOLD analysis project Ga0208644, IMG submission 184517) | Aqueous microbial communities from the Delaware River and Bay under freshwater to marine salinity gradient to study organic matter... | ecosystem: Environmental > Aquatic > Marine >... | reverse complement strand
ACATGCAACGCACCCTCGGCCCCGTCCACCAGCAGATGCAGGCCGTCCGCGAACTCGGCAACGGCGACATCGTTGTTCCACTCAACGAACTTGACAAGAACGCTCGCGCTTCGGTAGCCAACCTGCTCGTCCAAGGACTTGACCAGATGTCGATGCGGGTCGCGTCCACGATGCCGACCTGCTACTTCCCTCCAATGAAGGACGGCTCAGAGCGGTCGAAGGATATGGCGTCGTTGCGTAAGAAGACGATGCTTGCCATCTGGGATCACAACCGGATGAACATGAAGCTGCGGCGTCGCGCCCGCCACTTCCTCGGCTACTCGTCCAGCCCAGTACTGTTGAAGCCATGTTTCCGCACAAACATGCCGAAGTGGCATGTCCGCAACCCGCTCGACACGTTCCCCGCACCATCCGACGACCCAGACGATCCGGTCCCGTCCGACTGCATCTTCACTTACAAGAAGCCATACCAGTGGCTTGTCGCCATGTACGGACCGCTGATCGACGGTGTGTTGCGTGTCGGACGCCCCGACCACGACACCATGTTCACCCTGATCGAATATGTTGACGACAACGAAATGGTGCTCGGTGTCCTTGGCACCGAAGATGACCCGTCGCTCACCCCGAACGAACGAGCCGGACTCGAAGTCGTAGAACTCGAACGGGTCATCAACCGTTCCGGTCGTCCGCTTGCTATTGTCCCGAAGCGCATCACGATTGACCGTCAGCGCGGCCAGTTCGACGGGCTGCTCGGAATGTTCTACACCCGTGCCCGCCTCCAAGCCCTCACCGAAATTGCTATCGAGCGCGGCATCTTCCCCGACGAATACTTAGTCGCCCGCCCTGGCGAGAACCCTGAGATCATCCAGCTCGCTGATGGTAAGGCTGGTTTGCTTGGCATTGTGAAGGGTGGCGACATGCAAATCCAGCAGGTCAACCCTGGTTACAAGACTGAGCAGACGTTGGACCGGTTGGAACGGCAGGAGCGTTTGGAGGGTGCGATCCCCGCAGAGTTCGGCGGCGAATCATCCACCAATGTCCGTACAGGCCGGCGTGGCGAAAACATCCTGTCCGCCACTGTCGACTTCCGAGTCCAAGAGGCGCAAGAGATTTTTGCTTCGTCTCTGTTGGAAGAGGACAAGACCGCTATCGCTATCGACAAAGCGTACTTTGGCAACACCAGCAAGTCGTTCTTTATCCCCGGTCGTGCGACGGTCGGCAAAGAGGATTACAAGCCGGCGAAGTTGTGGGAAACCGATTTCCACTATGTCGCCTACTCGGCCGCTGGATCTGATGTCAATAACCTCATCATCGGTCTCGGTCAGCGTCTTGGCACCGGCATGATGTCCAAGGAATCAGCCCGCGAGGCGGACCCGCTGATTGACGACCCAGAGATGGAGCATGACCGGATCACTGCCGAGGGTGTTGAGGCCGCTTTGTTGGCGTCGGTCCAGCAACAGGCCGCCGACCCGCAGGGGCCGTACCAGCCTGCCGATCTTGCCGCACTGGTCAAGAAGGTTATGGTTGAGAACAAACCGTTGTTCAAGGCAATCGAGGAAGTGGATCAGGCCGCGCGTGAACGTCAATCTCAGGAAATGCCACAGGGTGCGCCGGAAACCATGCCAGGACTGGCGATGCCAGGAATGGGTGCGGAAGCACCAATGGCTCCACCTCCCGGCGGTGGTGGGATCGAACAGCTACTCGCACAATTGGGGTGACCTATGTCGATGACCGGTGACTACTCGAATCGTTCCGATTTGCGGAACCCTGCTACACGGCGGGTCGCTTTTACAGGCCAGACGTATGGGCAAGGGGCGGCACAGCAACGAGCACAAGATGTTGTGCCTGCTGGTTCGGCGGCACAAGATGTTGCGGCACAGCAGATGGCTGGGCGCGTGCGCCCCGGCGCACGGGTGTTCGGTCGTCCTTCGGAACGGCCACAAGAACCTCTTACTGCTGGCGCAGATTTCGGGGCTGGGCCTGACTCTTTGCAGGCTGGGATTCGTCCTCGCATAATCCAGTTTGATCCGGTGATAGAGAGGTTGAAGGCGTTGTACCGCCTGTACCCGAACGAGGGTCTGCGGATGATGATTCAGACGCATGACCGAAATCCGATCTAATGCCGTATCCAGACGATTTTACCGCCGACGAACTTGACCAACTTTTTGGCGAGTTAGACGAGATCAGCACTCGGCAACAGATTTTCCGTCAGGAGGCGACCCCGCAACAGGCAAGCATTGCTGGGCAACTGTTTCAACATTCGCCGTTTGCGTCTCCGAATTTGTTGGAGCCTGTGTCTCGGGCTGTCGCAAACAACGAGATGCCGATAGATGTTGCGGAGGAGACGCTTCTGGAAACACAGAAGTTAGAGTTCTCTCGTCCGCCTGAGGAGAAACGCCAAGGCGGGTTCCTGTCACGTTTACAAGAAGGCGTCATGGACCGCGTCAAGACCGGTTCTCGCTGGACGTTCGCGGCCGCAAACCTGTTGCCCCAGTTGGTGACGAACGCAGGCGCACGCTTGTACTCAGGTTTGGGTGGCCCTAGCGAAAGCGGGGCGGCCAACTGGGAACGGCCCGACACCGGAGTGTTTGACGGTTGGTTTGTGTCTACCGATCTGGGTTCGATGCTTGCCGGCCAAGACGCCGGCGAAGGCTTCTTCATCGGTGAAAAAGCTTGGGAGTACCAGCGCCGTAAGGCTAGGGAGTACCGAGGTACTATCGGCGGCAAAGGCTGGACGTTCGGTCGGGGCGTGGCAAACATCGGTTTCCAGCCGGACACAAAAGCGTACAACATTCTTTCCGGCCTAGTTGACGCGACGATGGCGATTGCTGTCCCAGCTGTTCCGTTCGCAACACCAATCAAGGCTGGTGCCAGTGCAGGCCGACAAGCGTTGGCTGGTTCCGGTGCTAGCCCGTTGGCGCGCCGTTCATTGGCGGGCCTCACCAATTTTTCTGACGCCCAGATTTTGCGTAGCAAGATTCCTCGCTGGTTGGAATCGGCGGACGGTCAAAAAGTAACTAACTATTTGGCTAAAGAAGTCAACGATGTTGAGCGCGCGTTGGAAGTGTTCGGGGATACCGACAGTAACTTCTTGCTAGAAGTGGCGAGGACCAAAGAAGTCGGTGACATGCAAGCGTTGTTGGCTAAAGAACTTGGTGTCACGGTTCGTAGCGCTGACGCAGTCAAGATGAAGACGTTTGATCCTGGTGCAATGCGTTCAGCGTGGAGGTCGTCTCGGGCCGGTACCGGCGTTCGTCTTGCCCGTCAACGTCTTGGAGCAAAGGTCGGGCTTGGAGAAGTCAGTTTGGATTTTGCTGACGAATACGCCCGCAACGATTCGTTGAAGACTGTCCTCAACATGATGAAGACGTTGCGTCTTGAAAATGGACCAGGCTTGACGGGACTGAAGTCACAAGATCAGAACTCATGGATCGTCTTGCTCGGGTCGTGTCGCTTGAAGACCCAGGCGATTTCCGCAACGTGATGGACGAGATTGACGAAGCAATTGCGTTTTCTATCGGTAACACCACTCGCGCGCGCAGAGCAAAAAGTCTTGTTGGAGAATCTGGGGAGAACACCCAGCAAGCGGCACGGGCAGTTCTCAAACGGTTCAGAGACAACCAAGAGTCGCATCTGTACGGCGCTATACATCCAGAAGGCGGGACGCACGGTTTCGGTTTGGCCGATGCGTTGAAGGGAACAGACAACACAGACGTTGTCATGTTCGACGCCAAAGTTGTCGGTGAAGGCGGCGAAAGCGTGCTGGCGATGTTCCCAGATGCAACCGCCGCAACATTGGGAGAGCAGAAACGTCTTGCCGCACGACTGCCCGACATTCGCGCGTTGCGCCGTGAAACATCGCGCGCAGCGTTCTTGTTCTCCAAAAAATTCGACCCTGAAACTGGCGCTATTGGCAACCCGCAGGGTTGGGTCACCATGCTTGATTTCTTGCAGAACAAGGTGTGGCGGACCGGCACGTTGATGACGGGCGGGTATGCGCTCCGTAACATTTCGGAGTCGATGGTGCGTTCTGCTTTGGCACCTGGTATCCGCACTGGCCCAACTCACCCGCTTGAATGGATCATGGCAATGTCCAAACGGCGTGTGTTCGGATCTATCGACGGGTTGAAGTGGACCGACGAAGCACTCAATGTTGAGGGTGCCCGCATGATGCGCGAGTATGCGGACGCAATGGGCACCTCGATGCGTGAGGCTATGGACGCCGCCCAGTTGCAATACAAAGCGCATCAAACTGGCGCGTGGCGCATCGCCCGTGCGGGCGACGACCGCAACCTGTACCGGCAGGGCATCCAAGACCAGGTGCATGTGTTGTCTCGTGACCCTGTCATGCGGCTTGTTGCCCGAGGCGCTGACAACGAAGAAATCTTTGCGTTCCTGCGTAACACCCCTGAAGGCCAGATGGCCGCTCGGGCTACGCAGGCACGGTGGACAAATAAGCGTCCTGTCAACTCAACTGATAACTCGACCCGTGTGACATACACCTTCATCAAGGATGACGGCGATCTGCACGTTCAGAACTGGGAAAAGTTGATTGACGAGTATTACGTCAAGCGGCTGGAATACGAAACCGGCGGTAGCCGAGAACTGAAAGACATTATCGGGTCGGAATCTGCACAGGGAGAGTTTCTTGGGGCGACGGGCAAACTGTCAGCGTTCAAGACGGGCCGTGTGACCCCTGCCGGTGAACCAGAGTTGATGGGTTACACCAAAGAATTTGACGAACTGGTGAACAATTTGATCGACACCAACCCGAACATGCCGAAAGCTGTAAAGCATCGGGTTCACTCCAAGCAAAGAGGATTGGGTGAGTTTGACCAGTCAAACAACCAGTTGGCGCAAGCGTTCAACCGAACCACCCAGCACTTCTTTACCAACGTGTTCGGACGCAAAGAAGCGTTCTTGAACCGTTCTCCGGCTTTTCGTCAGTTTTACTACAAGCAGGTTGACAACCTTGTTGATGACATCAGCCAAGAGGGCGCAGCAAAAATCGTTGAAAACATCAAGGAGGGCTACGTCACCGAGATAAACGACACTCTTGAATCGTTGAAGCGGATCAAGCCGAACAAAAACGGAGTCTACGAAGTCGGCTCGGAAACGCTAAACAAGAAAGCGTATCAAGCTCGGGTCAAAGAAGTTGAGGCCCAAAAAGCAACCAAACTGGCAGGTTTCGATGATGCCTACGGTGCCCGCTACGTCGGGTCCAAGCAACTGTGGCAGAAGATCAACGATCGCGCTTCGGGCCGGCTGCCTGAGCCTGCCAATGCGCTGGACTTTGACCAAGTCAGTCTTGCCTCCCGTGGTTACGCAATGGAAGAAGTCAAGCGTCTGTTTTATAACGCTTCGGAAACCTCTAACTTTGCTGACATCCTCCGTATCATTTCGCCGTTCGGCCAAGCGTGGGGCGAAGTGATGAAAGCTTGGTACAAGCAGGTGCTTCTTGACCCAAACAAAGTCAAGAACATGGGGTTCTCAATGCGAGGTATCCGCGACTCGGACCCTGACGGCGACGGCAAGTCAGTCGTCTACAAAGATCCTGTCACTGGGGAAATGATGATCAACTACCCGTTCCAGCCGGCGATGGCCCCGCTGTTGCTGGGTTTTGGCACGGGATTAGCGGCACAAACCGTGTTCGGTAAGAAGGGCGGGATGCTGGGCAGTAACGCTGGTGTGCTTGGCGGTATCGCCGGCGCGGCATACGGCGCATATGTGTCGGATCAGGCTCAAACGGGTGGTTTGCAACCTCAGTTGACCGCTCCTGTGAAGTCGTTGAATATGGCGTTGAATGTGTTGCCTTCTGCCGGTCCTGTGGTGCAGATCGCCGCCAACCAGATTCTTGGCAAGCGCCCAGAGTACGACGATTTGCGTTCGTTTATTCTGCCTTACGGCGCTGTCGAGCCGACACCAGAAGGTTTGGCGTCCGCTGTCACGCCGTCTTGGGCGAAGAAGTTGTTGCAAGCGATCAGCGCAGATCCCGAGACGGACCGCATGTTCGCGGACCTGTACATAGATTCGGTTCGTGCGCTGATGGCTACTGGAAACTACGACAACCGTGATCCTGCGTCGATGCAAGAGTTGGAGAATGACGCGGCGGTTGCCGCTAGGTATCTACTGGCTATGCGTACCATCGGCCAGTTTGTTGGCCCTGCCCGCCCCGACGTGGTGTTGCAAGTGCCAACAAAGTTCGAGGGCGAGATCACCATTGACGACGTGACCTATCTTGTCAAAGACGGCAACATCCCCAACAACGTGCTGTCAAAAGCGTTTCGTTATTTCCAAGAAGAAGATTTTGAGAACGCCGTCCCACGGTTCATGCAAACATTTGGGGACGACACGTTCTTGTACGTCAGGGGAGCGACTACTGCTATTTCCAAGGGGCTGGACGCCTCGGAGGAGTTCGGTGACTGGGAACGTCGTAACGGCCAGTTCCGAGCACGGCACACCGACGTGTTCGGGTATTTCGCGGACGTAGGCACCCAGTTTGATTTGGAAACGTATCTTCGGCAGATCAAAACCGGAGACCGCCAACGAACATCAGACCCTGAGGAACTGATCGCTGACGCCGAAGCCACTGTCGGCAAGGCGATGTACCGCCAGCAGGTTCGCAAGTACAATGAAATCTACGGTGGCGATCTGCCGGACAATGTCACAGCAGCTCTGAAAGCGTATAAAGCGTTCTTGTTTGAGGCGTTGCCTGGTTATTCGACGGCTCCGCTCGACATCAACGAGCAGGCAGACACAATCCGCAAGTTGGAGTTGGCCGCCCGTGACCCGTTGATGGGTGACAACGACATTGCTAAAGCCGCTCGACTGTATTTCGATAACCGTCAGCAGGCTATAGACATCGCCCAAGCTCGCCGTGTGCAGGAAGGCCGTCAGCCGGTGCTTGCTAATCCGTTGTCCGGCAAAGCGAATGCTGACCTGCGAGCATTTTTGCGTCATACTGGTGAGGTGCTGGTTGACCAGTATCCAGATTTTGAGCGAGTGTTCAGCCGAGAGTTGTTCAACGAGATTGACGTGGAGTTCTGATGGCCGAAGAAGACGAACAGCAAACAAACGGGTTGAGCGTCAGCGACCCAGATTTGCTCAACCAGTTTCTTTTGCAATGGCCGACGTTGATGGAGGAGGAGCAGTTGCCTCCTTCGGTTCCTCGTCTGGTGTTGGACCCGCAAACCAACGAGCGGAATATGTCGGACACTCCTGGTTTGGTCGATGGTTCTGGTGTCATCCAGACTCGCCCACAGGAAATGCCGGATGGATCTGTGGAGCAGGTTCCGTTTTATTACGACCTTGACGCAGACGCCAAGGATTTGTACTACTCGATGGACGCAGAACGCCGCCAGCATTTGTTGGAGATTTTGGACCGCAAGGGTGTGCCGACCGGCACATGGCAACAGGATCTTCGTGCGTTTCAGATTTTGTTGAGCGAGTCAAACTCGTTGGGAAAAACCTATGAGGTGACGTTGCGTGACATTGTGGAGAAGGTGCCTGATGTGGAACCTGACGCTCCCCGTGTCGCTCCTGTCCGTGTCACTAATCCTGCCGATATCCGTAAGGCGGCAAGGGTGGCTTGGAAAAGCTATGTGGGTCGTGAGCCAAACGAAGAAGAGATGAACCAGTTGATTTCTGGGTTCCAGGCCGTGCAGGTTGGCGCCCAGCGGGCAGGCGAAGGCCAGTCAGGTGGGACAGTCACGGCCGCCCCATCGTTGGCTACATACGTTGAGGAACAGGCGTACCAGATTGCGCCTACCGAAGCCAACGCCAAGAAATATTTAGATGCCGCAAACATGCTGTTTGACAACGTGAAAGGTCTGTGATGGAGCTGTTCAGCCCCGACGAAGCACTCAACAAGATCATTTCGCACGTTGACGCCAAGTATCAGCCGTATTTGCGTACTGGCGCTACCAGCGTAAAAGAAGTTGTTGATGCGTACCGGTCACCGCAAGGTGTTGTGCCTGAGTTTGTTGAGGCGTTGCCACAAGCCCAAATTGACGAGTTGGTTCGTATCCGCAATTCGGTGTTGAGTGGCGACAATCTGGCGCAAACATCTCAGTCGCTCGGCAATTTTGTCTCAGGTATTTCTCGGACTGCGTCAATGACGCAGATTAGAGAAGCGTTGGACGGCGTCCGCTATGTCGAGCCGGCAGGCGCTACCGATCCGATGGGCAGAGACCAAGAGCCTGCTCCTCCCGCCCCAGAGGCTGCGGGCATGGCGGGTGCCACGCAGGCAGTCCCAGAGCGTGCCCGGACAGCACAAGAAATCATCCAAAGTTACATTGACCGAGGGATGTCTGCGATTGAGGCACGCCGAGAGTTTGAGCGGGCCACCGGACAAGTTGCACCGGTAGTCAGCGACGACGACGAAGAAGATGATGATGGTGAGCCTGCCGGCGAACCGTCCACCGAGGCTGATACCGGCGTGCCAGAAGATTTCGAGGCCGCCGCCGCACAGATTTACGGCGGCTACTACGCCATTGTCAAACAAAACAAAGAAATTGCCGACTTGTTGCTTCTTGCTACGCAGGAGGGTTGGGACGAATCGAAGTTCAAATACCAGTTGGAGCAGACGAACTGGTGGAAGGACACGACTGGCGCCGCCCGCGAATTCGCTATTCGTGAACAGCGTGACCCTGCGACCGTCGCAACCGAGATCAACAACAAAGCCGCTGAATTACAGGCGTTCGGCGTCCAAGTTGGGTTGGCCCCTGGTTCGGTCGATTACAACCAGATTGCCCGTGACTCTTTGCGGTTCGGATGGGGCGACCAAGTCACCCAGAACGCATTGAACTATCGTGCCACGCAGAGCAATGCGGGCCGATACAGCCTGCTGAACGGCTACTACGGCGACAAGGTTCGTGACCTGATGCGCGACTACGGTCAAAGCCTGCCAAACGAGACGTTGCAAATCTATGTCAACGATCTCGCTACCGGCGCACAGTCGTTGGAAACATTGAAGTTGGAAGCGGAAGAAGCCGCCAAAGCCATGTTCCCCAGCATCGCTGACCGAATCGCCCGTGGGCAAACCGTCGCACAGATCGCCCAACCCTACCGAAACACTGCGGCGGCCATTCTCGAAGTCGACCCCAACTCCATCGACTTCACCAGTTCAGAATGGGCTAAAGCATTTACCGTGCAGAACAACGACGGTAGCCAGCGCACTATGAACTTCAACGAGTGGGGCGACTATCTGCGTACCAACCGCCAGTTCGGCTACGAGTACACGACGCAAGCGAAGCAACGTGCATACCAAGTCGCCAACCAGCTTGCTGATCTGTTTGGGAAGGCATGACAATGGCCGAAGAAGACATGATTACCGCCGACCAGTTGGCCGATCTCCAAAAGGAAAACGCCAACATCAGGGCGCAACTTGACGATATCACGACGCAGAACGCTGTGGCCGAGGCGCGGGCACAAGCCCAATTTAGACAGGATCAAGAGTCGGCATACACGATTATCGGGAATATTCTGGCAGAATACGATCTGCAAGAACTTGGCCCATTTGTCAACCGCATGGTGTTTGAGGAAAACGTCATCGACACCAACATCATCATCGGTGAAATCCGCCAACAGGATGTTTACAAGAAACGATTTGCTGGGAATATTGCGCGGCGCAACGCTGGGCTGAACGTGCTGTCCGAAGGCGAATACATCGCAATGGAAAACGCTTACCGCCAGTTGATGCGTCAGTCCGGCCTCCCCGTCGGTTTCTACGACGCCAACGACGACTTCACCAACCTAATCGCCAACGACGTGTCCATCGCAGAATTGTCAGAGCGAGTCAACCAAGGATACGAAGCTGTGATGAACGCCGATCCGGCAGTCGTATCAGAGATGCGTCGCCTGTACAACATCGGTGATGGCGAACTCGCCGCGTATTTTCTTGATCCCGAGAAAGCAACCCCAACATTGTTGCAACAGGCGCGTTCCGCCCAGATCGCCGGTCAAGCGGTTCTACAGGCGGAGATGCAGTTGACAGAAGATCAGGCTCGCCAGTTGGCTCAGGCCGGTGTCACGGCCGAGCAGGCACGCTCTGGGTTCGGGGCTATCGCCCAAGCCGAGGAACTGTTTGGTGCCCTTCCCGGCCAGACTGGCGAGGACATCAGCCAAGCGGAGCAGGTGGCTGGCGTGTTCGGCACTTCCGCTGCCGCCCAGCAACGCATCCGTCAACGGACCCGTGAACGTCAAGCCGAGTTTGAAGCCGGCGGCGGATTCGCCGCGCAAGGGTCACAGGTCACCGGCCTCACCTGATTCTGCTACACTTTTGTCGATGCCCAGATAGGGCAGGAACCCCCAGACGGGGAGACATAGCAGCACCGACATCTGCCTCCGGGTGTTGGTTGGGCGAA
>Ga0208644_1004592_pt1 | contig 10367 bp, 15 predicted proteins | sample VirMetDEL_Nov_18_FD_184517 | JGI IMG/M metagenome (GOLD analysis project Ga0208644, IMG submission 184517) | Aqueous microbial communities from the Delaware River and Bay under freshwater to marine salinity gradient to study organic matter... | ecosystem: Environmental > Aquatic > Marine >... | reverse complement strand
AGCACGCTTGAAGTATTTTGGGAAGATTTTATTCAACCCTGCGGCTGAATAGTTTAGATTTTCTTTGCGATGTCTTAGACCACCAGATTCATGACCGACTTGGGCAAGAAACATAGCGACTCTATTAGGTGTATTAATTTCGAATTCTTCGAAGGTATCATTAAGTGGATTCACAAACGCTTCAATAATATCTTCATCAGTATCTTCGAAGAAGTCATTCAGTTGATCAAACGTAATTTGCATGACTTCCTCCGCTTTAGATTACGACGAGCCTATTTAGTGAATAAGGACGCTAACCATTCAAGCGGAGTGAGTATGCACCAAAAGAGATAATCAACGACTCGCATTCTTAGCAACGCTTTCAATCTGTGAACGTGTAATGCCCAAGTCTTTGAGTTCTTTGTCTGACAACTGAGATAGTTCTTTGATTGCTATTGCTTGCCTTTTGCGTTTAAGCATATATTGTATGATATATCCGAATAGATTTGACATGGTTCCTACCTGAACATACGAGTGTCGTCTGAAACATCTTTCTTTGATGAATAGTAATATCCAGCAATCATGATTATTAGAAATATGCTGATGCCAACCAGCACTTCTGGCAAGTGATGAAGTTCGTACTGCATTTTATTTTCCTGAAAGAAAATGGGGGGACTAGCCCCCCAAGATTATTCTGTGATTTCTATCTTCTTGGGTTTCTTACTATCTGGAATGATCTGCTCGAGAATGATCTTAAGAATACCGTTCATCAGGTGCGCATCCTTGATTTCTACAGAGTCGGCGAGAGTGAACTGGCGTGTGAACGCACGTTCTGCAATACCCTTATAGAAATATGTTACATCATTTTCATCGGGCGTAGTATTACCAGCAATGATTAGTTTACCGTTTTCCATTGTGATTTCAATGTCGGTCTTTGCGAAACCAGCAACAGCCATTTCGATGACGTACTTATTATCATCGACCTTTTTGATGTTGTATGGCGGATAGCCAGGAAGGCTTTTGCCAATGCCGTCAAGATGGGACGCAAGAAGTTTGAACGTCTTGTCGAAACCAACTGAGAATGGATCGAATGATGTTAATGATGGTTGTGAACTTGCCATGATTATACCTCCTGTTTAGCAAGGTTGATGTTGAGACCCCGAAGGCATCTCAGTTTTATTTATATTGCGGCGCAATATAAATCTTTGACATATGGCAAAAATTATTCTCTTTTTTTGCCGATGTTATATTTCACTTCCAACTGCCACTCACCCTTTTCCTTATGAGACAGAATCTTAATCTGATTCAAAGGAGCGACTGGATCTTTGGTTCTGTTGCCGTCAACAATATCAATCAACTCCCATTCGGCAAGTAGATTGGCGATAGTGTTGCGGCGTGCCTTATCCTCATCAGAGAAGTTCGTCGGCTTACCATCAAGCGCGAACAGTTCCTTGAAATGGACGATATAGTATCGTCCCTGTTTGTGTAGGATATGACAGGATTGAAATAATACCTTATCACGGCGCGAGGCTACTCCGATGCGAGTCAGGGTTTCGCGTATCTTTAGAAAATCTTCAGCAGTCTTGAGGCGGACCTCTACCATAGACTCAACAGTTGCATTCATCTTACCTTCCACCTTTATCGAGAAACTTCTCGATCATGGCAACTTGGTCATCGGTCAAGACTTGCAACGCTTGTGTAGCCTCAGCACGACCATAGCCAAAATACTCCATGATCAGTTCAAGAGAAGCGTCTTCGGTTTTCTTATGCCATTTGGCGAACCGTTTACGCTTCCTGAGGCTATTTAGTAAAAACTCATATTGAAGCTTCTTATCCAGGAAACCATATGAATTCATGAGATTTGCATGAAATATGGAATCCTGGTGATAAGATAGCGACTTGTTGGTGAGGTATGGTTCATATCCCCGTTCGGCAAGTTCGTCGTTTGCCGATCCCCTCATCAGGTTCTTTTTAGAATGGCTAACACTATCAACATATACGAATGGGTTTGACATCAATATTGTTCCAATATACAGTAAACATTTCGAGTTGCAGTTTGATCACTTGCTTATTTAGACGTTTCCACTCCTGAATTTGATTTCCTTCGATGATATTTTCATTTGTCAAAATTTCCTTATCTTCGTTGGAAATCTTACCGTATTGGATAACACCCCTTTCATTAATCGTGAAGAAAAATCTATCATAGAGTCCATGAGCATTGCTGGTCATCAGGATGTAGGCGTTTGGATCAGACTCATCGACGTTTAGTTTGTCGTTCTTGATATCCTTATGAGGAACGATGTGCGCAGCTTCAAGAATAGCTTTGTTCGAGGGTTTCAATGAAACTTCGCACTTCAAAGTATTTTTGTTGCGCGCCATATTGTCGGTGAGCAGTTGCTCACGAATAGAAGCCTGAAACTTACGATAGTCGCGTTTGATCCAAATGGTTTCAACAGATTCACCTTCAAACCATTTGTCAGCCAAAATGTCGAACTCATCAACGAGCTTTTCGATATGAGTTTCGATTTGCTTTTCCATATATTCGCCAAAGAGTTTGCCATAGAGTCTGCTGTGGCTCAACTCGCATGACGAATAGTATGTGTCACTGGAAGCGATGTGTCTCAAAGCGAAACGATTTGGTTCACTTTCAGCCGCATGGATTTCGTTTGAGTTATAGTAAAGCCAGAGACGAATCTCATCGCGCGTAAGTTTGCGACCAAGAAGGTTTTGATATTCTTTGATCGTATAACGCAACGCCTGACGAGCACCACGACCACCAGCCTGAATGATAGGTTGTGTGGCATCTTCACGCAAATCATGCGTCTTACTAAGAATCACGATTTTACATGGCGCAATATTTACGCCACGGATGTAAGTTGTTTTTGTGATGATAGAGTCGAGACCGCCATAGGGATTAACAAACTTTCGGAAATTCTCATGCACATCGATATCAGGAAACTTACCTTCTTTCGAATCTGGGCAAAGATGATCAACCTTGAATCCGTAGCGTTCGCAATGTTCCAAAATATTTTCTTCACACCATGACCAATTGCGACGATTTGTAACAACAGTCATCGACTTGACTAGAGGCATCTTTCCACAAGAGTTAACCTTGGGAACGACTTCATTGATGGCGTCGAGGAAATCCTGACCGCATTGATTGTATAGTTTTTTGATTTTGCTTCTGCGCCACATAAGACTCTTCAAGCCGATGGCGGAAGCATCTTCATTGTTTGCGTGGAAAAGATAAAAGACTGCACCGAGCTTACGATCAAGTTCTACGTCGATTCGACCCAAAACATCGGTCTTAACAGTTATACCCAAACTAGAATCTGAGAACACACCCAAATCCATAGAATTGGTGGGAGTCGCAGTAGTTGCAAGCGGGAAAATCGACTGACTGAACACATGAAATGCTTTAGCCCAGGAAGCTTTGAAACCGTATCGCTTATATCCAGCATCCGCGTCCGAATTGTCTGGCATAACACGAATGCGATCTGCTTCGTCGATCCAGACGAACGACGGATTACAGATTTCTCTGAACTGAGAATTATCATCACGACAAAACTTTTCTACGAAGTTACGAAGCCATTGCACGGTAGCCACAACAATAAGTTTCTTACGCTTACTGGCGTTCAGCGAGACACGTGTGAAAAACTCCATAGGGTTGGCGAACTCTAGAGAGCAAAGAACAGCAACCTCACCGTTGGCAATTTGTTCACTGAACATTAAACGGAAATCTGCAACTTCCTGACGACATACATCAGTTTCACTACAGATAAACCAACCAGATTGTCCAGGATTTAAAATTTCGACGAAAAGTGTGTGGTTGCAGGTAAAGGTTTTGCCTGAACCCGTTTCACCTTCGACAAGATACATTTGCGAAACAGATGCATCGCATTTATTTGGATCAAACGCAGAGTGGGCTGCGATGATCGCATCTGCCACCCTACGCTGAGTTGCGTTTAGATTAGCCATAACATATACCTCACATGGTTCATACTATAATAATATATCAAAAGCTGGTGATTGTCAAGGTGTTTCCTGCAAGGTGTTTCGCAAGGTGTTTCCTGCTGGCTTTATGTAATTCATACTCACAGTGACTGGAATTTTTTTGTCGCCAGCAAAGACTGATGGCGTAGCCCAGTTGATGTTAACATAAGGACCAAACCTATTTTGCCAATCTCTAAAGAAACCAAGATATGTGTTGGCGCTCATGTCTTTATAGTCGCTGGTTTTGTTTGCTGCGCATAAACTTTTCAGCTTTAACATGGCATTAGCAGCGGCAGTTTCTTGCAGATAAAAGTCGATATCCTCAAACATAGTCACTCGATTGTATTTGGATACGACTCTATCTGTATTATGCAACACAAACTTACTTAGCCCAATAGATATCTCGGAAGTTTTGTTTGAGTTGACAAACGCACTATTATGATCGCTAATCAGAGACACATTGCTATACTGATCAAACAGCTCTTGTGATCTATCGAAAAAGCGATTGAACGCATTAGCGTTAGCTTTTCCTTTAGCAACCTTATACTCTATGACGGGACCGTAGTCGATACGATTAAAAGATTTAAATCGACAATCGTCGTCGACCATTACGAAATACTTGTAGTTGTTATCGCGAGCATGTTCTAGAATTGCTTGACGCTTATCTGCGATACCTTTAGAAAATACAATTTGTGGTGCTGGTGTGTTCACAGGTTCGCCAACGAAAAAGATAACATTTGTTTTTTGCTCATCGGGCAAATTTTCGTATGTTATTTGCTTACTTTTTCCGCCTCTTGTCGGAATATAAATTGGAATCATTTGAACTCACAGTCGGTCATTATCTTCGTTAAAGTTGCGGTCAAGTTGATTTCCTGATCAACCACAAACGCTGCCTTATACTGGTATTCAGCCAAGATCAAGACAAGTTCGGCGACCGACTCGGGAGTCATAGTCTCGCTCGAGGTGTCGTACAGCCTACGAAAGATGATTTGAACATCCATAGCGGAGTTTGCAGCCACCCATTTCCGCATGGCGGTGAAATCCTTAACCTTGAGCATTTTAACCAGCTCACGGATGTCTATATTGTCGATCTGGGCGAGAATGCCAGAGTCTATACGCCCAGCTGCCCCGTATCGCTGTAACTCGTTCAGGACTCTCCGCCAGTCCGGGAAATGCTTCATGATAAGTTCGGCGACCACCTTCTTATCGTACTCGACGGATTCCTCGCCCAGTATCCCATCAACTCGGCTCATGAATTGCTTAGCCAAAGCTGCTTTCTGCTTGCCGTTAATCTTGAACTCGACTACAGAGCAACGTGAATGAAGCGGAGCGATAATCCTATTAGCGAAGTTGCAAGTGAGAATGAAGCCACAGTTGGAAGAATACTCCTCCATGAAATTACGCAAAGCAGGTTGAGTGCTATTTGCGTTGAGATAATCAGCCTCATCCAGGATGACATACTTTCTGCCGCCAGTAAAAGAAACAGTAGCAGCAAAGTTGCGGATATCATTACGCAACGTATCAATGTTTCCATTCATAGATCCGTTGATTACGATATAGTCCGCATTGATTTGTTCGAGCATAGCGCGAGCGACCGTAGTCTTGCCAACACCTGCTGATCCGCTGAGAAGTAGATTAGGAATGCTTCCATCATCTACGAACTTCTGAAACGTTGCTTTGAGTTCTTCAGGGAGAATACAATCTTCGATTTTGCGTGGGCGATACTTCTCGACCCACAGAAACTGTTCGCGCATAGATACCTCATATCAAAGAAAGGAACGGGGACCGAAGTCCCCGCAAGTTTGCCACCACTAACCAATCAACCGAAAGTCGAGTTCTGTTCAGTCGCAATCCAATATTCCACATCACCAGTCGTAGCCTTGAAGTGCGAAATACCCTTCGATGATACCTTAACTTCATACTCTCTGTCAAGAAGTTTTAGATTATCAATCTTAAACACCATCATGTATGATACGTCGGCAGAACCAACAGGATACTCGAAAGTGTTAGATGCCTGATTGCGCGAATCAATAGCAGACAGATACGCTGTACCATCACGTCCGACCAGAGCAATCTCAGGCAGACCCAGTACACCTGCTGCGCGAAGAACAGACTTCAGGGCATCAGCCTCGATAGTAAACGCAACATCACTGGAAGGAAGGTTGATATCCTTAGCAGGTGGAGCCTGAATAAGATCTGCCTTCGCATAGCGATAGTTGGTACGAGCGCGACCGTTCATGATAGTCAGTGACTCAGAGCCGAGTTCCAGGTCTGGGTCTTCGAACAACGACATAGTGCCGATGAACTGATTGAGATCATAGATCGCGAACTCCTGACCGAACGATTCGGCAACATTCGCCTTTGCCAGAACAGTCTTCTGAGGACTGACGGTCTTCTGTACAGTTCCTGGCTGGAAAATCATCGACGGATTAATCGTCGCGAAGTTCTTCAGGATTTCAGTTGTTTCTTTAGATAGTTTCATCATGTTCACTCCATTGATATGATATAATCATACTATAATCGTGTTGCGTTGTCAAGATCACTTTTTCTTTTTCTTTGGCATTGAACTATCATCGGCAGTAGCATTCGCGCCGATAAGAGCAAGATCAACCAGTGATCCGCCAAAGACATAAGAACCCATATGCTGCAATTTCATCCAAGGACATAACCAAGTCTTCAACCCAATCTCCTGTGCCTTCTGACAGAACCAATAATCTTCTGATAGATATCGCTTAGATGCTGGATCTACTTCAGCCTGAAATGCCATAAGGATTTCACGAGAGCCATCAAAGTTTTCGGTACGAACATGATCAGGCTTGTACATATATTGAGGATATGAATCTCGGAACTTCTCGAGAGCCGAACGCTGAATCATCATAAATCCAGTGCCACCTTCAAGAACTTCTACTGGTTCATTCAAAGGAATGCTGCCAGTCCCAGACTTGGGATTGAACACATAGTCACCAACATAACGTTCAAGTTCATGTGGGTTCTTATCAGCAAATCCTTTATCTACTGCACGCTTGATCTTTTCCCAAGCAATACACTTCTTAGGATAAGGACCACAAACGATATCCTTATCGGTGCCTTCCTTGGCAATAACAGACAACGCGATGACATCATTAGGATCAAATCCGATGTCGGAGTCGATAAACATAAGATGTGTTGCCTTACTGCGCAGAAATTCATCAACAAGATAGTTGCGAGCGCGAGTAATCAGTGATTCGTTGAAAAGATAAAAGAACTGAACTTCCATACCATAGCCAGCAGCCATAGTTGCAAGATCAGCAGTTGATTTGGTATATTGACCGCCACATACTCCACCATACATCGGTGTTGCGACGAAGATTTTGTTTTGACGAAGTTCGTCGATCGAAACAGAAACTTCCATTGTAGCCATTATGATTCACTCCATTCAATGTTATTGTATTATTATATAGCAAATAATTAGAGTGACTTCATAATCTCTTGCTGCTTTTTTCGTTCGCGAATAACAGCTGCCTTATGTTTCATTCTACGCTTCGTAGATTTCTTAGTGAAGTGCTCGCGATCAGCAAGATCCTTCATAATACCTTCACGCTGAATTTTCTTTTTCAAAACACGTAATGCGCCATTCACATCATTATTGCGAACGACGACTGAAATACCATGGAGGGATTCCCATGGTTCCTTAGTATTATATTGTGACAATGTTATCTCCAATGAAAAGGGAAAGGAGGGGACGTATCCCCTCCTCTATATATTAGCCAACACGGGCAAAGGTGGCAGGAGCGACTGCATAAGCAGCAGCAACCATCGCCTTCGAAGGCGTGCCGAGACGATACTTGCGGGAGACTTCACCCTTTGAGTTCTTGCGCTCGTTCAGATAGATAGCATGACCGCGAGAACGCAGCTGGCGAACAACCTCATGAGGATTGCCAGCGCCGAAACGTGAGCGGATCTGAGCAGCGGTGAGTTCGTCACCCTTCTGGAAAGCAGCAAGAACAGTATCAGTCTTAGTCATAATGTACTCCATAGTTTAGTTTAGATTTAATGCTCAGGAAGGGATTTCCTGAGCATTCTCCGAAGCGACTTCATCTGTCGCAGGAGCGGGGTCAACAACAGGGTTGATCGTAGGATCGACCTTGCTGTATAGATCGAGGAAAGCAGTTTTGGTTTCCTCGTCGAAACGGTTGATGCAGAAGTTGATTGCCTTCATGCGGTCACCAACAATGCCGAATGTGCGAGCGATATGCACAAGGCGGCGAGTGGAGATCAGTTCATCGATCGCACCTTCCTTGAAGGTTCTGCGGATGATGTCCGACCACATAGTGAGATGATCGATGAAACCCTGATCTTCCAGGACATGACCGAGGATGCGCTTCTCGACAGCAATCGTCGGATACTCCTGTTCGATCGTGATAGGGAAACGCTCGAGCCATGCGTCATCAAGCATAGTGGCAGCAACATACCGACCATCTTCGGAACCACGTCCTTTCGTATTAGCAGTGACGATGATATTGAATCCAGCAGCGGGAGTCACGATCTCGCCAGTCTTCTTCATGTAATAGGGTTTGCCCTCAAGAATGCCTTGCAGACACATCGCCTTGCCAGGATCGGCGCGATCAGCTTCGTCGATCAGCAGCAGCGCACCGAGTTCCATGGCACGAAGGGCTGGACCCTTCATGAACTTGGTCTCGCCATCGATCAGGCGGAAGCCACCGATAAGATCGTCTTCGTCGGTTTCGCGAGACATCTGGACGCGAATCATAGGACGCTTGGCGGCAGAGCAAGCCTGCTCGACCATGAACGTCTTACCATTGCCAGAGTGACCAGAGATAAACACAGGGAAGAACTGACCTGACGAAATGATATCGCGAATCAGCTTGAACTCGCCGAACGCAACATAGGTCTTATCGCGATCGGGAACCTGAGCATATTCATACTCTGACACAGCATTCGGGTCGAACTTCTTAGCAATAAGACGCTCGCCAACGGGAGCAGCAACAGGCTCAGGCTTGCGCAGCGGAACAATATCAGCAGCCATGGCAGCAGCATTATCGGGCATAGAAGGCAACCGATACAACGCACGACCAATGCGATACTTTTCCTTGTACAGCCAGTTGTGATCAGAATTCGAGAAACCATTATCCCGAGCGAACTTCACCGCATCTTTCGCGACAACAGTTGCACCAGCGCCGAGCTCGGTGGTGATGGCTTCGAGAAACTTCAGTTGACCGTGTTTCATAACTTCACCTTTCATCATCATTATTTAATCATTTTATCACAGATAGTCGCAGTTGTCAAGACTTATTTTAGATCCGTTCGACAACAGGCAAACCGACGAGTTCAGTGGGACTTCCCGTGATTGACTTGAACTTAGGGTTATTCTGGAGGCGACGCATATAGTCAATGGCTCCCTGAAGTGTAGGGAACTTGACCTGTTCGTCCAGGAGCAAACCGAACAGGATATCTTCCTTGTTCGTGCGCTTGACGTGATACTTTACAACGAAACGATAGTTCATGGTTGATCTCCTCAGTGAGCGCCAGTCCAGCTGACGCGCTTGAAAGTTTCGTCCAGGATATTGCCACGAGCGAAGTTCTTGGCAGGGGCTGCCCAAGACGCAGCCATAAGGATATCGCCTTCTTTGAACTTGCCTTCGGTTTTCTTCACGATGAACGAATGAGCACCGCCCTTCGCGACAACCTTGAAATATTTCTTGCCTTCAACGACATTGATGTCGCGAAAGAACTCTTCGATCATTTCCTGGCGGACTGAGTCCAGACCACGTTCATCAGCTTTACCGCAACGAGTCATATGCTGACGATAGTCTTCGAGAATATGGTTCAGGTAAAGATCAAGATTCTTCATGAGATATCCTTTCATCATACATTCATTATATCACGAACCAGGGGGATTGTCAAGACCTATCAGGAGTCTAGCAACTCCCAAAGCCCATGAAGTTCATGGCGACAGTCTTCGATGAGACCGTAGAGACGGAAGCAGTAGGTATAATCCTCCCGATCCATGGCAGCGGAATAATCCGCCTCAAGGAGGCGAAGTTCGAATTCCACGCTACGGGCGACGGCTTCGGTACGAGAGATATCCACAGTCAAGTCCTTTCCTTCAACTTATATACCCATTATATCATGCCTTTCCCTGGTTGTCAATATCAATGATTTCAGTCACTTAGCAATAAGTGACTGAATCTAAAGGAAAAACTTTTTTCACTTTTTTTGATTTTTTTTCGCGTGTAAAAACAGTCACTTACAAGAAATGGCTGTTTTTTATTGCTTGGCTCTAGATTATGCCGCGATTTTTTCGATGAACCGACCCAGTATGGCTCGGCTCGCGCCTCGCTTGTTCTGGGCTTTACGGAACTCGCGGAGGAGTTGCCCCTTGGTGGCTCCAGCTT
>Ga0208644_1004590_pt1 | contig 10371 bp, 12 predicted proteins | sample VirMetDEL_Nov_18_FD_184517 | JGI IMG/M metagenome (GOLD analysis project Ga0208644, IMG submission 184517) | Aqueous microbial communities from the Delaware River and Bay under freshwater to marine salinity gradient to study organic matter... | ecosystem: Environmental > Aquatic > Marine >... | reverse complement strand
ATTGATTCCAAATAAGGTTGTCTTTTATCCATTGTGCTAATACTTTATTATCTATTCCTGGAATTTCAAAGTCAGCTGCTGCTGATTTATTATCTGCGCAATGTTCACTGGTAATTTTTGATCCTATTTCTATGCACAATTCTGCACATCGGAATCCAGAACTAATAATAAGAGGCCTGTCGAAATGACTACGTATGGGTTGTAAAATATTTACTGCCAATGCTTTTAAATTTTCTATTTGCATTGGTGATGGATTGTTATTGATGCCTTTTCTTTCGGCAACTTGTGACTTTATCAGCTCGTCTAAACTGATATTAGCTGTAAGTTTCATTTTTTATAGTTTAAAATTCCTCCAGAGATATCCATTAATCCTGTTTCTCTGTTTAGATATTTATATTCTATCTTAGTCAATTCAAAGTCTTTTGCAATCTTTTTACAGATATCATTTTCATCAAATTCACCGCAAGAATACACATCAAATTGTATCATTGCAGGAACTGGTTCGTCCCAAGTGTGCATTACGATGTGTGAAGTTTCTATTATTGCTGCAACTGTTAAACCTCTGTTGCCAGGTACGTCTAAATATTTTGCATATGGTCCCATTAATACTTTCATTCCAATCGAGTCTACAAAATCCCTCATCCAATCCGTAATGTGTTCTTCATCTTTTGGTGGACGTTTGGATTCTGCGCGCACAATTAAATGTTTATGTACTAATAAATTAGTCTTCATTTAACGCCAAATATACTAAAACTCCTACAATTACAATAGCTATGCCTAGAGCTTCCATTATTTTTTCATTATCAATTTCTTGATGGTTTTACTTCCATCTATATTAATATCAATTTCTACATCTGTTTCTATACATTGAACGCTTTTATTAGTCATACTCATATTACGAGTTAATAATCTCTTATGTTTTAAACATTCAGATATGGAGTCTTGAATTCTATGTTCTACTAATTTGTCATTCATAAAAAATAATAATACTATTACTGTTTCAATCATTTTTTTCTCCAATATTCAGTTATTTGTTTCCACTCACATTCAAAATCTTCACAGGTATAATCATACTCTTGAAAGGTCCCTGCGTTAATGCCCGTTTCCATTTCCATTGCTAAATTGAATATCTCTTGTTGCGTCCTTAAGCTTTTCAACATCTTTTTTTAACTTTTCAATTTCCTTTTCTGCCTGCATAAGCATAACTTTAACGTGCAGATTTTCTTCTAATATCTTTTGTTGTTTTTCAGTATCTTCAGCCAAGGCTTCTAAAAGAAAAAATTGTTCTTTGTCAACAGGTACTTGATCTGCTTTTTTTAGTAAATCTGCTTCCATTAACTGAAGTCTTGTCTCAAGTGTATTAATGGTATTAGTCATACCAATATACATATAAACTGCAAAACCTGCAGCAGCAATCATCATCCCGATCGTTTTCAGATCGGTCTTTACTGCAGTCTCTTCATTTATCTTTGACATAAATTATTTATAAAATCCGTCAAAAACCCAATCAATAAATTTTTGCCACTGTTTTTTAAACCAGCCCATATTTTCCTCCGTTAATAACAATGGCTCACCTTTACAAGTACAGTCCATACAACCACATCCACATTCTGTTTTGTCTCCAAAAAATCCAGAACCTTTACAGTGACATTTATGGTCACAATCTTTGCAATAAGCTTTCGCCATTTTTTCCTCCGTAGTTTAATGATTGATGCGTAGATTACGCGCGGGTATTAACCGTTTATATCGCCCCAAGTTGATCCTGATTCAAAATCAACTTTATTTGGTACTGCAAGTGTAACAGCATTTTCCATAATTTCAATTATTTTTTTAGCCTGATTTTCAGACTCTATTGAAATATCTAATTCATCGTGTATTTGAATATGTGGTATTATTCCTTCATTATATAAATCTAACATAGCTTTTTTAGTCATATCTGCTGCTGATCCTTGTATTAATTTATTTAATGCTTTGTATGTAAATGCTCTCCTAATTCTTCCTCTACCATAAGTTCTTTCTGCTTCTTCAAAATCCATAGGTGTATGCATACCAAAAGTACTTGGTTCCCATTTATTAAATCTACATCTTCTACCTAATAAAGTTCCTATTGATCCTGTTTGCGCTTGATTAGAAGTGTAAGTCATTAAGTCTCTAACAAAAGGTACACTGTCGTGATATTGATTAAATAAATTTTCTGCTTCTTGTTTAGTATTTAAACCTAACTCCGCTTGTAATTTTGCTTTACCCATTCCGTAAAACAAACCTAAGTTAATTGTTTTTGCATCTTTTCTTTTTATGTTTGCAAGATCAGCAACTGTTTGATGGAAGTCTACTGAATTATCTTTAAATTTTTCTACTATGTTTTTAACAGAATCATCAAAACAAATTGGTTCCGTTGATGCTGCATAATGCACAACTAATCTAGGTTCTTGTTGCGAATAGTCAAAACAACCCCATTTATAATTTACTTCAGGTAAAAATAATGACCTAATCATTGGTCCTAATTCTTTATTTCTAGCTGGTATTTGTTGTAAATTTGGATTAGCATAACTAAATCTACCAGTAACTGTTCCTCCCTGGTCTGATCTAATTGGATTAATATCTGCGTGTATTCTTCCTCTATATTCGTGTTTTAATATTGTATCTATAAATGTAGTATGAGCCTTGTTTATTTCTCTAGCTTTTGCTATCTTTTTAACTAATGGATGTTGATGATTTGAAAGGAAATTTTTAGTAAATGATGGTGCATTTGATTTTTCAGTTCTTTCATAAGGTAAAGAAAGTTTATCAAATACTTGTGCAATACTTCTGGCAGCCCATAACTGAGGTTCTATTCCTGTTTCTTTTTTTACTTCTTGGATTAATGTTTCTTCTTCTGTGCTTAATTCTTTTTTTAATAGATGAGCTTTTTCAACATCTACCCTTACGCCCTTAAATTTCATATCAATTAAACAAGGAAATAGTTGTGTTTCTAAGTTAAATATTTCTATCAAGTTTTGTTTTGATATTTCTCTTGATAAAGTTTTAAATAATTCTAACGTAAGTTCTGCATCTTTTTCTGCATAGGAACCTACAAACATTGCAGGAAGTTTATACATTTCTTTTTTAGCATCTATACCAAAAGATTCTGCAGCTTCTTTTAAAGCTTTTTCATTTTTAACTTCTCTTAAATATTCAAATGCAATACTGTTTAATGTATAAGATAATCTATTTTCATCAATTAAAGATGCCATAACCATTGTATCAATGATATGTCCATTGATTTGTATTCCGTACGATTTAATCCAACAAACATCATACATTGCATTATGAAATATTTTTACTGCATTAGTTGCACAAACTTTTTTAAACCATTCTAAAACTATTTTTTTATCTATGTTACCACCACCTTCGTGTGCTATTGGATAGTAACCTTTCCAACCTTCTACGGCTACTGCAATACCAACAATCTCTCCTCTACCTTGTATGGCTCCTGATCCTCTTGATTTTAATTCTGTATCTTTTGTTTCTAAGTCAATAGCAATATGTTTTGCGTAACTTAAATCTGGAAATTCTTGAGGACAATCCCATTCAGTTTGGGCTTCAAATATCATAGTATGCTCCAAATAAATTTTTCAAATGCTAAAAAATATGCAGCTGTGCACGCTGTTATAAATAATAAATCCATTATTGCTGCTCTCATTTCTTCCTTTTCATATCTTTTATCTTTTTTATCTCTAATTCGCAATAGTGAATTATTTTTTCTAAATCCTCTATTCCATTTTTATTCTGGTACCTACAAACGTACTTCACAACGTTCCCCTGAAAGAAGCTGAGATTATTTTTAGATATAAATTCATACGGTTGTATGTGAAACGATTTATAGTGACTCCCGCCTATCTGTTTTTCTTGTGGAAATGCTTTTTCAAACATATCTTTTGTTGTCATACTATTGGTCCTCCTATGTTATATTGATAATCTGATATTGATTGTGTTAGATATAAATTTTCTTTTGCTCTTGTTACACCTACAAAAAAAGTTCTATGTTCTGGATCTGGATTTTTTAATGCTGATTCGTATATAATTCTTTCTAAATCAGTATATAAAACAACATTATCACATTCCTCACCTTTTACACTGTGTATTGTAGATACTTTTATCCTTGCATCGTGCATTAAATCATCTCCAGATTCTAATAAATTTTTTATATATATTTTACTTTCTTCTGGAAAATTTAAATGCTCCCAGCTCCCCGTCGCTCGCAACCCGTATTGTTCTCTCAATTCTTGCATATCAACAGAGATAATAGGTTCTAACTTCTTCTCGTCTTTAAAACCTCTTGCAACGTGAACTTCAGTTTTTAAATATTGCCATAAATCTTTTACATCTTTTTTATTAACCTTCGCACCTTTAGTTAATCTGTTCCAAACCCTATAAGCATTGACCATATCTAACGGTAACAAATTTTGAATTTTTGCATCAAATCTTAAATTTAAACTATATAAATGTTCTTTTATTTCATCTAACATTTTATTTGTTCTAGCTAATATCATCCATCTACCCGTAGATAGATCCAAATCCTCTAATGAAATATCTTGATAAATATTTCCTTCAGCATCTCTAGGTTCCCATTTTTTATCTAGTCTCTCCGTCATATAAGGAAAGATAGACTCAGCTAACTTATGTATTTTTCTAGGCACTCTTCTTGATTTTACTTGTGCATCAACTGTTCCTTTTAAATTAATAAAGATACTAGGATCAGCACCTTGAAATGTATAAATGGTTTGATCATCATCTCCTGCTATGTAAGATCGTTTACAATTTTCTTCTATGTAAAAAAACATTTTCCATTGTAACGGACTTAAATCTTGTGCCTCATCTAAAAAAACAACATCTATGTCAGGACATTTTTTCTTTTCAACAAATTGTGCAATCATATCGTAATACTCAATCATTCCAGTATGTTCTTTATAAGTTTTTAAATGTTCTGCTATTTGTTCAGTCAAACTAACTTCAACAGTTTGATATAACTCTAAATCAATTGCTGCTTCTTCTATAGTTATTTGACGAGATCTAGCGTATTCAATAATTTTCATATGTGGGTTAGTATATTCAACATAACCAAATTCATTTGTTCTAGATTCAAAAGATAAATCTCTACATATTTGTGAATAGTTTTTAAAAGTATTCCATTTATTACCTTTTAATAATTGAGTCTGTGTATTAATTCCTAATGCATTACTACCTAATGAATGCATTGTACCTATGTGAAATAAATTGTGATTGATTCTTCTTTGGGCTTCATTTGCTGCAGCATTACTAAAAGATATGTAGGCTATTTTTTGTGGATCTGTTTTATATTCTTTTAATTCTTTTTCTAAATACTTAGTTAATGTAAATGTCTTACCTGTTCCAGGTGGACCAGGAATTATAATTCTATTTGTATGGGGCATCTTTAATATTATCTTTCCTAATAATTGGTTTATCTATTTCTAATTGTTTTATAATTAAATGTCTTGTATTCTTACCATCTAATAAAGTTGTTTCTTCTGTTGCTTTAAACAATAGTTCTAACATTCTCATAGTTGCTTCATACTTTATATTCCAAGATTTACTTTTTAATAAAAAATTCCAAAAAGATTTAAATTTAAAATAAGTTATTCCTTTGTCAGTGAAAGGAACTCCTTTTCTAATATCTTCTTTTTTCTTACCATTAACTCTTGATACAAATTCAATAAGTAATTCTTTTAATTGATTATCAACTTTTAATACTTCTGGTGCTTCTATTGGTATGGATTTTTCTAATAACTTATTAATTTGTTTTCTCCAAACTACTTTAGCTACAGGTAACATTGCTTGATTAATTTGTTCTAAACATTTTAATGAAAACTTATCTGGTTCGTGTAGATCTGCTCCACCAACTTCAACTATACCTTCGCCTACTGTTACATAATAAATAGGTGGATTAGATGTATATTTTTGTATTTCTTTTATTTCTAGTCCAGGAGAAAAATCATCTCCCACACCAAATTCTTGTTTAATACATTTTTTAGAATTACAGAAAGATGCAATAGGTTCATCTTTACATTTATATTGATAAGCTTTTTCACTTATTGATTTAATTAATATATCTATTTCTTTTTTATCTAAAGGTGGTTGGCAATACTTATCATTATAATTAAATATTTTGGTATCCCAATTATCAGGAAATCTTTTTTTAACATACACACCAAAGTTATACATTGCATTATTTCTTTGTCCGTTTGGTATTCCTTCTTGTGCCAACATTTTTAAACAAGGCGGTGCACCTTTTAATAAATCAGTATCTTCAGGTTTATCTTCTTTTATTTTTAATTCTACCAAGTCTTCTTCTGTTAAAACTATTTGATCATAATAGTTAAAAAATTCTTCTATGGTCATAGCATTTCCATCATAATTAAATGCATATCTTAATGTTTGATGAGCCTTATGATAAGGTAAATTTAAAAAACTACCTACATCCCCTCTTTCTTTATTAAGATGATTTTGTTTTGGAAATATTTCTGATCGCGCATAACCTAACAATGCTGCTATATCTTTTAATTTATTTCTAAATAATGCTGCAGGTACAAATTCTTCTGTAAACAAAAATACGTGTGCACCTCCAGATTTTGATCTAAATACTACTAATGGTAATTTATTTAATTTAATTTTATCTATTAATTCTTTATGATTTAAATTGTAAACATCTATATCTATACAAGCCCATTTACATTTACTGTCTTCATTAATTGGAATTATACCTAAAGCAGGATCTTTGCCTGCTAAGTGATCTGACCACATTTGATCAGTGACAGGTTGTTTAACTATGACAGATTTGGTTTTATGTTTACCTCGTTCATCATATTCTTCTGTTTTTCTAGTTTGACCATATGCATTGTATGATCCTTCAAATATTTTTTTAAACTTTTTTATTTCTATCATATCTATCTTTCATTTTAGCCGTACAGGCGATCTTTCGATCGCCTGCATTTTCATCTTTTGTTAGGACAACAAATGAAAGTTATTTGTTTGCAAAAGAGCTATAGAATTTTTTGGCTCTTTCATACATAGCCGCATCTTCTACTAAACCTACTTTTGCAACATTCCAACCATACCATTGATTACCTTTACCTGTATTTAATACAGAAGATAATTTATAAATATGACTGAATGAAGGTGGAGTGTATGGACCATTTTTACCATCCAACACTATTGATTTCATCATAGAATTCCATTTTCTACTAATTTTACCTTGAGATGAACTCATAGATATCATAGCAGTTTCTGAACCCTTATCTCCTAATATAATTACAAAATGTTGACCTACAGTTAATATGTAGTTTCCGTTTTGTAATCTATCTTTACCATCAGGACCTTTAGTTGTTTTATCTAAAATGTCTGAAGTATCAGGATAAATCATTTCTGGTCTACCTGAACCTGTTCCATAATCGGACCATTCTTGGTATTCCAATTTATAATAACAAGGAATTACATTTATTCCTTTGTCACCATTGTATAACTGTTTCGTAACAGTATTTAAAAACATTCCAGGTTCTGCACCTTCAACATAATTTTGATTACGTTTTTGTGCTTCCGCTGAACCGTTTTGTAATAGTTTTAAGATTGGTGGAGCCAGTGATTCTGTCTTCACATTCTCAAAACCTAAGTGTGCATCTGCTTCAAATAATGAAGCTGATGGTAGGCCTGTTGCCTTTTTTGTTACTATTTGTTTCTCGTTACTCGTTTCCATTTTCTCGTTTCTCCTTATCTTCTTGTTATTTTTGTTTGGTTACCCTCAAACGGTTTAAATAGGTCAGCAGGAACGTCTTGTCCAGATTCAAGTCGCTCCCTGACCATTGCCTTGAGTGACATTGGACTTACTCCAACTTTTTGAGTTGGTTCAAATCCGTGTCCTCGTGCAAGGTCGGCATATGATACCGCCTTGTTATCTTCGCCCATACCAAAGGTAACGGTAATCTCATTTTTAATGAGGTCACCTAGGCCATTGTTACGAAGCCATTGAAAAGCTTCTTCCTTTTGATCTACAGGAATAGATGCGCCGTAGATTTTTTTGATCTCTACTGATTCGCCATCCTTAAGCTTTAATTTTGTAATTTGCATTTCATCCATCATTGCTGGAATTTCTACCGCAGATAATTGTAATGCTTTTTCTTTTAATTTTTTTATAGATGCTTCTGCATTTAAAATTTCATCTTCTAAATCTTTTAATTCAATTACCTTATCAGATAATTTTTTAGCGGAATCTATTTGCTCCACCGATTGCATTCTATCGTTTTCAAAATCTATTGTCATAATCTTTCTATCCTTTCTATATATGTTTTTATTTTTTCATTGTCAAGTTTTATTATATAAATCAATTTCAACTGGATAATATCTTCTTTCTTGTTTGTCCCATTTTAATAATTTATATTTTCCATTTGTTATATCAGAAACTATTGAACACGCAACACCAATAATTGCAGGATCGCCTGTAAGTAGTAAATAATCATTTGATTTATAATCTTTTAATTTTTGTTTTAATGTTGTGGTAACGTATGCAGGACTTAAAATAATTTGTGAATTTTCAGGAAGTAAAACTTTTAACTGTCCATATTGGGTTGCACCGATTATATTTATTTTAGGCGCACCTATTTTTGTACCAGGTATGTCTTGTATAACGTAAACAATATTGTTGTGGCCAGTTTTAGTTTGGCTTGTAAATTGCATTAATAATATTTCCTTCTTGACATCTTATATAATAATCTTTATATGTTTTCAATAGAAAGAATTATATATTATGAATTATAAATTTAAAAGCAAACCTTTTGCTCATCAATCTAAAGCATTAGAAATGTCTTGGGATAAGGAAGTTTTTGCATACTTTATGGAGATGGGTACAGGTAAATCTAAGGTCCTTATTGACAATATTGCTATGCTTTACAATGCAGGCAAGATTAATGGTGCATTAATTATAGCACCTAAAGGTGTATATAAAAATTGGTTTGATTCTGAAATACCTACTCATTTACCTGATTACATAGAAAAGAAAGTTGGATTATGGAAAACTAATCCTGATGCAAAAGATTTAAAACCTTTATTTGAAACAGGTGCAGAACTTCATATTTTAATTATGAATGTAGAAGCTTTTTCAGGTAAAAAAGGATTAGATTTTGCTAGAAAATTTTTATCTTGTCATAAAACAATAATTGGTATTGATGAATCTACTACAATTAAAAATCCTAAAGCAATTAGAACTAAAGCAGTTTTAGATTTATCTTCAAAATGTAAATATAGAAGAATACTTACAGGTTCTCCTGTAACTAAATCTCCTCTAGATTTATTTACTCAATGTTATTTTCTAAGTCCTTTTTTATTAGGACACGAATCTTTTTATACTTTCAAAACTAGATACGCGATTACTAAACAAGTCAATGTATCAGGTCGTATGATTCAATTAGTTGTTGGTTATAGAAATTTACCAGAACTATCTGAAAAATTAAAACCATTTTCTTATCGTGTATTAAAAGACGATTGTTTGGATTTACCACCTAAGACATATATTAAACGTGTTATTGAATTATCTGAGGACCAAAAGAAAGTTTATAAAACTATGAAAGAAAAGGCTATTGCATTTTTAAATGGTAAAATGATTTCAACAGCTACTGTTATAACTCAATTAATGAGATTACATCAAATCACTTGCGGTCATTTTACAGCTGATGATGGAAGTATTCAAAAAATAAAAAACAATCGTATTGGTCAGTTAATGGAAATATTAGAAGAAGTAGAAGGTAAGGCTGTTATATGGGCTCACTATAGATATGATATAGAAGCAATCGTTGAAGCTATATCAAAACAATATGGAGAAAATTCTGTTGTTACTTATTATGGTGATACGTCCCTTGATGATAGACAAAAAGCAATTAAAAAAATTCAAGATAAAAGTTCCTCTGTTAGATTTGTTGTAGGCACACCACAAACAGGTGGTTATGGAATCACTTTAACTGGTGCGTCTACAATGATTTATTATTCTAATGGATATGATTTAGAAAAACGTCAACAGTCTGAAGCAAGAATTGATCGTATTGGTCAAGAAAAACCTATGACTTATATTGATATTATTGCTGAAGGGACTGTAGATGAAAAAATCGTACAATCCCTTCGTAAGAAAGTTAACATCGCCACAGAAATTATGGGCGAAGAACTTAAGGATTGGATATAATTATTTAATAGTTATATCAATCGGTTTGATTTCTTCTGGTTCATTAACACCTAACTTCACTGTTAATACACCATCTTCCATCTCAGCTTCATTAACAACTACATCTTGATGTAAAGAAAATTGTTTAAAGAATTTTCTAGCTGCTAAAC
>Ga0208644_1004589_pt1 | contig 10372 bp, 20 predicted proteins | sample VirMetDEL_Nov_18_FD_184517 | JGI IMG/M metagenome (GOLD analysis project Ga0208644, IMG submission 184517) | Aqueous microbial communities from the Delaware River and Bay under freshwater to marine salinity gradient to study organic matter... | ecosystem: Environmental > Aquatic > Marine >... | reverse complement strand
CAAGTTGAAATATTTATAGAAAAAATTAGAGCTTAAGCTCTTTGTAATGGTAAGGTTATCTTACCTTTGTGCCTTTTAAAAGCGTGTTGAGCTAGTTGTAATGGATAACAAAAAGACCAACCGCAAAATTCACAAGTGTAATGCAAGTGATTTTTATTCTTGTGATTAATGTTAAAAGGACATTTCATATTTCATCTAATTGTTTGAGCTATCCCATAAATGCTTTGCAGAAAATCCCGCAAGACCTGATAAAGCTACTAAAGCTTCACTAGGTAAAGGAACAAAAACAACTGAGCAAATTGTTGCACAAATTGTTATCCCTGCTACCGCATTGGCTACATTAGATTTACTAATTTTGACCATGAAAGTTTTGAAAGATTGAACTATTTAATAGATTATTGGTTAACACTTGCGTAAGTTGTTCCAGCAAAAGCTCCACCAATGTATTTGAAAGTAGTACTTCCCTGAAAACAAACGTGTAACCCATTATCCCAATTTAATCCATAAGCATTTGTTGACGCAGAACCAACCCCTGTATAATCAGTATAATTTACGGTATCTAATGTTGATAAATTCCCTGCTGTTCCAAAAACATATTTTCTAATTGTGCCACTTGAATTGCTTCCATGAACATAAAGTTCACTTGAATCGGCATTAACATAGAATCCATAAGGCGTACCCGCACTTACACTTTTTGAATTTCCTGAATAAGAAGCACTTGATAAACTAAAAGGCGTCGATAAATTATATTGATAAACTGTTCCATAATTTCCATGATATAATCTATCACCGTTTGTTGTCATACACGCCCATTGTTGAGCATTTGCCGATCCTTGTGTTGGTGTATAATTATCATTTTCAGTTGTGGACATTGTTGTGACGTCGTATGGTGTTGACAAATTATAACTTCTTACTCTTTTTGTAAATCCGCCTTGTTCGAGATTAAATCCGATAATTTTAGTTCCGTCACTATTCCATGATAACCATCTTCCACCATTGAAATAATCCATTCCTGTAACGGTTGCAGAAGTTTCCCCATTATATGTAAAAGAAGCTGTTGCGTCAAAAGGATCACCATTATTTGTAAATTGCTGTAACCATGCTTGATAATTTGCTCCCGAATTTCTTCTAAATCTATACAATACAGTGCCGTCAGGTTTCCAAAAAAGTTGCAAATCTGAATTGCCAGAACCACCTGATAAACTTGGTGTCCCCTCAGTTGTTATACTATTAAATCCAAATTTTTTTTCTGCGGAAACAAGAGATAGTGAACTACTAGGATTTAAAATTCTGTCATAAACTTTGTTGCTATCTGAATCTTGCAAAGTTGCTACTGTTGAACCGTCAACTTTTAAATCTAATTTACCGCCTGTTTGAGCTGTATAATCTACCATTACTCTTGTGACACCTGTTTGAGCTGTTGGATTCCAAGTTGTCGCGGTTGTAAATGTGTTAAATTCAGCTCCGCCCGAAGCGTCTTCCCATGCTATACCGCTAGCTTGAGTTGAATCAGCTTTCAATACTTGCCCATTAGTTCCAACAGAAATAGCTACTTGTGAAGTTCCATTATGTCCATGAATTTGACCTTTAGTATCTAAATCAAATCCCTCATCAGAACCGCCACCTATTCCACCACTCATTTTAATCTCTCCTGAATTATACCTTCTAATTTAGAAATTCTTTCACAAAGATTTCTAATCAATGAATCGTTTTTTCTATGTTGATAAATCATCATACTAATCAAAGTTCCAAATCCCATTAAACTAATGCTCATTAGATATTCTTCTGTCATTTTAATACCTACTGACTAGCGTGAACCATGTGTCCTATAACATCTATTCTAGTTGAATTTGCGGTTGCGGTTGTAGCTCTTAATTTTCCACCTTGTCTATTTGGATTTCTTAATAAAGATGGATCAAAGTCATAAACAAAAGAACCCTTTCCTGTAAAATGTAAATGTCCAATGTATTTGACATTACTATTTGATGAATCTGTCCACAATAAATCAACGTCTTGAGCTCCTTGACATGATACCGTTACTTTATAAACTGCAAAATCATCATCAGAATCAGAAACAACTAAATCAGTAGTTGTTGCACTTGAAATATCTGTTCTAGCATAATAATCGGTGTTAAATTGTGGGGATTCAAATAAAGTTTCAGATAATTCAGATTTAGAAGCTATTACTGCGTATTCGTCTTCGTCTTCTGTCTGCCATAAAGCTCCCATACCATGAAATCCAACTTTAATCCCACTAGGAACGTGAACTGCTATTGACTTTAATGGAATGTTGATAACTTTCAAAGCTTCGTATGGTCTTAAATCGTGTTTGTGCATTACTTCAGAAGAACCAAAACCGCCTAAAGTGACATGAACTAATTCTCTTGATAAATTAGCAAAGTTTCCTGAAAAAAACATTTTGTCATTTTGACAAACATTTTCAATAAATGAAGGAATGTTTTCGTTTGAACCGCCTGTTATTTCTTCAGTTCCACCACCGCCAAAATTATAAAATCCTGCAAATTTCAATTTTAATTACCTCTCTTTTTCTTACCAAATGTTCTATATAACGCTAAACCTAACAATGCTAAACCAATTACAGGAAATGCCATTTACTTTTTCCTCGTCAATAGATATAATGCTAAACCGCCTACAATTAATCCTGTTGTTCCAATTCCACCAATAAGAGGTAATGATATTCCACCACTACCACCGCTACTAGGAACGTGATGGGCATTTGGATTATTTGCATGGATTGAATATTTTGATTGAAGTTCATCTCTTTCTGTTTTAGCTACATTAATTTGATTTTGTAATGATGATAAGACATTATCAATTCTTGTAATTGAATCGCCAAAATAAATATTGTCTTGACCGATTTTAGTTAAATCACTTCCTACTTTTAATAGATTAGATGAATTTTTTTGAATTTGTAATCCATAATTTTGTAAGGCATAAAATATTTCATCATTAGTTAAAGTAGGAATTGTTTGTTCGAACATAGAATAATCTGCTGAATCATGTTTATTATCTTGGAATGTTAAACTTTGCTCAAACATAGCGTATGGAGCTGAATCATGTTTATTCCATTGAACAGTTTTACAAGTTGAACACGCCATAATTTTTTCCTATCATTTCCTTTTATTTAATAGTGAACCTACTACTAAAACGCCTAATCCAATGGCTAAACCTGAACCAATAGATAAAGAACTTCCTAAAGGATCTCTTACTATCTGCTGTTGTGTTGTAATGCTGTCTTGGGTTGTTATCTGTTGTTGGTTTCCACCTAAAAGATTTGTTTGAGTATCGTTAATTGTTGGGGAACTCGAAAAACTTCCTAACAAAGATTCTAAACTAAAACTAGGTTGTTGTCTTTCGTTTTTTTTAATGTCGTCTAATTCTGCTCTATATGTTGGTAATTTATCCAAGTAATTGTTAAAACTTTCAGCACTTGTTAAATCTAAATCTACTTTAATCCCTGCGTCTAATAGTATCTCTCTCTCTTTAATCACTTCTCTTAAATCTGTGTATTTTGTTGCTTGAAATATATTCCAAAATGGATCATTTGAAGGTTTATTCAAATCCTCTAAAGTATAGCCTCTTTCTTTTATGAAAGTTTCTAAATTACAAGTAGTGCATTGAGTAGTTTCTACACCTGTTGATTTTTGAATATATACATTATCCGTATCTGTTGGTCTTTCTTGTGTGCCAGCTACAATTCTTAAAGCGTCATATTTTGTTAAACTTTCAATATATGTTTTATAGTCTTCTCCATAAGTTGGACTTGTAGGATCTAATGGTTTTGTGACAGGCTCAGGCTCAGGTTCATAAGTAATTGTTGACGATTGAACAAGTTCAACTTTAACTCCTAAAGTGTTTTGATAATATGCTATTGCACTAGATGATAAATTATCTACTGTTGAGGTGTTTCCATTTGACCAAGTTAATTTGTAAGTTGCCACTATAATATCACGTTTAACCCATATTTAATAACAAACCTAATCCTAATAATGCTATTAATGGATTAGATTGGCTAGTTGTTGTTGTTTCGGTTGTTGTTGTTCTTGGAACGTAATTATTAATTAAATATTCAGGCTTAGGTTGAATATTTTCTACTTTAGTTTGAATTTCAATTAATTTATTCCACCTATTTTCATAATTTAATTTTTTAATCAACTGATGTTCTCTATTAAATGTGGAACTTCTTAGATAATCAATATATTCAGGCATTTTATATGGAATTTGATCTGGGTGTTGTCTTATTTCTTCAGGTGTTTTTTTAAGTGATGGTAAAGGATTTTTTGTAGCATAGTCAATAGGCAAATCAAAAAAATTAAACCCTACACCCCCAATTTCTCTATATACACTAAGTGTTTTAATACGGTTATAATAATAAAGAATACTTCTCATTTTATCAAGAATGTATTTCTTATCGTCTTCTGTCATACTACCAATATCTATTTCATCTATTGCTAAATGTGTTAACCACAAATTTTCTAATCTACTTATTGCCGACGCACTTCTTACTTTATAATTACTAATTTCTTTACTTATATCACTACATCTTTGTCGGAATGAAGCTTTTTCTGTGCAATTACAACCACAATATAAATAAATAGCTCCAGATCTACTAATTTGCCAATTTCCAAATCCCAATTCTCTAAATACATTATAACTAGAAATCCAAATTTCGTTTTCTTCATCAATCCATTGTCTTAAATTCATTTTTTAACCACCAACATTAAAAGCAAAATAGCTACAAAAGCTAATCCTGTTAAACTTACACTAGGAATAATTGAATCTACTGTTTTTGGTATTCCTGTTGGTAAGTCTTCGGTATTATAAACAATAAAATCTCTAAATGGTGTTCTTTCCTGTCCTGAATAAAACTTTGTTAATTCAGTTTCCAATGCTGTCTTTAATGTTTTAGGAAAGGCTTCAGAATAATCCATAAAAGATTAAAGATTTACTTGTATTTAATAATAAAAAGAAAAAAAGGAAGAAAAAATTCTAAGTTTATGCTATTGTGAAAGCTACAAAGAATTTAATGCTATCAGCTGTTGCGTCGTTGTCAATGGTTGAAAAGGTAAACATTCTGATTATTGATCCTGCTTCAAAACCTATTGGTTGTGGAGAGAATCTTGGTCTTGTGTTGTTTGTAATTAGCATAGATCCCAATGGTGGGGTTTGAACTAATTTTCTACCTCTATTTTTATCCATGGTAACAACGGGGTTTGAAGTTCCTGAATCTGCTGAATCAAGGATATACATGTCTGTTGCTATCCAATTTTCAGTTAAAGGAACTTGTAATTCGGTAACACCTGATACGGTTGGATCTGTTTTCATTGAAACTACGTCAATAGTTCCTGCTACGTCAGAAGCTCCAACTGTTGCTGTGCATTCTAATACTAATCCGTTTGTCATTTTTACCACATTACTCCTTCGAATTTTGGTTTTACTTCTTCTTTTACTTCTTGTGCCATGCTTGGAATTAATCCGCTAGTGAATGGAGTAATTGCTGTTGCAATTCCACCTTGAATTACACCGTCGAACATTTTACCGATAATTCCTTTTCCCATGAATTTTTTACCAAGAACACCAGCTAAGATAGCTGAAGCTCCTGCTGGTAATTGACCAATAGGAACGAATTTACCGACAAGATTTCCAATTTGAACACTTGCTGAAGTTCCAACTGCCATTGCCAAGTTATCTTTAGAAAAGATACTGCCTAAACTTTGTTCAAATTCAGGTTGTGCAAAGCTCTCGGAATTAAGAAGTTCATTTACTTTGGTTTCAAGTTCTACTGAATCCATGTCTAAATCCTCACATATCTACCCTTTAAGGCTTTACCTGTCTTTGAATAGACTTTTCTGCCTTTTGGAGCTTTTCTTGATACAGAACGAATTACACGTCTTCTTTTAGTTGTGCTTGAACGTCTAGTAGTTGCTCGTTTTCTTGTTGAAGCTTTTCTCTTTCTTGTTCCTTTTCTTCTTTTTCTAGCTTCAAAGCCAAATTCAGAATTAAGGGATTGAGCGAATGCTTCGTTATCAAGTTCGAAATTCATTAAGCTCAATAATTTAATCTAGTATTTAATAACTAATATCCACCAACAGAAAAGACGCTTACAGGTTGTTCGAATCCGTCTTTTTTGTTATAGACATAAACTTTGTTTTCAGGAACTACACCAATAAGCAAATAATCTTTACCTAAATTTGAAGTGGTTTCTTTATCCTTATCACTTGGATAATTAATTGCATGAGGGTGTGTATGGAAAGTAAAATTACTAAACTTGCTTAGTGTTTGAGGGTGTATAGTTTCACATTGAATAGCTCCTTTAATGTTATTTCTTAATTCAGGGTGTTGAGCCATACAAGATTTAGTTGATACCATTAACTGTCTAAACATTGGTGTTTGTTGTCTAAAACTTGCTAGTGTTTGTCTTCTATGCCAAAACATAGGATCTTTTCTAGTTTTTGGACTTTCTAAACATCTCATTTTGTCTTCCTTTCCCATTCGCTGATTAATTTGTCCATGTCTTTTAATCCCTTGTTAATATTATCTAAAGCCTTTCTCATTTCTTTCTGTCTTTTCTTTATCATCTGAATTTTTGTAGCACTAACGGGTTGATTATAACAATTCATTTTACTAAACCTCTTTATCCTTGCTTTGATCCAGACCCATATTCCCAATCGTCTTCTTCATATTCTTCTTCTTCTTCAGGATATAATGGACTATCATCATAATCAGAATAAATATTTGTTATTCCCTCTTGTTTTATAGTTGCATAAGCTGATTCATCTTTATAACTACCTCTAACTGTTCCTATTACAGTATCGTCGTCAAGATAAAAACTGATTGGTTCATTTAATAAATCAGCATAAAATTTATCATCTCCAACTTTAATTGGAGTACTTTCTCCAAAACCGTCATCGTCATCTGAAACTTTTTCAAGATATTTAAAAAGTTTTATAAATTCATCTAATTTCCACATAAAATCGACAAAATCCATCATTCCTCTATAATTAAACGAAAGTGATTCACTTTGATTAAAAACTATCTTATCACTTTGCTTAGAATCGAAACAATCCATAAAATCAAATCTATTTACTACTATTTATTAGATGATTCAGTATCGCCAAATTTCCTTAAAGGATTCATTAATTTATCAGTTGTATTAGTCACACTATCGGGTAAATCCTCGCCTAAAAGTTTCTTATACATAGCTTTAGTAAAAGCGTCTTGTAATGTGTCGTTCCTTGTTAAATCGGCTAATGCTTTTCTCATAATGGTTTCTTGAAACAAATTACCTAAACTATTACCCGAACTTTCTCCACCACCTAAAGATTTTAGAGCTAATGGTAAAATCATATCCATTAATGGATTTCCTACTTGAGGTTGTTGTTGTGCTTGGTCTTGTGGTAAGTTTGTCATTGATACTTCTTGCGGTTGTTCTTGCGGTTGATCAAAATGTGAACGAATGTCTTTTAGTTCATTCATAAACATATTTTTCATTTCCTCAAACTTTTGATTAACTGATTTGTTTAATTCAGGCGATAAAACTTCTACTACTTTTAAAACGATATTATTTTCTACTTGTTCTAAACTCAATTCAGGTTTAGATTCTTCAACAGGCTTATCCTTTTTTGGTTTTGCCATATTTAGCTCCTAGTAAAAATCCTTTCATGTATTGTTGATTTCCAAAAGTATTTTTTGCTTTATGGATTTCACAATCATCATTTTCACAACTATTAAGATGATTAACAAAGTCTTCAATACTATCAACTTCTTGTTTTTCTTTTTTGTTTAAGTTTGTTTTAAATTTGTGTAATTCAGATTTTAATTCATCAAAGTTTGAAGAAAACTCTTTTTTCAAAGAGCTTGATAACTCATCAATTCCACTTTTGAAAAATGAATCATTGTTATCGTCACTCATACATACATCTACCAAAATAGATTATAATCCCTTGTTTAAATTTCTTTTGTTGCATAAATCCTCAATGTCCACGCCATAAAATTGATACTTTGAATTATTATGAGTAATTAAGAACTTTCTAACCCTTTTCTCATAAACCCTGTTATGCACTTCCGTACTAAAAAAATTTCTTTCCTGACCCGCTTTACCCCAAACATCATCATGGTTTAAAGTTCCTCTTTGATTTCCATAGTATATTTTTAGAATCATGTGTGCTAATTCGTGATTAATTACCGTCATGTTTTGCATAAATATCATTGGATTAATATCATCATTAACATAGCACGTAACAACGTTATCCCCTGTTACACCATGAGGCATGCCATAATTCAAATTTTTTACCGTACTATCATAAAAATTACGTTGAAAATCCCCTAACTTTCTTATGGTTATTTTCCATTTGTCTTGCTCTAAGAGTTTAGGGAAATCCTCAACGTGATAATGGTCATAAATATAGTGTAATATTGCTTTCTGATACAATTTTTTATCCAATGAATTAGTAGTAAAGTCAACAATCATTTTTTATTATGCTCATGTATAGGATAGTGTAGATGATATTTATTTATTCCATTTTCTCTAAATCTCTTTGATAACATATAATCAAAGTTTTGAAAATGAAAAGGTTGTTCTGTCAAATCAATTTTTTCTTGAACTTCCTTTCTAATTCTTGATAATCCTGTTCCTAAAATCCAATTACAATAAGATCTAGTTGAATCAGGCTCATGCAAAAAACTAGATCCGTTAGAATCCTTTGAAATCATATTCTGTTTTAATCCGTCAAATCCTAAACTTTTTGAATACATCAAACATGGATTTGAACAAATCAATTCAGGGCATTTTTCATATTCTAATAACATACTCAAGTTTCCAACATTATCTTGACCACATATAACAATGTCTTCACCTTTATTCCAATTTTCAACTAATCCCTCATACATTCGATTTTGTCCTTTTGGTGTAACTATTGGAATTACTTTAAAGTAATTGTCCATATCGTTAAGCCATTCTCTAGTAGGTAACATATAATCCGCTAATTGTGGAATGTGAAAATATAAAATAATCAAAAATAATTACCTACCTTTTTGGATAAGAAATCAGGCACTTTAATATCGGATAATCTGTTAGCTTCATCTATTGAGTCCTTTAATTGTTTTTTCTCAAAGTATGGTTGTAGTCTATTGTATATCATGTTAAGATCCTTGATTAGTTCCTTATCGCTTGATCTTGCAATCTGTTTTTTAGCATAAGGATAACCCATAGTAAAAATGACTTTTTTGTATATGGGATTATCAACCTTAGATTCTACTATTTTCATACAATCATTCAAAATCTGAATGGTTAGGTTTTGAATTTCTGTCATTCCTCATCACAAATAAAGCATGAAAATTCGTCTTCCTTAAACTGTCCACATTTCGAACATTGTGTATGATACTTACTCATGGCAATTCCCCTTTATCCCTAAATGACTTGAAACAATCTTGACAAATCCAATGACCAAATTTAAGACTTCGAAACATTTCGATTGAATCCTCAAAAACGTTTTCACAATATTTACAAATCCTCATTTTTAACATAATATCCTTGTATGAACCTAACATTAAACTTTGTGCAATAACATTTCTGACATAACTGATAAGTTTCCCATGTCATTCCTTTATTGGAATGGTTGTGAGTTTTCAAACAGGACTTACAACGCATGATTCTTGTCCATGATAATAGGCTACACGTTGACCTAAATAATGACACCTTGCACAATGTCCTTTTGTCCAATTATGTCTATGTTCAGGTTGCCTTACACAATGACCACAAATTTTGCATTTCAATTTAAATCAAATTCCTCGCCACAACAACAACATAAATACAGATTTTGTATTTCCTTATACAATACTTTATGCTGACACACTTTAATCCTCATTACTAAACATACACCTCACAAATAAATCATAGGATTCTTGCGTCAATGTTCCGTCACGCAAATACCCACGAGCTTTTCGCAAAGTCTTAAACTTTTGACGATTAAGCTTAGTGGAATACTTTGTTTTGTAATTGCGTCGATTTTCTTCTTGAAGTTGGTTTTTCATATTTATCTGCATTTTTATAACCTTGAATCAATGATGAATTTACACCTTTTCTTGATAATGCCGTTGACACTTGATTTATTGAATACCACCAATCAACGTGATATTTGACTTCGTATAAATCAACTTCGCCAGCTAGTAGAGAATCTAAATCATCACGAAAATTCAAGTTATGAAAAGCTCCTGTTCTTTTAATGGTATTCTTTTCTTTTCTGTTTTTACTTTCTAATCTTTTTAGAAATTCTTCTAATGTTGGTCTATCAAGTGAATCTAACTTTTTCTTGTCTTCATCAACATTACCTGTTAAAATAACTTGATCTGT
>Ga0208644_1004588_pt1 | contig 10380 bp, 20 predicted proteins | sample VirMetDEL_Nov_18_FD_184517 | JGI IMG/M metagenome (GOLD analysis project Ga0208644, IMG submission 184517) | Aqueous microbial communities from the Delaware River and Bay under freshwater to marine salinity gradient to study organic matter... | ecosystem: Environmental > Aquatic > Marine >... | reverse complement strand
TTTCACGCGCTCACTATACCACTAAGGCATATATAAAGCAACAATAATCAGGAGGCACCATGACAGTATCAACAACCAATTCAACGCAACTTTTCTCCGGTGGACAGCAGAATTTAACCTTTACCTTCCGCGCGGTTCCCGGATATGAGTCAGACATCAAGCTAATCGAGAGGGTAACGGCTACTGGTCAGGAAACCCGATTAGTCTATAACACAGACTACACGGTAACGATCAATACCAGTGGGATAGGTGGGACTGTCCGAGTAAACCCTACTTATGCGACCACTTATACACAGGTGGTTAAAAGGGAGTCTAGCTTAACACAGTCCTCGGATTATGACGATTACTCTCAATTCCCGGCTAATACCTTAGAAACGGATATTGACCGGTTAACTTTAATGGCCCAGGAACAGGCAGACGATATAGCAGACGTATCTAATAAGGTAACGGCTTGGGTTACTTTTGACGGGACGGGCTCAAACCCGATCACTCCAACGGCGGTTTATGCCACATCTTCCTCGGTTATCAAGAACGGGACAGGGGATTATACGGTGTTTTTCGTGCCTACGTTCTCAAACACGAACTATGCGGTTATTATTTCCGGGGGAGGGACGACTAACTTTCTAGGGGGGAAGATTAAAGATGGTACGACGACCTCGACGCAGAAAATCACGATCAGCACCATCAACACTTCGTTCGCGGCGGTTGACACGAAATACATCACTGTGGCAATACTTAAAAATTAATTTAAAAAAACTATTGACAAGTTTATTTATGTGAATTAAGATTGTTTTGTGATTCTCGATAACTCACAAAATCTTAACAATCTTCGTCGATGAATACTTTTACTCTGGAGGGAGAAATGGTTAACACAAAAAAATCTAAGGTAGGGGAAGGTAAAATCACACCAAAAGCCAAAAGCCACGGCGTGTCCTCCCTCCAGGGGCCTTTCCCTGCCTTTACTTATGGATGGGGGCCTGCCCGACATCAAGCGACCTTACCTCTCACCCCCTCCATACAAATTGGAGGAAGTATGAAACTCGTAGAAACAGAAGATCAGGAGTGGAGTGCTTTAGTGGTAGCTGTTTGTTTGGGGATGGTTCTAGTAGTCATCATGGGAGCTATCTTAGGGGGGATTATTCATGCGTAGAGAAATTATCTATTTACTGTTGTATCTCGGGCCTATTTGGATTCTTTTAGGACTTCTTCTTTTGTCCTTACCGGCTCATTCGGCAGAGTGTAGCGATCCTTCCGAGCTAGATAAGGATATGAAGAAAGCCTATTACCAGCTTAAAGAGATGGAGAAGAAGTTTCCTGGAATGAAGGTAGAGATTCAGTGTGTGGAGAAACCCATCAAAAAGGGAGGTGAATAATGCCTCCCCTAGAAAATTTACAATCGTACGACGAACCCTGGAGCGAACCAAAGGAGGACACTTATGACGATTTACAAGAATTACAAGACGAAGAACGACGAAATGAGCGAAAAGGAACTGATCTCTAAGATCAAGTCCGACATCGCCCGAATGGAAGCATTGAAAGAAGAACTAGCAGTAGAGATTGATTACTTAGAAAACGTCCGAACTATCAACCGGGCATGGGCCGCGGCGATAGACAAGTTTATGAACCCTGGAGGTGGCAAATGATTATCCCCGAAAAATACACGAAGTTTAAGTCAAGAGAGTTTTTAGAAGGTTTTAAGGCTGGGTTGGAGTTTGTCAATGAGTATAACTTTGATGCTCAGCGAGAAGCCCACGATGAGATTATGAAGCAAATTGACAGAGAGTTTCAAGACTACCTTGGAGGTAAAAAATGACCGTCCAAGAATTAGTCGATAATCATATCGCTTCACGTCGTGACCCGAACCGAGTCCGTTCCGGTAAATACTCCCCATCTATGTTAGGGCGTTGTTACCGCGCGCAGTATTGGAACCGTAAGAACGAACCGCAAACGAACCCGCCGGATAAAAGAAGTTTAAGAGTCTTTGAAGCCGGTCACTTATTCCACGATCTAGTGCAGAACCTTTTAAAACCTGAACAGGTCGAGGTTAAAGTCGAAACGGAACACTTCTGCGGCTACGCGGACTTCGTAACCGAGGAATATGTAGGTGATATTAAGAGCCAACATTCAAAGGGCTTTTGGTACATGAAAAAAGACTCCTACGACGTTAATGAGAAAAAGAAAAATAACATTCTCCAAGTTATGTTTTACGCCAAGCACCTAGGCAAGAAGTGGGGAAGGTTAATCTTTATCTCAAAAGACGACTTATGTATCGAGGAGTACGGATTTCCTCTTGAGCAGTGGACCGAGGAAGTCGCCAAAGAAGAAGGAATCCTGATTGATATTTGGCAAAAACAAGAAGTCCCTGACGCTATCCCACGCGCCTATGAAGGAAAAGAATGTTCCTATTGCTCTTGGAAAGACAAGTGCAAGGAATTTGGGGGAAGTGTTTGGACAAAAAACGGAGGTAACTGATGAGATTGACTATTCAAAAAAAGATCGGAACTAACACTTACAGCTTCTCTTTCGAGGGGAAAGACCTGTGGGAAGTCCTGGTAGAGAGCCAGAAGATCAGCTTTCACGACCTTTCCGCTTGCGGCCTATGCGAGTCTAACCGGCTGGCCCTTTTCGCCTACGAAACCAAAGAGAAGAAGTTTAAGTATATCAAAGTGTCTTGCAAGGCGTGTAATGCAGGTTTAACCCTGGGTAAGTCCACCACGGGTGACGCTTATTACTTCCGCAAGAATGAGGATACAAAGGCCCTAGATTGGCAGAGAGCAGAGAAAGAATGAGTGGTGACTATCTTCGAGAGTTAATTAGTAAGCTAGAGGCCCAAAAGAAATTGCTTAACCAGGCAATAGACGAAGAAACTACGGCGAGCCATCAGCACAAGCTCGCCGAAAACGAAGTTAAGAAACAACAAAACAACCTAAAGACCATTCAAGAAGCCCTGATGGTCGAGAAGAAGTTAATCGACGCGGCCCGATGACGCAAAGACAACGCCTAAAAACGATGTTTGAAAGCTGTGCTAACCAATGGATTCCTCTTTACCGGATATTGGATATGCACATCGCCCAATACGGGGCGCGCGTTAAAGAGTTACGAGATTCAGGAATGACTATCGAGAACCGAACAGAGTGGGTAAACGGAGTCCAACACTCCTGGTTCCGATATGTAAAGCAGGAAGTAGAAGCTAACGGACAACTTTTGTTTCAAACCTAGCGACTCTGTTGAGAACGCTACCGATACGGCTCGGATCAGAGGGGAAGCATGGACGCGATAAACCCGACTACAACCTGTCCACCCCGACTTTGGATAAAGTGAAGTGCTGAGGGCTGGTAACGCCCAAGGTGAAAAGCCAAAAGGTTATCCCGATAAACGTAGTTACCCCTTTCCCAAAGATAAATACATATCCAAAGGAAAGAGCGTTTAAGTCGGGCTATATAAAAATGGATAAAGACACACTCAACAAGGTTTTATTCCACTACTGCGATGTCAAGGGGTTCCCTATTAAAGAGATCCGGTCTAGGGACTATGGTCGGTTCTATAAGAGGATCAACGAGCTTTTAGAGAGGACAGACGGGAACGCCGAAGAAGTAAATCGGGGGATTGACTGGATGGATAAGAAGTTTGGGGATGAGCTTAGCTGGACACTAGAAACCCTAGATAAGTATTGGTTAGAGTACCGGGCCGTTAAGAAGAAAAAGGTCAATAACGACGCAGACGCGACAGACGAGTTACTCCGGAAGATGGGGGCGATCAAGTGAAACCCACTAAGAAAAGCCTAACCCATAAGCTAGACCGCGAGTGTTCGCGCATAATCAGGAGTCAGGGATCGTGTCTGCGGTGTGGGAATACAACTTATTCGTTGCTTCAATGCTGTCACATTTTCTCAAGGGCGAATCGGGCTGTGCGGTGGGATTTAAAGAACCTGCTTTGTTTGTGTGCTGGATGTCACTTTTGGGCGCATCAGAACCCAACATTATTCGGGGACTTTGTGAAGGAGTGGTTGGGGGCAGACTATACGCCGCTAAAGAATAGGGCCGGGTCTATAAAGAAATGGACGATAGAAGAAATGCAAGAGTTACTTAAAAATCTGGAGGGGATAAGATGAGTCTACAACACGCTAAGGAGTCGGTAAAAGAAAGATTAAAAAACGAGAAACAGGTATTCGCTGTTTCAATGGAGGTGGTTGATTGTATACACGCCATTATTAGCTCAAGGTTGTTAAGATTTGTCGAAGAACTCGAGAAGCCTGTGGAGGGGGAGGTCAAGCCAGATGTTTTTCGTGATATAAAAATTGCTATGCACACCCAATCCGAACTCGACGAAGCCGTGAGAAAAGCGAAGTGTGAAGTTTGGGATGAAGTTAGGCGATGGTGTAATGAAACTAAGGTAATCTTGGGGAAATAGATATTCGGGTTAGTTCAAGTGTCAAAGAAAGTTTGGCAGTTTGAGATTACTCACCAAACCTAATGACGATTGCGGGAAGCAATACCTAACCCGAAGTGATATGGCTGTTGTGGGATATGGTGTCCCGTTAGGTGACCTGTAACAGACTTGAGGGTTAAGTAACGTTCTTAACTTAAAATAGCCGACCTAGTCGCATACCAATGCCAACAGCCAATAAATTGATGGGATGGTTCGCTACCGAGGGTTGAAAGCCCCTTACCGATTTAACAGTCGGGAGCTAGTTGAAGTTTGGCGTTAGCGGATAAGGACAACAGGTTGATATCTAGAGTCCAACGCACAAATAAGAGCCTAATCAGCCACCATCCCAGCCAATAAATTGAGGTGAGAGATGAAGTTAGGGGAATATGATGTTTGTGATTGCGCCAAAGAATATGCAGATAAGCATTTGTTTTGTTCTGGGCACTTGATTGTTGCGATGTGTGCCTGTTTTCTAATAGGGCTTTTAATTGGGATACTTTTGTAGCACCCACCGGCATAGCCGAGAAAGGAAGTGAGGGATGAGCCATTTAACAGAGGCTTTGATGATTAAGAAGCAGAGGGCGTTAATCCTTGAAGAAGCCGATAGGTTTTTAGGCTCCGATGAGGGGAAGAAGCTGATTAAAAATGCCGTAAGACAGGAAATTAGAGCGTTTATTAATGACGGTGATTTAGATTATTTTCTTCGTGCGGATAGCAAAAAGAAATTTTATGACAGGCTCGAAAAGGGCATTATGGGCTGCTTAAAACCATGATCAAGCCGAGGCTCCCAATGAAGGGTAGGGTTTTTATATGGGTTGATGAAGCAACAAAGGTTAAGAAATCGGTATGGGAGAAATTGCAAAAAATGAAGTTTAAGAGAACGAACCCCAAGACAAAAGGAACCAAATGAAGGAGCCTAGAGAGTTGAATGAATTGGTAGAAACAATTCACGAATTTTATAGAAAGTTAGCGAATGGGCACACGGGAAATGATTTTAATTGTATGTGCGAAGAATTTTGCCCAAACAAAACAAAAGAGAAGGTAAAAATACACCTCCACGCCCACCTAGCCTCTCTGAACAGGGGGGAAGCCAAGCCCACCGACCTAGAGCCGTTGAGTGAGGAGGTGGTTTATAAGTTACTTAGCAGTTTTCATTATGTAGACTTTAGCTATGATGATGGCTCTATGAAAGAAAAAATGCAAGATGGTATTGACAATCCTAGAGATTTAGCCAAAGCCATCTGTTCCAAATTCGGAGCCAAGCAGGTGAGGGAAAATGTATAAAGCCATAGAAATCTTAGAAAAAGCCGAACGCGAGGCCCTAAAGAAGATAAACGGTAGGAAGTATTCCAGCCTAAGCGAGTGTGGGGATTTTGAAAAGACTAAGAAGCATTGTGAGGCCGCGATCATCTTGTTAGAAAACCATCAACGTCAAAAAGCAGCTGAGAATTTGTTACATTGAGGAGAAGTAGATTAAGACGACAGGATTTTTTAAGGTTCACGAGTACGAAATACCTTTTAAGCACTACGGGGATAAGTTTAAGATTGTCCCTTTCAGCGATATTCACCGATTTGCCCCTCTCCACGCCGAGAAGGTCTGGCATAAATTTATTGATAGGTACAAGAATGATAAGTCCGCTTACTTTATAGGTGGTGGGGATTACATGGACGAATTAAGTACGTCCGAAAGACACGCCTTTTATGCAGCCCATCGGCACGACAGCACCGAAGCAAACTTAAATGATTTCTATATTCAAAGAGCTATGAGATTCGCTAAAGAGATTTCTTTTATGAAAGGTCGGCTGATCGGTCTTTGCGAGGGGAACCATTACTTTCAGGCTATGCACTCAGGGATTACTACAACACAAATGATGTGTAAGGAGCTTAATACAACTTATTTAGGTGTTAAGTGTTTCGTAATTATTCGTTTTAGATACGACAAGCATCACGCTCATCAGATGGTGCTTTGTTATCACCACGGGGAAGGTGGGGGGAGAAGGTCAAGCTCGAGTGTTTCAAAGTTAGAGAATATGGCTCATACGACAAACGCAGACATAATATTACAGGGCCACGATCACCGCATAAACCATATCCAAGTGACAGAGTTAGGGGTAACAGACGCGAGGAAAGGAAGTCCCACAGTTTTACAGAGAGTCAAGCATTGTGCTAGGACTGGTGGTTTTCTAAAAGGGTATGTTAATGAGCAAAGGTCTTATGTGGCAGATTCTAACCTTCCTCCAAACGCTTTAGGGAATATTGAGTTTCACATCACACCGAGAAAAGAAACGCACTTAATAACACCAGAAATAGGCAGGAAATACCATCGTGAAGAAAAAAGATGGTTACACATAGAGTTTCACGCCTGTAATTATTCGGAGCATTAAATGAAAACTATTATTCTAGGAGCAGGTTTTACAGGGTTGGCGGCAGGTTACGGAACAGACATCCCTATCTACGAGGCCACAGAACACGCCGGGGGGATTTGCCGGTCTTATAAGAAATACGGGTTCGACTTTTCAACAGGCGGGGGGCATTGGATATTTGAGAATGAAAAGACTCAGAAAGCGATGGAGTTTATCCGGGGGTTGGTCGAGCTTAATTCTTACGATCGAAAGGCGGGAATTTACTATAACAAAATCTTCCCTTACCCTATCCAGACCTTCACGCAGAAAGAGTCGGTTTCCACTCCTGGGTACTTTAAAGACTGGCTCTCAAAGAAGTTTAGTCAAGCTGAATGTAATATGTTTTTCTATCCTTTCAACGAGAGATACACAGCAGGCTTGTACGACAGTATCGTTCAGTTTGACTCTTATAAGACTCCCCCGGCCGGTGGGGTAGGTTTTGTTTCAAGATTCCACGATCCAGTGAATGGTTTAACCGAGTTGGTTAATAAGATGGCTGAGAAGTGCATGATTAATTATAAGAAGCGAGCGATTAAGGTCGCCCTAGATGAAAAGATGGTAGTCTTTGCCGATGGGGAAGTGGTTAAGTACGACAAGCTGATCTCCACTATCCCACTCGATCAGTTGCTCAAGCTATGCGGGCAGAATAAGTATGAATTACCCTATTCCTCGGTTTTGGTTATCAACATCGGCGCGGAAAGAGGGGTTAATTACCCGGATGAACATTGGTTATACGTTCCTTTTTCTCAATCAGGTTTTTACCGATTAGGGTTTTACACGAACGTCAATAAGAAGAAAGCTCCAGAAGGGATGGTTTCTGTGTCCGCAGAGATAGCAATTAGGAATTTAGAGTATGCCGATCTCCCCATTGACTCTATGTGTGCAGAGGTTGTTTCCGAGTTACAGTCTTGGAGATTTATTGATGAGGTTAGAGTGGTAGACCCGACCTGGGTTCGTTGCGCGTACACTTGGAACAGAACGCCGGAGGAGAGAGAAGTTTATCTGCAGTCTTTGGCTACGCAGGGAGTTATCTCGACAGGGAGATATGGTAAATGGAAATTTCAGGGAATGTCCGAATCAATAATGGATGGGTTCAATGCTTGTTAGCGTAATCGTACCTAATCACGGAAGAATCATAACGACCTTAGTGGAGTCAATTAGAAACTCCACATATAAGGACGTGGAGCTTTTGGTAATCGACCGCGGGTATGAAAGAAGCGAACAGAGGAACATGGGGATCGCCGAAGCAAAAGGGGAATTGTTTTTAATCCTAGACTCCGACCAGAGCGTTCATCCCAAGTTAATCGAGGAATGTGTTTCTCTTTGTCAGATGGGTTATGGTTCGGTTTATATACCTGAGATTATTGTCGCCAAGAGTTTCTTCGGGAAAGTTCGGGCGTATGAGAGGGAGTTCTATACAGGTACAGCGGTGGACGTGCCGAGGTTCGTTAAGAAAAGGTTATGCCCCAAGTTTGATACTAATCTTCGAGGCCCCGAGGATTCGGATTGGGGTAATAGGATTTTAGGGCCAAGAGTAACTTCAAGTTATCCTTTATATCACCACGACGACATAGGTTTCATTGAATACTTCCGTAAAAAGGCCTACTACTCTAAGAGTATGAAAAGGTATGTGCAGAGAAACCCGACAGACAAGATTTTAGATTGGAAGTGGCGGTGTTTTGGAGTGTTCTTGGAAAAGGGAAAGTGGAGAAAAATTTTACAACATCCTATCCTATTCGCGTGTGTGATGGGGATTATCTTTTTAAGGGGGATCATTTATATATGCAACCGCTAGTTTCCGTGTGTATTCCGTGTTTCAATCAGTCTCAATTTGCGATAGACGCAATCACCACATCATTGTTACAGACGTATCAGAACGTAGAAGTAATTTTCTTAGACGATGCTTCCACAGACGAAACGCCGAAGTATAAGAACCTAACTTGGTATGGGGAGAAAGAGCCAAAGTTTAAATATTACCGAAGCGAAACTCCATCAGGAACAGGGGGGTCATTCAACAAGGCGATCAGCTATGCGAAGGGGGAGATTATTATTCTCCTCTGCGCGGACGACTACTTTTTAGACCGAAACGTAATCCAAGACATTGTTGATTTATTTAATCACGTTCCTTCTTTGGGGCATATATCAAGATACTACCATCAGTTTATCGACGGGGATAAGCGTCCGGTAAGAGCGTGGAGAGGGGATGATGTTATGGAGCTTGCTAATAACCCTTCGGGTCTAGCGTTTCGCCGGGAAGCAATCTATGGGAAAGAATTAACCAATCGTATGTTTGTGGAAGTTTCTAGTTTGGTAAGCGAGGTTTGCTTGGAATGGGGTTACGATATTCTAAGATACGACACCGTGGCTGTTCGTATACACCAGAGCATTTCCCGCAGTAAAGATTACTACCTAAAGAGATGGACTTCTTCGCCGGTAGAGGAATGGTCTAAGGTTGGAGGGTATGCCTTACTCAAAGACTACACATCCATTTTACAAATAAAAAACTACTTCACGATGGAAGCGGTTTTAAAAGAGGTGTGGAATTTTATCCGCTTACGTCCTTTAAACTTAATCAATCCGGCTTTTATATTTTTTGCTTTACTCGCCATTTTAACACCGCGAAGGATATTAAGGAATATCCCCGATATTTACCGCAAGACGTGGGGCCGATGGACGACTAGAGAAGTGAAAAGAAAATGCCAAAACTAACCATCTGCATACCAGCCTATAACTCCGAGCGTACTCTCGCCGAAAGCATAGAGTCCGCGCTAGAACAAAATTATCCAGACAAAGAGGTTCTGGTCATAGACGACGGATCAACAGACGCTACTGCACAGGTGGCAAGGTTGTACGATGTCCGACTGATACTCAACGAGAAGAATGAGGGAATAGGTCTTACCCTCGCCAAGTTGATGAAAGAAGCTCAAGGCAAGTATGTAATCTATCTCTGCGCTGACGATGTTTTCACAGACAAACGCTTCGCCGGGGACGTGGTGCATCAGTTTGATACAGGTGACTCTGATATAGGTGTACTCGGTAGATACTTTTACTTCTTCCGCGACGGCTATCCCGGAGCTATCGGAGTGAGTCGCGATGAGAATATCTTAACTCAGTCCTGCTGTCCTTCGGGGATGGCTTTCCGCAAGATGGAAGTGGAAGGTACAAACAAAATCTTTGTAGAAATGCCTTACATCGTATCTCAATACCTAAAAATGTGGCGGTGGTCAATGTTCAAGTGGGACGTGGTGGCGGCAAGGTTCCACCCAGGAGGAAACACCGGAACAAAGAAGTCTTATTACACAGAGTCACCTTTTATGAATTGGCTTGAGCTTTTAGGGCAACCTTTAAGGTTCAACGAAGGTTTCATCCAACTAAAAAACCGCGCTCCTCATTTACTTTGGCAAGAGATAAGGCTGACAGTTAAGCACGATCCAGACGTATTAAAAATTATAAACTTTTGGTTGTATGCTCTAGTGGCTTTGTTAGTACCTAGTTTTATATTAAGACATTTAACATCATTTTACAGGCACAGAATAAACCGCAACTTGGT
>Ga0208644_1004587_pt1 | contig 10381 bp, 16 predicted proteins | sample VirMetDEL_Nov_18_FD_184517 | JGI IMG/M metagenome (GOLD analysis project Ga0208644, IMG submission 184517) | Aqueous microbial communities from the Delaware River and Bay under freshwater to marine salinity gradient to study organic matter... | ecosystem: Environmental > Aquatic > Marine >... | reverse complement strand
CGTCAAAACAGTTACTAAATAACTACGCCTGCATATCTACGCTCGAGCCAACCGACATACAGGTTGGCGACAGCATTACTGTCGGCAGTTTGAGCGCACCGTTTGACGGCACGTTCACGGTACTGAATTGCCCGCAATACAAATACACGGGCATAGACAGCGTCACGGGCGAATGGACATTTGACGAAACACAACCGATTGCTAATCAACTGCTTTACGCCTGCACAGGCAATTCAGTCGAGTTTGTAGCGATCTACACCGGCACAGTAGCGTTCACGCCCACGTGTACGTGGATTACGGCCGCAAACCTAGTCACGTATTTGGGTGTGTCGATCACTAACCCGTCAGATGATTACACGCTGATCACGCAAGCCGTGAGCGCTGGCAACCAGTTTTGTAGTCGCCGTCGAGCCGAAGCAGGCTACAACGACAGCCTTAGCACGTCGCCTAGCGGTGATGTCACGCTCGGCACTTTAATGTATGCGGCGGCATTGTGGCGTTCGCGTGGCTCGCTCGAGAACGTGTTTGCGTCGTTTGACGGCATGGGTACAGCACCCCAGCAATCGTTGACGCCGATTGTTAAACAGTTGTTAGGTATTGATCGACCTGCGGTTGCCTGATGCCCGCACCATACACCGATCTATTTAACGAGACGCTAGACGATCTTGTTACGACGCTGACCGCGATCACGTCGTTGCGTGTCGTAACCGACCCAACAAAACTTGTACCAAATTGTGTGTTTATTCAAGCACCAAGTTTCACGACGATCGCTGGCAACGGCAACATCGTACGCATGGACTACCCAATCAAAGTTGTCGGCAGCGGCCCAGCAGGGTTACCCGTGTTACGCGAAATACTGCAGATCACCGCAACCGTTTTAGGGTCGGCAATAATCGTCATGTCGGGTCGCCCCGGCACACTCGACATTGGCGGGCAAGAATACCCGTGCTACGACCTATCGGTCGGCGTACAAGCACAAACGGCGTAATACACACCGACAGGCAATCGTTATGGTAAAACTATAGGTACAAGACAAAAGGATTAACACATGGCAACTAGCACCTATCTATCAAACCCAGTCGTTTTAATCGGTGCGTCAAGCGCAGCGACAACCGACATCACCGACCAAGTATCGGCAGTTACCGTCAACTACGTTGTCGAAGCACTCGAGGACACCGCGTTCGGTTCGACCGCCCGCACCAACACAGCAGGCCTGCAATCAAACAGCGCAACATTGACTTTGTATGCGTCGTACGCAACATCAGAAAGTTACGCAACTTTGTCAGCGCTGGTCGGCACAAAGTGCTATATCAAAGTAACCCCAGCATCGGGCGCAAACACCGCAACAAACCCTGGCTTTGAATTGACTAACACGTTTTTGAGCGCGTTGCCAGTTGTCAATGCAAACCTCGGCGAATTGTCAACATACGACATCGAGCTTGTTGGTGGCAGTTACACAGTTGACGTAACATGATCTAACGTGCCAATACTGGCCGAGAACAGGAACAGGCAATGAGATTAAAACTAAAAGTTGATCTACAAGACGGCACAGCGCCACTTGAATTAACAACCAATATGTTTGTGATATGCGAGTGGGAGAAAACTGAGGGTCGCAAAATTAGCGACGGCAAAGGCATCGGCTACACCGATCTAGTTTGCTGGGCGTACAACTTGCTGAAACTTAGCGGCGAAAAAATGCCTGCAACATATCGAGATTGGGTTAAAGCAAACCCGAACATGACGATTGAGGCGATTGACGAGACAGACCCAAACCCTACGGCGTAGGCAGTTACCGACGGCAACTAGCCGAATTATTAGTTGCAACAGGGTACTGGCCTACGGCAATCGAGTTTGACACGCGCGACCTAATAACGGTGATTACGATATTAAATAAGCAAAAGAGGTAGCGCAATGCCAGCATCAACAACTATTGAGGTCGTCGGGGTTAAACAGACGATCAACTCGTTGCGCAAAATTGACCCGCAGTTGCAAAAAGATTTTAAGGCTGACGCAACCGCAATTGCCCAGCCAGCAATTAACGCAGGCAAAGCCGTTTACAAAGATTTGCCGTTATCGGGTATGCGTTATGCGTGGACACAAAACGCCCGCAAAATATTTCCGTTCGTACCAAGCAAGGCAGCCAACGGGGTCAAGATGCGGTTTGACACTCGACGTAACGCAGTCGGCGTAATACTCATAGAACAAAAAGATGTTGCGGCAGCCGTATTTGAAACAGCGGGGCGCGCGAACGCAAACAGGTTAGGTAACGCGCTCGGGTTTGTTGGTGCTGGTCGCACTCGATTGATCGGGCCTGCCGTGTATAAAGCGCGTCGCGGTATTGAAGCCGAGATGACAAAGATGATCGCTAAGACTATGCGTACTGTGCAAAGCGAGTTGTAGACATGGCATTATCTATTCCTATTGTCTCTGAGTTTGACGGCAAAGGCATTGACAAAGCAATTAAAGAATTCAAGCAGTTAGAAACCGTTGGCGAAAAAGCACAATTTGCAATTAAAAAAGCAGCCGTGCCGGCAGCGGCAGCGTTAACAGCGGTTGCAGGTGCGTTGGGGTTGGCGGCTAAGGCAGCAGCCGAAGACGAACAACAGCAAGCGATCTTGGCTAACACTATGCAAAATGTTGTTGGTGCTACCGATGCGACGGTTGCGGCGACTGAGGACATGATCGCGGCTATGTCGAGGGCGACTGGTACGGCCGATAGCGAGTTACGGCCAGCGTTTGCGGCGTTGCTTGTTGGTACTAAAGATGTCGGTCAAGCAACCGAAGCGTTAACACTTGCCCAAGACGTATCGACTGCCACAGGTTTAAGTTTGGCGACCGTCAGCGACGCATTAAGCAAAGCGTACGCAGGCAACATGAAAGGGCTACGCGCGTTATCGCCTGAAATGGCAGGGCTAATTAAAGAGGGCGCATCGCTCGATGTTGTAATGATGGCATTAAACGACAATTTTGGTGGCGCGGCCGCACGATCAGCAGAAACCGCAGCAGGCAAATTCAAAATATTAAAAAACAGTTTGGCTGAAACACAAGAGAGCATTGGTGCGGCGTTGCTACCCGTGTTGCAAAAAGTGTTGCCGTATTTGCAGGCAATGGCTGATTGGGCGCAACGTAATCCAACAGCGTTTATGATTATTGCGGGCGCTATATCGGCAGTCGCAGCCGCGATCGTTGCGGTAAATATTGCTATGGCGCTTAACCCGTTTGGTTTGATCGCGGTCGGTATCGCGGCGCTGGTAACTGGTTTGACAATTGCTTACACAAAATTTGAGACATTTCGCAACATTGTCAACATTGTGCTTAACGGCCTGATTGCAGGTTTTGAAGTATTCGCTAATTCATTTATCGGTGCAATTAACTTAATTATTCGTGGCATGAATTTAATTAACCCGTTTACCGATATACCAAGTTTGCCAACAATAAATTTGGGCAGTATTGGCGGCGGTGGCGGTAGTACAAGTGGCGGCGCTGAGACACGCACGGCTGACCGTATGGCTCGAGAGGCAGGCGCAACAATGCCGGGTTTAGTGTCGCCGATCGTTGGCGGCGGCGGCGCTGGTGGCGGTGGCGGTGGTTCGACTGGTGGCGGTGGTGGCGGTGTTGGTGGCGGCGGCGACCTAGTAACAATTCAAGGCGCGCTAACCGAATTTGGTATGGCTGAACGTATCGCAGCGCGTGGTAGCGGTGGCGTAACGATCAACGTGACGGGCGGTATCTCGACTAGCGCCGAGATCGGTCAAAGCGTGTTAGATAGTTTGCTCGCCTACCAGCGCGTATCAGGGCCACTCGATTTACAGATAGCGGTCTAATGGCTGGGGTTGCGGTCGTTGCTAGTGGCAACTATGACCTAGAAATTGACACGGGGTTTGTACAAGATGCGTTTTTGCTTGATGACGCGGTGCAAGGCGTATTAGATAACACAACCTACGTGCTTGACGGCACGACACAATACGCAAGCGTGTTAGACGGCATTAACCAAGTGTCGGTGCGTCGAGGGCGACGCGATCAAGGCGATCAGTTCGGTGCAGGCACTATGACGTTTACGATGCTTGACACCGACGGTATTTTTATGCCGTTTGACGAAAACAGCCCGTACTACGACACGGCCGAGGCTAAACCGGGTTTAGCACCTATGCGATCGGTGCGGTTATCTCGATACAGCGCCACCAACGTCAAAGAATATTTGTTTGTCGGCAAGATCGTTAACTTTGATTACAATTTTGCGCTTGGCGGTTTGGATACGGTCACGGTGTTTTGCGCCGACGATTTCTATTTGTTATCGCAAACATATTTAGATGAGTACAACGTCAGCGAGGAATTGTCAAGCGTTCGTGTGTCGGCGATACTTGACCGACCCGAGGTAGCATTCCCCGTCGCTAACCGCAATATTGGCACAGGCACACAAACACTTGGCGGTGATGCGGCGTTTACGATCGCGCAAGGCACAAACGTTCTCGGTTATTTAGCGCAAGTCAACGAGGCTGAGCAAGGCCGTCTATATATGTCGCGTGACGGCGACATCGTATTCGAGCCACGCATAGGCACAACACTTGACCCGAGCGTCGCAGACTTCCACGACGACGGCACAAACATACCGTACAACGGCGTAGGCATAACCTTTGAAGCAGATCAAGTTGTTAACCGTGCGGTCGTGCAACACTTAGGCAGTAACAACCCGCAGATCGCCGACGACGCTGGCAGCCAAGCAACGTACTTCATACAGACCTACAGCATCACAAACAGTTTGTTGCATAACGACACGGCGGCGCTCGAGTTGGCAACCTATTTGCTTGACCCTAACCCTGAGCCACGATACACGTCGCTAGCAACATCGTTTGCAATGTTGAGCAGCGCCCAACGCGACACGATCGCAACCCTTGACATATCTGACACGATTACCATTGAAAAATCGTTTGCCCCCGGCACAAACCCAGCGTCACTAGCCCAAAACCTATCTATTGAGGGCATCGAACATACGATCAACGTCAACAGCGGGCATAGCGTCACTTATTACACGTCGCCCGTAATCGTGTTAAACGAATTGATACTTGACGACCCGTCGTTCGGTATCATCAACGCTGACAACGGGCTCGGATAAAGTAGGGGTTTATGGCGATACAAGATTTTACAGCAGGTCAAGTTTTGACGGCCGCGCAAATGGACAGTTTGCAGGCAAACGATTACAACTGGACAGTTAGCACAAAGACCGCTAGTTATGTTTTAGTCGCGGCCGATAAAGGCACTCGAGTTGTGATGAACGCGGCAGGCGCAACAACTATTACGGTTAATACAAGTTTGTTTAGTGCAGGCGACACTTTGTTTATTCAAAACATTGGCGCGGGTACTTGCACAATTACGGCTGGCACGGCAACAGTAACGACCGCAGGGTCTTTAGCGTTAGGCACATGGGCAGGTGGCACTTTGTATTTTACTAGTGCTAGTGCTGCTATTTTTTTTAGCGGTGGCGCTGCTGGCTTTGATTTAGATTTTTTAATTATTGCTGGCGGTGCGGGCGGCGGTTACAACATTGGTGGCGGTGGTGGCGCTGGCGGTTTTAGATCGAGCGTGACGGCAACGGGTGGTGGCGGTACTTTGATGTCGCCGTTAAAAATTGTTAAAGGCATAAATTATTTTGCGTCAGTCGGCGCTGGCGGTGCAGGTAGCGGTAGCACTACTGGCACATCAGGTACAGCATCAGGATTTACTTACGGTTCGACTGGTGGTGGTGGTGGTGCGGCGCGAACTGCTGGCGCACAATCAACGGTAGGCAACGGCGGTAGTGGCGGTGGCGGCGGTGGTTCGACATCGGGCGCAGCGCCAGGTGGTACGGGTGTAGCCAATGAAGGTTTTGCGGGTGGTACGGGTTTGCCGTCGTCAAGTGGTTTGGCCGCTGCTGGTGGTGGCGGTGGCGCGGGAAGCGTGGGAGTGGCGGCGACTGCAAACGTGGGCGGAAACGGCGGATCGGGTGTAGCGAACAGCATTACTGGTTCGAGCGTGACACGCGCATCAGGCGGAGGAGGAGGCGTACAAACATCAGGCGGCGGTTCACCCGTCGCAGGCACAGCACCATCAGGCGGCGGCGGAAACGGCGGCTCAACCGGCGCAGGATCGCCCGGGACTGCAAATACGGGTGGCGGCGGCGGTGGCGGTGGCGAGGGTCAAAGCGGTGGCAATGGCGGTAGCGGTGTTGTTATTTTGCGTTGGGCAACCGCGACAGCGACCGCGACAGTCGGCGCAGGTTTAACATCATCATCAACAACAAGCGGCAGCAACACAATTTTGACAATTACCGCTGGCGCTGGCACGATCAGTTGGGCATAACACTATGGCACACTACGCAACAATCAACGAACAAAACACAGTCATTGCAGTTAACACAGGCGTTGACGAAACAGTTACACAAACAGACACAGACGGCACAGAGGTTGGCGGTTCTAGTGAAGCGTGGGAAGCGTTCTATACGGCGCAGTTAGGCAATCCAAATTTGTTTGTTTTGCGTTGCAGTTATCACGGCAACATTCGAGGCAAATACCCTGCAATAGGCGACCACTATGACGCAGATTTAGACGAGTTCGTCGCGCAAATAGTTGAAGAACCAATCGAGCCTGACGACGAGCAATAATTATGGCGCGCAAACCTATAAACCGATCACGTCGACAAATAGGCGACCAAACAACTAAAGGCGGTTTAATCGGTTTGTTTATTTATTGGGCGACACATAACAACATCGACCCAGCACTCATTGCGCTACTTGTACCGATCATCTCAAGCGTGTTGGCTTGGCTATCAACCAAAATTGGCGACCCCGATCTAGCCTGCATATTCATACCCAAAGACGACAAAGACAACAAAGATTGACAAAACCGTACGTCGTCATTCAGCAACCAGTTGTTAAAGGCGGTTTAGCAGGCACACGCACTTGGTCAGATTTGGCTTGCAAAAACAGCAACGGGTCATTATGGTGCAACGGGCTTTGGGTCAACCGCGATATGCGAACACGCCCCGGCGTAGTTAGTAATCACGCTCGAGGGCTGGCAATGGATTTGTCGTACCGTTGGCTAAACCAAAAACGGTTAGGTAAACAAGACGGCCGCAAAACATCGCTCGCGTTCATCATCAAATGTTTACAAAACGCCGATCACTTGGGCATACAACTTGTTATCGACTATCAACTGCAACGGTCGTGGCGTTGCGATCGTGGCACATGGAAACCCCTACCAAGCGTTGAGCAGGGCGACTGGTATCACATCGAGATTGAGCCACTACTTGCACACAACCCCGACATCGTAAAAGCCCGATTTGACGCGGTTTTCGGGGCATTCCCCACATCACCACCAAAACCCGTCTAGGGTTATAGACCTACCGAGAAAGTAGGTCACTTATGACACTCATCACCAAAATTGGCGTATCGCTATTTATTAGCGTCACGTCAATCTTCGTACTACACAAACCCCCAGCACCAACCCCGGCCGAAACGCGCCCAGCGCCGATCACCGTATGGCAAGGGTTAGAGCCTGCAGCGCCCGTACCGCCGACCACGGTTGTTACTACGCCTATAACGCAACCTGACGCGTGTCAGACGGTGTTTGACATGGCTCGACACGTTGGCTGGGCTGAGCAAGACCTAACTCAACTGGTCGCGGTTGCGTATCGTGAGAGCCGTTGCCAACCTGACGCGTTCAACCCGCGCGACCCTAACGGCGGGTCAAACGGCGTTATGCAAATAAACCAGTTTTGGTGCAAACCGTCAAAGTATTACGCAAACGGCTACTTGCAGGCCTACGGCTTAATACGCACGTGCGACGACCTATTCGACTTAGAGGACAATTTGCGGTCGGCGCTGGCAATCTTTAGATACTCGAATGGTTGGCGCGCATGGTCACTCTAAAACACTTTTTGCTGGCAAGTTTGCTAACCGCGTACACGTACCTGATAATGTCAGTCACCAACAAACGAAAGGCTAAAGATGACCGAGAACATCGACCCGAGAACTGACCCACAGTTCAAAGCACTAATGCAAGTGATGAACGACATCACACAACACAAAGTGCCGATTTATCAGCCGTGGGAATTGGCGGCGCGTAGCACGTTACGCAAAATACAACACGAGATTGACGATCGCAACGTACTAGACGACGGCGAGTTAATCGACGTGCTAAACCAAACACGCATAGAAATTAAATACCTGCTGAGCATTATCAACGATCTGCATGAGCGCGTTAAAGAGCGCGACATCGAGATCGGCATTAAGCAACTGCGCTTAAACGAAAACGAAGTTGAGATACAGCGTTTAGAAAACATGGTGCATCGTGCTAACTAAACACGACAAAAACCGTATGCGTATCGCAATGGCCGAAAGCCAAGCAAGCGCAAACGCCAAATGGACACTTGAGCAACAAAATTGTGTTGACGCGGCAATCCGCAAAATGGCACGTATGTTGCCACGGTTTACAGCCGATCAAGTTTGGTACGAGCTTGGCGCGACGTTCCCTGTCACTAAAGGTATGACCGCTCGACTACTGGTTGCCCAACGTCAGGGCGTTATTAAAAACACGGGTGAAATTGCTTACGCTGAGCGTGGCGGCGAACATGATCACGCGCAACGCTTAACAATATGGCAATCGTTATGACGGGTTTTAATCTTGACAACTATGTTGACGTGCCAACACGTCTCGGCATGGCGCTACAAAAATACCCTGACCTACGCATACAAGAAACCCAACGCGAAATTATCGAAATGCCCGACAAGTCATGTTTTATTCGTTGCACGGTGACGGTGTGGCGTGACGCTGCCGACCCGATACCAGCGATCGCGTCAGCGTGTGAGATTTACCCCGGTCGTACGCCGTACACAAAGATGAGCGAAAACGAGGTCGGGTTTACGTCGGCGTTGGGTCGAGCGCTCGGATACATGGGGTTTGGTATCAGTAAGTCAATTGCGTCACGTAACGAGGTTGAGGCCGCGCAATCACGTCAACCGACTGGCAGGCTTGCGCCAGTTGTGCCGATGCACGATGTCGAAGTGCCATTCCCCGAAGAAGAACGTCGCGAATATGCGACACCTAAACAAATGGGCATGATGCGGGCGTTGGCTAACGGTCAGGGGCTCAAAGGCGACGATCTTAAAACATTTATTAGCGCCACGTTGGGGCGTGAGGTGTTAACGTCAGGTGAGTTAACAAAACGCGATATTAGCAAAGTGATTGACGCGTTAAAAGCAAGTGAGTTAAAATAATAACAACACAAACAGAAACCGAGGAAAAATGAACCGAGAAAAAGAAATATTGTTACAACTATTGTTAGAAAAATATGGTCAACCGGCAACAAAACCAGTTGTTGAAAAAACGCAGGTAGTTGCAAGTTCTAAAAAAATAAAAAAACGCGGTAAATGTGTTCCGACACTTTATGCAAATGAGCGTTGGACACTTGAAGGTATCGCTATGGTGCACAAAATGATATTGAACAAAATGAGTAACCACGAAATTGCAAAAGCCATAGGTCGATCAGTTGGTTCAATTACAAATTTGCGTTCACAAATTGTTGGCAATCGAGTAGAAAAAAAACCACTAGTTAAACAATATTTAGCGACATTACAAAATGACTGACGTTGAATTGCTTGAGGGCGTGTTGCGTTGCCAGCAGTTGTTGAAGGCAATGAGCAAACCGACCGACGACGAGACTGAGGCACACAAGTATTTGCGTTGGGCAGCCGAACAGATTGCCAAGCGCATTTGGTGGGATAACAGAGAACCTAAGTAGTTAACACAATTCAAGTACGGGCATGACCTAAGCGTTTTGCAGCGCGGTTGGTGACACACGGCAACGTGGGTAGATGACGCACGTGGTAACACGTGGTCAGGCAAATTGCGTTAAAGAGTTAGGGTGTCGAGTGAGGCAGACGACGGGGGGCTTAGCGCACTAGGTCTAACATCACAACACAGATTGACATAACATAAACAAACCACAAACATAAAGTTGACATACATGACAAGTCGCAACAAACATCAGCAAGCGCGACAGCGCGCGCTAGCACAACCGAGCAACGCGAGGGCGTGAGCATGACCAGCCACCACGACTACGAGTACACCAAAAACAGGGGGGTCATATTACGCGAGCAACCAACCTGCACCGTTTGCAACCGGCAGCCCAGCACACAAGTCGATCACATAATTCCAATAGACGCAGGCGGTGGGCACGAGTTATCAAACCTTCGTGGCATCTGCGCTAAATGCAATAACACACTCGGCCATCGTTATGTAACACAACGCAATCAAATACGGCAGACCATTCGAGCCGAGGCCATGCGTGAAAACGGCATCAACGAAATAAAACCAAAACGTTTTTTTATTGAGAAAAAAGAAATCAC
>Ga0208644_1004582_pt1 | contig 10389 bp, 18 predicted proteins | sample VirMetDEL_Nov_18_FD_184517 | JGI IMG/M metagenome (GOLD analysis project Ga0208644, IMG submission 184517) | Aqueous microbial communities from the Delaware River and Bay under freshwater to marine salinity gradient to study organic matter... | ecosystem: Environmental > Aquatic > Marine >... | reverse complement strand
TGGTTGGCCACCCTGCATCCCTGACTGTTGCTGCGCCAACTGCTGCGCCATTGCAGCTATTTGTTTACGCTGGTCTTCGTCACGGATCAAGCTCTCTGGCACACCAAACTTTTTAGCAAGATGAACAGCCGTCTTTTCGCCATCGATAAGAAGCTGAAGCATTTCAGGACCAAAGGTGCCGCCAATGAGTTGCAGATAGCGGGCAACACTTGAGATGTCCTGATTGGCCTGAGCTTGAGCAAGCGGGGAAACGGAGCGAACCTTAACTTCGCGCCCATTAATAACTGGGACTTGGATGCGGCCTTGCTTCTTCAGAATATAGATCACACGCTGAAGAACGGGCTGCACAAGCTCAGCCTGCAAGCGGCCAAAGGCAGAGCCAATACGACGCGAAAGGTCGGCCATGCGTTCAGCTACTTCGGTTGCCGTTGCCGGAGTTTTGTCTGGGTTGCCGAGCATATCATTGTAGAGTGCGCGCTTAATGTTCAAGCGCATGTCACTCAAGATAAGCTGGGCTACGTCAAAGCGACCAGCCGCATTGATTGGCTGCAAACCTTGGCTTCCCATAGCTTTCGGGATGATCGTTCCGGGAACCAGACGGATGGTATCAGGATTGATTACTCCATCGTCTTCCATCTGATAGATGCCGCTAATCGACATCTGTGCGTTCTCAAGGATCAACTCAATGGTCAGGTTGGTGGTTTTGATAGCGGACAGCGCATTAAGGAGCGGGCCACGACCGTAGACTTCACCAGCGCACTTAGACCAACGGAAGCAAACAAATGGATTAGAGCCAACGCCCTTCATCTGCTTCTTGTGCAGAACAGTTTCCGTCTCCATGCAGATTGCATAGTGATAGTAACCTTCTTCGTTGCGAAGATCGTAGTCACGGCACACCACTTCGAGAACAGTGGTAGTATCATCGCCGTCCATCTTGCGCTCGACCTTCTGATCGAACGTCCCCTTGGGATAGAGAATTTTCAAATCAGCGTATCGAACCTTCTTCCGCTCACGGAATACATGGTCAATCCGATCATCGGGACCAGTATCTAAAACAATGTGCGGCAATGGAACCGCTGAGAAAATAACAGGGGTAACTGAATCACCCTCTTCCACAGCAAGGACACCAGTGCCAACAGCCAAATCCATAAACGATTCATGGACTTCCTGATTGAAGTTAGAGCTTTGAAGGATTTCAAAGACATAATCAGTAACTTCATCAAGGTCATTGTCCACGGAGTCGCGCTGTTCAGGCGGAACCTCTGAGCCAGAAACAAGATCAGCCCAACGTGCGAAGTTCGGAACAAGTCCGCTTTGCAGTCGGCTTGCAAACTCCTGCACACCGACAACGGCAGTCTCGTCAAAGATTCTGTCGTCGCGGCGCTGGCCTGCTTCTTCGTAGTAGAAGGACTCACGTTGAGGCAGTGCATACTCGTAGCACTCCTCAAACAAGGGAACCCAGTTCTCCCGAAAAGCCTTGGCCTTGCGGTAGCGTTCCAGATACTTTTTGGCCAAGGGGTCTTTCATTTACTGGAACCTTCCCAAGAAGCCAGCACCGCTGGATGAGAAGAGGGAGCGACGACCAGCGCCACCGCTCATGCCCCTGCGAATAGTGCGGGCAGAGATAGCATCCTGAATATCTTCAGCTTTCACACTTGCGCGGCGTTCAGCTTCAGCGCGTTGAGCCTCATCGGCAGCAGCCTGAGCTTCGTCCGCAGCCTTCTGTTGATCCTCTTGAGCCTTTTGCGCGGCATCTTTTTCCGCCTTACTTGGTCCAAAGCACATGGTTGCCTCCTATGTTTCCCTTGGAAAAGCACAGATGCGTGGTTGCATCAATGCACAAACTACATTCTAGCCCACAGTCCCTGCCTACGCTTGGGCTTATCTTGCCGTGCAAAAACATCAAAGTCACGCTTGGCAACAGTAACTTGCGCTGGCTTCTGGCTATTCATCAAGGCTCGTCCCTCGCCTGCGCCGAGAAGAAGATACTGCAAGGCATCATGAACGTGGCTGAACATGTTCTTCTCTGGCTTGTCGGAATACCGCTCTCCAGAAACTTCCATGCGCTTATACGAATAGCCGCCTTCAAAGCCCTTGATTAGCGTGGAGCAGCGCCGATCCAATAGAAACGCAGGCTTGCCTTCGACCATCTTAGTAAGCTGAGAAGAAACAGCTTCAATTCTCAGGTCTGGGGAGTTGGAATGCGTAGGAAAGGCCCGCAGTCCGGCGCCTCTTAGGATATGGAACGGCGTTGATTCATCGGTCTGCGCTCTGAAATCGCCAGCCGGATCGCCATAGATGATCGTCTCACCAGCCGCCGCAAATCTAGTTGCCAGTTCATTGCGTAGAACCTCAGCAAACCTGACGATCCCCATATCAATGGCGACAATCTCAGACTGAATCAGCCATCTGCCCCTAACCTTCTGGCCAATTGCAGCCGCTGGCGTAAGACCAAAGTCCAATCCAACGTAGACAGGCAAGCCCGCCGCAATCGGAATCTCTTCCTGAGCAACGTGGGCATCGGTTGCAAACATGGGATACACTGGCTTTCCATCCTGAATGGTGCCAAGGCGGTTCATCACATAGACATCAATCCAGCTTTTGGTCTTACCCTGAATCAAGTTCGGGTAATACGACTGCATCATGTTCTTGCGGTTCTCGGCCTTTGGGTTCGGCTCATACTTATCAACTTCACCACCATCATTCTTTACCTCAAGCATCCCCGCAGGCTGAGTAAAGAAGCGCCAGTTGTCTGGCTTTACCAGCATCTTGGCTTGTTCCCTCGGAATGTGATCCGGGATCGGAACCTCTCCAGACATAATGGGCCACCAATGATCCTCCTCAGGCGCGTTGGTATCGGCAATAACGCCAGTCCAACTAGGACCACCATCACGCATAGAAGGATAGCGCCCAACACGCATCGTGCAGGCATCGATAATACTCTTAGGAATCTCTCTTGCTTCATTGATCCAGATGCCAGTAAGTTCCAGCGACAGAAGCTTCTTCACATCTTCGGGTCTATCAAGAGCGAGGAAGATAACCTCAAGCTCTAAGTCGCCCTTCTTAATCATGTGCGTGTAAGGCACTGACCAAGTAAACTTGCCCCAATCATTCTCAGGGAACCAGTCCAGCCAAGTCTTGATCGTCGTCGTTCTAAGCTGTGGGTTGGTGTTTCGGATGATAGCCCATCTACTCTTGCGCTTACCATCTGGTCCCTTCGCCTGCATCAAGGCGCGACGAAAAACCTCAACGCAACAGCCGACCGACTTTCCTGAACCGACAGGACCGCGGATGCCGCGAAAGAAGGTGTCGTTCTTCATGAACTCCTTCAGCACTTCACCATCAGGCTTATACTTGAAGTCGATCATCGAAGTCCCTTGTCCACTCCGAACCGAATCATCCGCTCTACAATCTCAGGCCCCAAGCTTTCAATCAGCTTGTCGCACTCTTTGTCATTCGCATGTTCTTTCGGAACGTAACGAAGATGAACCTTCCTCACTATCCCGCGAAGAAGGTCCAAGTCCTGACTGGTGATCGTGCTAATGAAGCTCACTTTTCTTTTCTGCCCTTAGCCGCCATCTCTTGGAACTTCTCTTTGCCATACTTCTTACGGCCAATATACGCAGCCAGCGATCTCGGGTCTTTCGCACCCTTAGCCGCCAAGTCCTTGACTAGCTTCTTGTAACGGCCACCGCCACCAACTTTCATCGAATCAGCCATTGCTCATCTCCATCGGCATAAGAAGGCTGCGAACCTTCGATCCCTTTCGAACAGCCTGATAGGTCGGACCCTTCCGAACTACAGGATCACCAGTCCCCAACGAAGGAAGAGGACCATAGTCCGGCTTCACATAGCTGCTCTCAACCTTCGGCAAATCCCCACCACCAAAGCACATGAGCCTAATCCTTCTTCGCTTTCAGCCGCGCACTAATAGCACGAGCCTTAGATTTCGCATCAGCCTTGCTGCTAGCACCCCAAGCCTTCAAGCTAAGAAGCAGCCGCGTAGGCCTTCCCTTCTCATCCTTCTCCGGCCCCGGCATGTTCCCCATCCTCGCTAGGAACGATGCCCGTCTCGGATTGTCCCCCGACTTCACCGGAGGCTTCAGCGTTCCCCCCGTCTCCGCCTTGTAACTTGCGCGACCTGCGGCGTTTAAACCGCCCTCCGGGTTCTGACCCGCCTTCCGCTGCCATGCTGGACTCTTTGCCATGACCCATCCCCATCTTAGCCACAGTGCTGTCACCAAAAGGCTGACGCTCAGGAACTCGATCCCTAAACCTCGAACCAATCATAACTCCTACCCTCATCCTTGCCTCCTGATGATGCGAACCTTTTTGGGAAAAAATACGAGCGGGGGACTATATGTAACCTTGTGTCTCTCAGTTTTCCCCCCACCCCCTACCTCACAGAATCATTCACCGGAGCTTTTCTCCACTAGCCAAGGTCTATCTGAACTCTAATGTCACCAGCCACTTGCACCTGCGCCCTGTCTATCGGCTTGAACCCAGCGCGATCCAGTATGTCCTTACTCGCTTCGAGCTGAACATACTCGCTCTTTGCACCAGTGGCGAGCTTCATAACCTTAGCCGCAGCGAAGGCAGCATTGGTCCCAAGCTGTTCCGCAATCCGTTGCATCATATACTGCTGCACATGGGGTAGCTTCAACGTCTTGGCTGCTGTGACGTATCCTGCTTTCCCTTCCGCGTATCCTGCTGCTTTTGCGGCTTGGCTTGTGTTCAGCCCTTCTGCTACCATCACATCAACCAGCGCGGTCTGTCTCGGTGTCAGCTTTCGTGCTGCTGTCAGGTCTTTAGCTACCATGTCAGCCCCCCCTATGTCCCCCCCATAAGCCACCTCTGCTGAAGGGCTGTCAACGCACAAACCCTGCTTTGGTCGATTGTTACAGCTAAACGTGATCTGGCATACTAAAAGGGCCAGTGTCAGACGCTCCAAGGTTGGTTTGCTCAGCGCGTCTGGCGGTCTCCTGTTGCTGCGGCCACCTCGCCCTTCATGCTGGCGTCGCACCCGGAGTAACAGTTCGCAAGCATAATCCTTTTGCACAGTCGCTGTTGGTCTGTGCGTCTCCGTTGCGCCCTCGAACACATCCGCCTTGGGGGGATTACGCTTGCGAACTGCAAGCCTCCTTCGTCGGTTACTCTCAGGTGCGTCTTGCATTCATGGCGAGGGTGGTCCTCGCCAACAAACAGGAGACCTAGACATGACTAAGCAAACCAACCTTGTCGATCTGAAACTCGCCGTCATCAAATACCATAACGGTAACGAATACCTTGAAATCTCCATGGCACGGGATGCCTGCTTCACCAGCTACAACAGCATGATGTGGAAGCGCACTGGCGCGGGACAGATGGGAGACCTTGCCGCTGAGATCAAAGACCTTCTGCCCCAGCGTGGACAAGAAAGCACCGATGTCAAACTCGAGCGCCTGCTCGACCGCTATGAGCAGATGGAAGCCGAGCTTGCCATCCTCGAAGAGCGTCACGATGCCGACAAGGCAGTCTACAAAACCATCGCTCAGGAAGAGTGGACCGCTAAGCCCAAGCGCACCCATGTATCCACTGGCCACGGCATCGACAGCCGCCTCGCCAAGTTTGGCCTCGCATCCTGAGGCCCCTCACGGGGGGCTTCGGCCCCCCACTTCACAACGCAGGAGATAGCGATGAAACGTGACATCATCGACGCAGCAATCGGATCGGTTCTACTATTTGCCATTCTGTTCGGAGGTCTTTGGCTCACACCGTGAGCCACTGACCCGGAGGATCACACATGGAACGCTCACTATACCACCCGGCCTACGGGCTGGACGACACGACGAGAATCGAAGCGGTTCAACTCTCAAAGCAAATCGGAATCCAGAAAGCCGCAGAGAAAATGAATGTATCACAAGCGTCCATCTACAAATGGCGCAAAGCAATCAAGATAAAGGAGAGAACCAATGCTTAACTTTGTGATCGCACATAAGCCGTCAATGACTAGCGATGAACCTGTCTTTTGGTCCAACAAGTTTGGCTGGACCGACTACGATCAGGCAACCTTCTTCACTGGTGAAGAGCGTGAGCAATTCAACCTACCGCAAGATGGCATCTGGTGTTCGGATGTCACCGCCATTCTGTCAATGCAATAAGGAGAGAACCAATGTTTGATATGCAGCCTGAAGCTTTCGCATTTCCCGTTGAGATGCAGGAAGTCTACGACAAGTTCGGCAATGCAATTCCAGATCAGCAATGCGTGATGCGGACTGATACCAACGAGGTGCTTGGTGTTCATGGCTCACGCTATCGCATCGTTAAGCATGACGATGTGGTCAACAGCATGATGGATGCACTGAAGACAGCCAACGTCAGCCAAGATTACACGACCAAGTTCTCAGTAGTTGAGAATGGTCGTAAGCTACGCGGTGAGATTCTGTTTAACGATCTCACTGTGCAGCCCAAGGTTGGTGACTTTGTTAAGTTCCGCATCAGCTTCTTCAACAGCTACGATGCAAGCTGGGCGTTCAGCCAAGCAGCTGATGGCCTTCGCTTGTTCTGCCTCAATGGCTGCACCAGACCAGAACATGCAGCGCAGTCTCGCTTCAAGCACACCGAGTCGATCAACATCGAAGGCTCTTCGCTGAAGATGATTAACGCACTCGACATCTTCATGTCGCAGCCTGACCTATGGCGTAGCTGGATGTCAGCCCGTGTCACGACCGACATGGCAGAGACATTCTTCAAGGCCACTGTTGCCAAGGCATACACCATGCAACAGGCAGGTAAGACCAATGAGAAGCAGCTTGAAAGATTACTTTCCATTTGGGGTGACGAGGCAGACCAACTCGGCTCTAACAAGTGGGCCTTGTATAACTGCCTGACCTACTGGGCTAGCCACACCAGCGACCTGAAGAATCCTGAAGTAGCCCGCCGCAATCGTGAGGATGCAATTGCCAAAGCAATGCAACACAAACTCTGGGGAGAAATTGCATGACCGATATCAACATGCACCGGGTTGTATCAATCCGACCAAACATCAACGTGTTCGATACCTTCACTGTCTACTCATGGGTAGGCACAGACAATGATGGACAGAGTGTATCACTTAGCTTCTTTCATCGGCATGAGACGGATACTCTTGTCTATCATCCAACAACTCATGGCGACTACACTACAAAGGAGACAGCAGATGCGAATGTCTAAGCAACACTTTGATTTCATTGCAGATACGGTCGGCCCCATGGTGGGCTGGCCGAGTCAACTGCATGATCTTGCAGACAGACTTGCCGCTTCCAATCCCAAGTTCAATCGTGAGAAGTTTATTTCACGAGCCGTCAATGCTTGGGAGCAAGAGCATCAACATATCTATGAGGTTCCAATCGATGATGAAATCATATTCTGAGGTGTGGATTGACTGCCCAGAATGTGGAGGTCAAGGCGAAGTAGAAGTAGAACACTACTCTCGCATGTCTTCCAGCAATCCATACGGAGATATCTATGTCACAATCGAAGTGTGTGAGTGTTGTCATGGGAACGGATACATCAGTGATCCTGACGACGAGGCCTGATGGTGTGTATGTGTGGCAGAATGGAAAGCTAATTGGCTATCTTCCTGCCACCTCATGCCTTAACTTTGTTCGGCAAATCTTGAACGAGGTTGACATATAACTGCGAGTATGCAGTTATCCCGGCATGAAATCATACATCACCATACTCAAGGAACGTGCCGAAGAATGTGGGTTGACCTTGCTCAAGGCATTCAAGGCTGCGGACATCCCGACTTCCACTTACTATCGCACCATCAATGGTGACACAGAGCTTCGCCATGAAACCGCAGCGAGGGTAATGCAAGCCATTGAGAAACTTTACGCACTTCAACAAGCCCGTTCGCATTCCGAGCAGCTACGAGGACTTGGTGTTAAGGTTAATAATCGCACGATCAGAGCGCGGTTTAAGCCAAGAAGCACTGGCTGATAAGATCGGATGCACAGTCTCGCTGATCCACAAGTGGGAGCAACACAAGCGGATACCCTCTGGGTTCATGCTGATGTGCTGGCTGGACGCATTGGGCTACGACATTGAGGTCGTCCAGCGGAATCAAGTGTGACAACTGCAACTCGCATGTCGCCAACTTCGTTGCCATCCTAAAGCAATATGGTGGCCACTGGTTGATCTGCATGTCCTGCTATGAGAGCGACCAATGCCCAATAGAAACAAAGCCAAAGGAACCTACCATGAGAACTGGGTTGTCGACTGGCTCAAAAAGATTGGCCTCCCAGCTAAACGCCAGCCCCTCTCGGGCGCATTGGGAGGAGAGTATTCAGGGGACATCATCACAGAAATCATGGGACACCGACTGGTAACAGAGGTGAAGTATCGGGATGCGTCTAGCTTCCCAAGCCCATTCACTGTTCTAACAAACCGTGACTTGGCTATCTACAAACGGCGAAGAGGAGAGCCGCAAGTCGTCGTGATTATGTCCGGCGAAACATTTCACAAGCTGATGGAGAGCAGCAATGACAGAAGCGCAGAACCAACAGGTGTTGTCTTACCTAAAGACAGGTAAGGTTCTCACCCCAATCCAAGCCCTTGATATGTTTGGATGTTTCCGATTGTCAGCCCGCATTTATGAACTAAAGAACAAGGGCTGGCCCATCATGTGTGAACGCAAGGCAGTCGAGAGTGGCAAGGTTGTCGGCCATTATAGCATGACCCAAGACAAACTTTGGTGGCCCGAATCAAACTGATGTGATATAAAAAAGGCAAGCATCCCACCACGGACGCTTGCCTAATGCGCTGGGGAGAACAGCGCTGAATCATGCAAGAGGAGAGAACTGCATGATCGTCTTCGATCTTCTAGCAGATATTGCGTTGACGCGCATCACAAATCCAACAGCCAAGATCATTCTTCTTGAGCTTGCAAAGTATTGCAATGCCAAGGGTGAGTGCTTCCCGTCTCAGCTAACGCTGGCTGAAGGCGCCTGCGTTAGTGAGAGAACTGTTCGTGATTGCCTGCACTGGCTGCAAGATCAGGGATACATTGAGGTTAATTCCAGAATTAACACCTCGAACTTCTACATCATCACATCAATGAGGGAGGAACACATGGACCAACCGGCAAATTCTGCCGCCGAAGGTGATAATATCTCTAAGATAGATTTTTCTAAGAGAAGAAAGAGTAATACATCTTACCCGGCAAATTCTGCCGGTAGGGTAGACGACCCATTCTTTCTCAGCTTTTGGCAGGCATACCCTCGACGCATTGGGAAAGGCGAAGCGCGTGTTGCGTTTGCCCGTGCCACTCGCAACGCTGATCCCAATGTAATTGTTCAAGCTGCGATAGACTACGCGCAGCATTGCTTAGAGATGGCAATCGATCCTCAGTATCGACCACATCCTGCAACATGGCTCAATCAAGAGCGATGGGAAGACGACCTTGAGGGTGAAAAAAAATCACAGTCCAAGTCGGGCTGGGGGGATGCACTCGATGGACTATAACCAACGCATCTCGCACATCTCCAACTGGTTTAAGTCTGACATCATCATCAGGTTCAACATGCCTCGGGATGTAGACCCGAAGGTGTCAGCGATGGATGTAATCGAAGCCATCAACGCCAACCTCCCATCCCCCATCTCAGCAGAGCAGATCGGAAACCTCCTCGCCTCAATCACGAAGGAGGTTTCACGATCTGCCAAGAGCCGCACCCTGCCGACAATCAAAGAGTTCATCGACGCCGCACGGGCATCAACGCAGAGCCGCCAAATAGCCACGCACAGCGCAGACTCTACGTCTTGGCGTATCGACCCACTACAAATTGCAATCAAGCGTGTGACGGCAGGAGAATCAATCTGCGAATCATGGCTGCACGGGGCCAAGCGCAAGCAACTTCTTCAACATGTGAGTGACGACCAGCTTCGCAAGTATGATCTTTACATAGCTGCACATAAGCAGTAGTATAATTACTGGGAAGACAACGAGGAGAAATACTATGATTAGGACTGGCTTCATAGGCGGGTCTGATTGCGTTCGCATTCTTGAAGGGAACTGGCTTGATCTTTGGCAGGTCAAGACGGGACGCAAAGAGGGCGAAGACCTCAGCAACAACATCGCCGTTCAGCTTGGCTCACACACTGAGTCGTTCAATCTGAATTGGTTTCAGGCTCAGCGCGGCTGCACTCTCCATGACCATCAAGCAAAATTCCAACAGGTAATTGGCAATGTCCCTGCTGTTGGAACCATCGATGCCAAGTGGGGCAATGAGATTGTTGAAGCTAAGCACACCAACCACTTCAACACTATGGACTCAATCATTGAGAGATACATGCCGCAGGTGCAGCTATACACCAAGCTTGCAGATGCAGACGGTGCTTACCTCTCGGTGATCTTTGGCAACAGCAAGT
>Ga0208644_1004581_pt1 | contig 10391 bp, 5 predicted proteins | sample VirMetDEL_Nov_18_FD_184517 | JGI IMG/M metagenome (GOLD analysis project Ga0208644, IMG submission 184517) | Aqueous microbial communities from the Delaware River and Bay under freshwater to marine salinity gradient to study organic matter... | ecosystem: Environmental > Aquatic > Marine >... | reverse complement strand
GCGGGCAACTTCTTGTATTGGGTGGACTTCGCCCACTTCATGCAATCGACGGAACCGTCGAAGCCACCGGAAGCGAAGCAGGCTCGGGACTGGGCTTTGGATTTGAAGGGCATGTTAGCGGGAAGGAGCGAATTGAAGGACGTTAGTTGGAGCTTGCTGCTGTTGAGGCATGAAACGGCTCAAGCCCATAGGCCCGACACGGGGCTGTTGAGGCTTTTCACGCGATTCCATCACTTCCTGCATTGCTGGGCCAACTGCCGCCGCTCCAGCACGGGCAAGGGATTCGATCCGTTCTCCCTTAATTGAAAGCTGCTTGGCGTACAATTTCGGATCGTTGAGGATGACATCAAACGCTTTCTCGTAGTTGCCGCGACGGAACATGTCGGCAACCGCATACCATCCTTCCTTGACCATGCGACCCAGCTTGGCTTCCTCGCTGCGCGGAACGCCGGCTTTTCCGTAAGCCTCGTACAAGTTTAGTACTTGAGCGGCACGGGCTGTATTTTTCAGAGCATCCAACTGGTCTGCATCAAGAACTGCTTTCGCACGCTCAAGTTCGCCTCGACCAAATAAAGCACCTTCCTTGGTAACAGTTGAAGCGAGCTTACCTGGCTTGATGCGTTCAAACTGCCCAACTTGGCCGAAATCAGCCAAGTGCGTCATTAGGTATTCGTTTTGAAGATTACGCAGCAATCGGGTATCACCAATGATTTTGCTGTCCCGCAATCCGTCGAAGATCTTTTTGACGAACTCATTGTTGACCGGATTAGAGGCAGACGGGTCGAACAAAGTGCTTTTGAGTGCCTTGTAACTCTCTGGGTTTAATTGCGCTCCTTCTGGACGATTGAAAACAAAGTACAGAGGGTCGGATTGAGCTTTCGATATGCGGGCGTTGATTGCAGCAAGCTCACGCGCATCGTTTCCAGCTAGATCAATGGCCCTACGAACCGCATCGTCGGCGTCCTTGGCTTTTCCAAGCTGACGCAAAAACTCACCTTGTGCAATCGTGCGGGAGATCTCCGTCTCTTGCAGGATCGGTTTGATTAACGTGGCGATGGTTTCGCCTTGTTCGTATGCCTGCTTGAAAGCTGGTGAAGCCCAAAGCTCACCCCATTCCGCCGTTGTAAGATCAGAAGCTGATTTGTATTTCTTGAACAGCGATTCAAGCTCATCCAGCTGCTTCATGCTTCCAAGGCCAAGGAACTCCAAGGTCTTGTTGTCTCGGCCAATCTCGCGCAGAAGATTGAGCATCTTCTTTGGGTCAACCTTGTTTCCAACGGACGCTTCATCAAGAATGTTGCCACGAACAAGGTCGAGGAAGTGGCCCTTCAGTACGGAAGCAAGTTCGGGGTTTACCTTTGCGTTTACGCTTTGCAGCGACCGTCCGGTGCCTTGAGCAACTATCGCCTTGGCTTGCTGCGGAGCTGCAAGGTTTCCGATGACATCAATGACGTTTTTGAACGCATCTGAAGCGATTCCGGATTCTTTGAGGCCGGTAACGATACGGCTGACTGCTTTGTCGTCTACGTTCTTTGCCAATAGAACTTCAGCGCCGGGCTTATCCCACAAATCGGAGTAAGCACGGTAGTCAGCATTAACCATTTTGTACTGCTGACCAAGGTCTCGGCCAAATGCTTTTTCTGCCTGTGAGCTTAAATTGTCAGTAACTTCGGATGCAGCCTGACGAAACATCTTTTCCACGCCACCAGGACCAGATCCAAGCGTGTAAAGTTTGTCCCGAACCTGCCGTGCGGCAAAAAGCGAGATTTTGTCGCCTTCAAGCAAGGCTTCCAAATCGCTTGGAATCGACTTACCCGTCGCTTTGTACGCGCTTTCGGCAATGTCCTTGATTGGCTTGGATTCCAGACGCGCTTCCTTGTCTGGGAAGAAGCCGTACATGTCATCCCAGTGCTTCTTGTAAGCGCCCTTCATTGGGGCTATCACCTCTTCGACCAAACGATCACGGGCTTGAGCCGGAAGCAGGGCAGCAGTTCCTCCGCTAATTTGTTCAGCCTTGATTCGTCGGGCGTTTTCGAGTGCTGAATCCAACGAATCAGTAAATGCTTGATCGGACAGACGATTGTACTCGTCCATTAGGCTGCGGTTGTTCATCTGACCGGCAGCTCTTGCTCGCTCACGGGCGACATCAACGGCGGCCTGCGATGCTTTTGCCTTTTCGTTCAGCTTTTCTAGGTCAGCTTGAAGATTGCGGGTTTCCAGCCGTGCCTTTAAGCTTTGAAATACGTTGGCCGGTTCGTAATCGCCGGACTTGCTGATGCCTTGAAGGTTTTCAGCTAAATCGCGGTAAGTCCGCTGCACCGATTGAGCCACCTCACCACCGGGCTCACGGGTAGCAATGCGCGTTTCAATCCCAGCATACGCAGGAGGATTTAACTGCCCAGGCGTTGGATTACGAACACCAGCACGGGCATACTTTCCGATGTTTTCAATCACATCTGCCGCTGCTCCGGTCAGAAATTGACCTAGTTGCCCTGCGCCAGCTATTCCAACGCCAGCGACGGCAGGTAAGGTAACTGGCAAAATAAGCTCTTGAGGGGTCGCCGGACGGCCCTGCTCAATGATTGAACGAACAGACTCAATCGTTCCAGCTCCCAGTCCCATTCCTGCTCCGGCTTTCCCAGCTTCAATCAAGGTCCGTACACCCGTTGCAGCTGGTCCAGCCACGGCAGGACCGCCCAAAGCGCCATAACCAGCAGAATAAAGCGGCTGAAGGGGTTTTGCCTCCTGTTGTAGGCCGCCCCCCATCCGAATGAACTGTCCAAGTACATCACCAAGGCCGCCGCCTACGGCGCCACCAGCCGGTCCAGCGGCGGCGAATCCCGCTATGGGAGCGCCAACTTCCACGGTAGTAGCCAGCCCACGCGCAGCTTCTTGCGGTGTAGGAGTGGGGTAAATCTGACCGCCACCCGCTACTGGCATCGACCGCATCGTTTCGGCTGCCCGATACGGCTTACTTTGTTCCGCAATCTGCTCATCAAGCCGTGACAAGGCTGACCGCACCTCATCGGGGGACATCTCATCGGGGAAGTTGATTCGCCCGAGCTGCGGATGGTTTACGACTTGAGGCATGGGATTAAGGCTTGGAAGTGGGATTGTACTGCCCGGTCTTCGGATCGTAATTCCATTCAGTCACACCAACTTTGGTTGAAGCAGTTTCTTCCGGCTGTTGCTTCAATAGCTGCTGCTCAAACTTGCCAATGGTATTTTTGGCCCACCAACGATCCATGTCCTTGGCGATTTTGAGACGAGCACGGGGATCTTTCTCGTACTTGTCCTCCAACTCCATGCGATAATCGTCAGCAGCGATCTGCCGATTGTAAACCGCACGCTGGATACGAACCAATTCAAGCAAGGCATCGCCCTGCATATTGGCGTTTTGAGCCACGCGATCAACCCGATTGCGCTCTTCGTTACTCACGGAGCCTTGGCCTGCCATGAACTCCTTGGTCTTGTTCAAGGCGTCGCGTGAAACATCAGCTTGAAGAACTTCCTTGGCGGCTTGCTTGCCAGCGGGATACAACCCAACTTCCACCGCAGCAGAAGTTAGCGAGTTGACGAACTCCGACCCGAATCCGGTACGAACGCCTGATAGGACTGCGTTTTCAATACGATCAAGGCGACTTATGTCATCTCTGGCATTAGTCGCTTGCTGACTAATCGTCGCAATCTTCTTGGACGCTTGTTCGGCTTCAAGTTTAGCCAGTTCCAACGCAGTAGCGCCCTCAAGCTCTTCTTGCGATGTTTTCTTTCGCTCGACCGGCTTGATGACAAAAGCCTTTGCCTGCGGATCGTAACTTACCGTGCGGATGTAGCCAGGGATAGGACTTTCCGAATCCAAGCGTTGTGCGTCTTGCTGCGCCAATGATTGCGTTTCGTAGAGCCCTTCTCTTGGCGCTTCTTTAGCCCGCGCAGCGGCATTGGCACGCGCAGTCATAAGCACTTGAGCGCGAGATGCTCCGGGACCAGCAGCCATCTTCGCTTGGAGAATGTCGTCGCTAGTAACGGCTGCTGAAGGACGCGATGGCTGTGCAACGGCAGGCGCTGCAACACGGGGAGCAGCACCAATCGCTGGGGCTGGTTGTTCCATTCCGGCCATTCCACCAGCAAATTGGCCGATGCCCTCTGGTGCAGCGGGAGAGGCTGATCCGGCTTGTGTAACTTGTCTTGTCGGAGCGGGCGTGCCACCAGCCTCGGCCTCCTTCATTTTTGACAACTCCTGCCAGAATTTCAAATCGTCCTCCGACAGTTGGGTCTTGGCCTGTAATTCCTTCTTCTGGGCCTCAAGCAAGGCCGTCCTAGCCCCTATCTCCTTCATTTGCTCCTGCTCCTTCTGGACTTGCGACATCTTGATGGAATCTTCGATGAACCCACCAATCCGCAAATACCGCTCCTTGGGGCTTTGATTCGGATCTTGAGACAGGAATTGCTTCACCTGCTCCTCGCTCATCCCGAACTTATCCTTGTGAGTCTGAAGCAAGGATTCCAGCGATTTGAGCTTCGCTCCAAACGCTTTGTTCTCCTGATCCCTCTGGTACATCTTCTCGGATAGTCCAGTGATCGTGTTGGCAAGTATGTCAGCCCGATTGATGGCTGACTCATACATGATCCGCCCAGCATCGCGTGAAACAGGAACGTAGCCCATAGAAGTAGGTGGTTAAGGACTATTAGGTCGTGGGCTTTTGAGCCGCCTTCTTGAACATGTTCTCGATGGCAGTAATCGTGGTCTGTACGCCATTGTTAGCCAAGAAGTTCACGAAGGTATTGATGAACCTAGCCTCTTCGCCCTTGGCTGCCGCCTCCTTGTACGCCGCAAGGTTCTCTTGCGCCGCTTGGTAAGCGTTGTAGGCGTTGACGTTGTAATCGTACACCGCGTTGGCATACTCGCTCGTCGGGCCGTAGGTCTTCGCCAGCAAGTTGGCAAACGGGGCAAAGATGTTACCCGTCTGGAGCTGGGCCGCAGCGCCCACGTTGGACATGGATTGCTGGAGGTTGGCCCGTGCCTCCGCCTCACGCTGCCTACGCAGGACATCACGGTTGAGGATCTCGGCGCCAATCGCACCGGGGGCCATCACCTGACCGCGGGCGGCGTATGCCTCACGGGCGGATTGCTGGGCCGAACGGACATCCTCTGGCGACAACTGACCGCGCTGGGCCATCGCCAGTCGGTCAAGGTCGGACATCAGTTGCTGCTGGGAGGTGCCAGCAAGCTGGGTTAGTGTGGACGGGGTGAACTGGGACTGGAGCTGCTGGTAGAAGTTAGCCAAGTCCTGACCCGGCTTACCCATCAGGGTGCTGGACGTCAGACCAAACTCCTTCTCGAAATCACGCATCGCAAGGTCGCCGGGCGTGGTCTTGGTAAATGTTAATGCAGGCACGGTGGTAAAGATTGGAGTGGTAGGCGTAGTAGTTGCTGTCGTAGTAGCAGTGCTCGTAGATGTGCTAAAAGTAATTGGTACGCAGACGCCTGCTGCGTTCTTTTCGTATCCCGGCTGGCACGACGTTGTAATCGGAACGCAATTCCCATTAGCGTCTTTAGTTTGTCCAGCAGGACAAGTACTAGTAAGGACGGTCGTTCCAGTATTTGTTACATCATCCGTAGTGGTGGATGTGGTGGTAGAGGTCGCTGTTGCCGTAGTAGTGGCAGTCGTAGTGGATGTACTAGTAGCAGTAGTAGTGGTAACAACGGTAGTAGCAGTATTTTCTGCATTTTGTCTTGCCACTGCCTCCCTTGCAGCAGCGCCACCAAGCAGAATGTCCATCACTTGTGAGTTAGCGATGGCCGCCTTTTGATCGTCACTTAAGATGTAAGGACCGCCCGTCTGCGGCATATCGCCGCTAGGCTTGGAAACCGTCGATCCAACCGTAGTGGTTGTTGTACTAGCAGTTGTCTGCCCGCCAAGGGCGCCGGGAGTTACGCCAACAGTGCCACCTGTCTGTTGTTGCGCTCCCACGGGACCGACGAATGGGCCGGTTCCTCCTGTGGCACCGGAAAGGATTCCGGCTCCTACAACTACGGGCGTTGAAATAGATGGAGTTTGTCCTGCTCCAACGGTTGTGCCGCCAGTACTGGATCCGGCGCCACCTGCTCCACTTGTTCCCGTTTGATTCCCTAAAATGTCAGTTTGTCCAGTAAGGACATCTCCTGCCTTTTGAACGGTAGCAACAGTTCCCTTTCCGGCATCAATCACGCTTTGAACCGGATTGTTGGGATCAAAGGTAGCGACGTTTCCGCCAGACAGAATAAATCCTGCCGCCGTTAGGATTAAAGCGGTGGTAGAATCAAGACCTGGAATCGGAACTACTAACGGTATTCCCGTTTGCTTGGCTGCCACAGCGGCTTTAGCACGGGCTTGGCGTTGAGCGTCGGAATCCTGCTCACCAAAGAGCTTGTCCTGCTCCTTGACCGCCCAATCGGCCAACTGGGTAATCTCCGCAACATCCGTGGCGCTGATCGGCTGTTGTCCAGCGGCAGCACGCACAGCATTACGACGAGCCAGCTCTTCGTTGTAGATCTTACCAAAGGGAGTGTCCTCCGGCATCGTCGGAGCGCCCTTGAAACCAGTCGAAGATGTAGCAGCTCCAGCGCCACCTCCTAATTGACCTTGTCCAGCCACACCTTGTCCCGTTCCTGCAAGATTAAGAGCGTTTGGATCAAATACCGTTCCGCCTGCTGGCTTGGTGCCTGTTACAACAACAGGGGGTAGTACCGTAGGTTTACCTAACCCTCCAGAAAACAATCCTCCATCCGCTCCAATAATAGCTGGATCTGTTACGACGGGAATCTTTCCAATTTCCGTAATGTCAGCAGAGTCACCACCCTTACCGCCTTCCGTTGCGGTTTGCACCGCTTTGACAGTAGTCGGGGTGAAAATGTTATCTCCCGTGACGGATTTTCCAGGAGCTTGTTGAACAGCGGCTAGGGCGGCTGCTTTCGCTTCCTCTTCCGCTTTTGCGGCGGCATCAGCTTCAGCTTTGGTTTTAGCCTCTGCTTCAGCTTTTGCCTTTGCTTCAGCGGCAAGTGCTGCCTTTTCAGCCGCTGCCGCTTCCTCTTCAGAAACGTCGCCGGTATCTTCCGAGTCTCCAGTATCTTCCGAGTCTCCGGTATCTTCGGTATCGCCCATGTCCCCCGTATCGCCGCCTTCCTCTTGCAGACGCTTCAGCTTTTGCTGGGCTTCAAGTTTAGCCAGCAACTCATCGACATCACTGTCGGTCAAAGCTTCGAAGACGGATTTAGCCATGATTAGGTGATGGCGGCGGTACGACTGAACTCCAACAGGTAGGTGCCGTCCGAAACGAACATGATGTTGTGATACTTGCTGGCGGTCAGCGTGTAAGTGCCGGTTGACTTGAAGCCGGTGCCAAACGTGATGACGTTACCACCAACAGCATCCGAAAGGAGCGACAAGCGAAGGACATAGCCCGCCGTAGGAACCGTAGCCGTGATCGTGGCAGCGGTGCCATTGGTGCAAACGATACGGCGGGTGTTGGCCTTGTCGGTTGTGAAGACGAGAGGAATGGTTGAACCGAAGTTCTCCGTGTTGTACGCTTGGTAAATGCTGGTGACATCACTTCCCGCCGTAACGGTAAGATCCAGCCCCAGCGTTACCGTCATGTCGCTGTAAGTGTTGCCAGAAGCGATCTGGTCGGTCGTCACCGCATCGTCGGCAATCTTTGCCGTGGTCACAGCGTCGTCGGCAAGTTTTGCCGTCGTGACCGCCAGATTGGCGATGGTGCTGGTGGTAACGTCGTTTGGCCCCACCGCTGCAACCGTGGGCTGACCAAGCAGATTGAGCTTGGTGTAGGTGATCGGGTCAGTCGTTCCCGTGAAAGTGTAACCTGGTGTAACAACAGGCATGGCGGGTTAGGTTAAAGGGTGAAGAAGGACGGACCCATGACGGACGGGCCGGTATCCATGCCCATCACGCTGCCCTGTCCCATTTGCGGCCTTTGGGACGGCATACCGAAGCCACCGGGCGCTGAAGGCGGCAAAGCCCCGTAAAGGCCAAAGGACGGCGCGGGAGAAGCGGGCTGGGGCTGATTGTAGTTTGCCATGAGCGACTGGATGCCTTGCGCCTGATCTGGCTGCATGGATGGCATGGCTGGCATCGGCATACCAATCCCCTCGGGCATCTCCGGCAACGGCTGGCCCCGTTGGACCAGCTTGGACGGCATCTTGAAGTTGTACATGATTAGACTTGGATGAGGTTGGCGCGTTGACCCGCTCTGGCCTCATAGCCGAGCGACATGATGCTGATGAATCCTTGGCTGTTGGTGACCTCCAGCCAGCTTAAACGCCCTTGGCGGCGGGTAATGAGCGGCAGGCGCAGTTCCTGCGTCATCTGCGGCTCAAAGCCTGTGCCTGGCTGCACGCTATCGGGTCCAGTCGAGTAATCTTTCCGGTACGCCCGATTGTAGTCGTCGTTGGCGTTGGTCAGGTCGTAGGTCGAGTCGTTGAACTTCCAACTCTGGGACCGGCTGTACGTCTGGTTGGTCAAGAGCACGCTTTCCTCGTTCGCACCCTCCGTGAAGGCGGCAGCGGAGAAGCTGGGGCGGTTGGTCGCCACATCCAGATACAGGCGGCGCTGGAAGTGGTTTAGGTTCTCGGTGTCGTAAGCGCGGGTGACCAACTGGGTGCTGATTTCAGCCAGCGTAGCCCCGCTAATGTCATTCTGCCCCTCGTCCGTGACAAAGATTCGCCCATCCTCGGTGATGGCGTGCATCCGTTGCAGGCCGAGGTAGTCCACGACCTGCCACCCTTGGATGCACATATTGAGCGTGTCCGAGAACGCCCACTCCCCGTACCATTGCTCCGTGGTGAAGTTGTAAACCACCACCGCATTGCAGACCAAACTGTTGTCCAACGGCAGGGCGACGTAGAGCTTATTGTTCCAGTAGCCCAAGCTGATCTTGTAGCCCTGCTCCCAGTTCACCCGGTCCATGATCTTACGGATGCGGGTGGAAAGCGGGAGGATCTTGTGCTGGAGGGCGTTGTTGGTGGCCGTCAGCGTCAGCAGGTTGATGTTCCGGTTGCTGACGTAAGCCAAGTCGGGGCCAATGGACGTAACGCTGTTGATGCCCACCACGCCCACTTGGCGGGTGACTTCCGTGACGGTCACATCCGACAAACTGCCCTCCACGTTCTGGAGCAGGAGGATAGACTTGTTCTTGAAGGCGACGAGGCTGTTCTGGCCGAAGGGGTAGGTAGCTACAATGTAGTCCGAGTTACCCGTGTTAAGGTTAAACTCGTTAGCCAGCGGGTCGTAGTCCGTAAACGCCAGTACGTCCGACGCAGCCAGCCCGTCCTTGCCTTTTACGACCCAAAGCCGGTTCTGGTAGTAGGTGGCTTGGTTGCTGTTGGGAATCGACTCAAACGAGTCAGGAAGGGTGGTAGCGGGCACTTCCGTGAACGTACCATTCCAGTTCCCATCCCAGTACAGCGGGGTGGCGTCCGGCCCCCGAAACAGATAGACGTAGTTGTTGGCCTGAACAATCGTGGACTGTTCAGTGACCGTGTAGCTTCCCAAGCTGATTGTCTTTTTGGTACGACCGTTGGCGAAGAAACCGACCTCGTCATACGCCACCATCATTATCCATGTTTCCCCGACGTTGTTGGGGTCCGAGTAAAGGCCGGAGGCAAAGATGGAGGTGGAGACGTTCTCGGAGTACATCGTAGCTCCGCTATCCCCGACAGCTACAAATAATCCGTTACCGTAGGTGCTTCCCTGCCAGGAGTAATTCGGTACGCCACTCGGCCTAATCCAGTTGGTAGCGTCGATGGAGTACATCACATTGTCGCCACCGGTTAAATCGGCAAACGCCACGAAAAATCCGTTGCCGTAAGTGATGGTGCGCCAGGTATCACCATCAGACAAGCGGGTGCGGGTCCATGTCACCGCATCTGGGGACGTAAACACCTGCCCGTTGGCATCAAGTGCGACGAACTTCTGATTACCGAAAACAATGTCCAGAGGTATGGCAATCGACGGGATCGAAACCGAAGTCCACGTCACCCCGTCTGGAGATGTGACCACGCCGTTGATTCCAACGGCAGAAAAGGTTCCGTTTCCAAAGCTAACACCTTGAGCAAGGGCTAGCGCGGAAATGCCAGTCGTGCTCGTCCAAGTAACGCCATTGTCCGTGCTGATTGAAACGGCTTGGCTGCCTACCGCCACCCACTTCCCATCGCCATAGGCAATCCCGGTACGCGTGGCGGTAAAAGGGGTCGCGGGCAGCGTCCAAGTGATGCCATCATCGGAATAAGCGACGGGCTCCGTCACGCCAACCACGGTGCCTCCAACGACCACAAAACGTCCATTGGCGTAAGCAACGTCCGTGTAGTTGGCCCCATTGGGTGGCGTCCGTACCGTCCA
>Ga0208644_1004579_pt1 | contig 10392 bp, 14 predicted proteins | sample VirMetDEL_Nov_18_FD_184517 | JGI IMG/M metagenome (GOLD analysis project Ga0208644, IMG submission 184517) | Aqueous microbial communities from the Delaware River and Bay under freshwater to marine salinity gradient to study organic matter... | ecosystem: Environmental > Aquatic > Marine >... | reverse complement strand
AGCTAGATTGGACTATTGGAAATGAAACAGTAACAGGGGACGCTAATGTAACTCTTTCTGGTGTCTCTGCAGAGATATTCCAAGGAGATGAAACTGCATTTACTGATGTTACGGTAATTCTTGTAAATAGAGAGCAGAATAATATTAGCATAGGAAATGCTGTTGCTGGAATTAGTCAATTAGTTGTGCCTACAGGCGTGACAGCAACTACAAGTACAGGTATAATGGGTATAAATGCATGGGCTGTTATACAACCGAATGCAACTACTACTTGGTCAGTTGTTGACAAAGCGGCAGCTTAAGATTAAAATTATTAAATATTAGGAGTTATTTATGGCATCAAGTTATTCTACAGATTTAAAACTCGAACTAATGGTAACGGGTGAAAACTCGGGTACATGGGGAGATAAAACAAATACAAATTTAAACTTAGTGCAGCAAGCTATTGCTGGTTATGAAGAAGTATCTATTGCAGGAGGGGCACAAACTACTGCACTTGCAATGACAAATGCAACTCTTTCAAATGCAAGAAATGCCGTTATTAAATTAACAGGTACTATTACAGGGAATCAAATTGTAACAATTCCAGATGGAATTGAAAAAACATACATTATTGAAAACGGAACTTCTGGAGCATTTACAGTTGAGTTTAAACCTGTTTCTGGATCAGGAACAACTTGGTCAACAACTGATAAAGGTACAAAAGTATTATATTCTGATGGCACTGATATTAAAGATGTATTAGGAAATGCATCACAAATTAATTTAGTCAATCAGAATGAAGTAAGATTTGAAGATGCAAGTGGCGGTGAATATGTAGGACTTAAAGCACCATCAGCAGTTTCTTCAAGCTATACACTTAGCCTACCAACAGCAGATTCTGCTAATAACGGCTATGGATTGACAACAAACGGCTCAGGACAATTAAGCTTTACTGATGTCGCATCAACAGGCAAAGCTATTGCGATGTCTTTAGTTTTTGGTTAATATTAAATTATAAGGAGATAAAAAATGGCAGCACCAAATCTAGTAAACGTAACAACGATTACTGCAAAATCAACTCAAGGAGCTTTAACAACTACTTTGACAACTGAATTCTTAGCTAACGCAGCGGCTTCAGGTAAAGTATACAAAGTTAACAGCATCCTAGTAGCAAACATAGATGGTACGAACGCAGCAGATGCATCTGTATTTATTACAAAATCAGGTGGATCACCGATTGCAATTGCTTCTACAATTTCTGTACCAGCTGATTCTACTTTAACTGTTATCGATAAAAACACAGCTATCTATTTAGAAGAAGGTGATAATATCGAAGCAGGAGCTAGTGCAGACGGAGATTTAGTTATTACTATAAATTACGAAGAACTAAATTAATTTTAGAGGTTTTTAGAAATGGCTGAAAATCTTTTTGCAATCTTAGATGATAACTCTGTAGTCATAGACATTGTTGTAGGAAATCCTACGGATCTTTTTACTGAACAACAAATGGCTAGTTTTCAAGGAGTTGACGTCAGTAAGGTTAAGGAATACTCAGAAGATGGTACTTACCAAAACAGAGGTGTTGCTGGAAAAGGTATGACATATGTGCCAGGTGATGATTATTTCAAAGCTGTTCAACCTTTTGCAAGTTGGACTTACAATGATGCAGAAAGAGTATGGAAAGCACCTATTACAGAGCCAAAAGCTTTTGAAGAAACTTATAACTATTGGTGGAACGAAGAAAATCAAAGATGGATGGGTTATCCTTGTACAGGAGCACCTGACTACAATCCATCAGAAGACCCTAGAATTGATTATATTTGGAACACTACTAGTCAAGCATGGGAGAATCAATAATGAGTGGAGCATCTAGAAATTATTATAATAACGGCGGACTTATAGGTCCAGATAATGATCCGTCTAAAATAGCAGAATCAGTACAAACATTTACAAGTGGTGGAACATTTATTCCAAGTGGAGCCCCTACAGCAGAAATCGTCTTAGTTGGCGGCGGAGGGGGCGGCGGCTCAAACCGAGGAGGGGCAGGCGGAGCAGGTGGTGTATTATATGCATCATCTTACACTTTACCAGGTTCTCCTGTTTCAGTTTCAATCGGTGGTCCTGGCTCAGAAGCAGGTGGTAACACTAAAGGTAATCCTGGTGGTAACACTACATTTGATGGACACACTGCACAAGGAGGCGGTGGCGGAGGACGTCACGGAGGAGATTACGGTGCATACAGTGGTGGTTCTGGCGGAGGAGCTGGACACGCTATGGGAGGCGGTGGAGAAGGATCTGGACAACAAAGTCCATCAGGTCCATTTACAGGATACGGAAATCCAGGTGGTTCTGGAGGAGATCCATCAGGAGGTGGCGGAGGAGCAGGACAATCTGCTAGAGGAAGATCTCAAGGTGGACAAGGTATTCCATTATATGTAAACACTCCAACAGCATCACCAACACAATATTTCTTTGGTGGAGGCGGTGGAGGCCGTGGTGTTGAAGGAGGACAGGGAGGCGGAAGACACGGGCAGCCTGGAGGAGATAACCGAGGCGGCGGAGGTGGTTCGCACGGAACAGGTACAGGTGGTACAGATGCTCCAGGACAAGCTGGCTATGCTGCATTTAAACAACCTGAATTTTTCTCAGGTGCACCTGGTGTTTGGAGATTACAAGAAGTTTATCAAAACGTAAAAGACGGTAACTGGTCTAACTAGACTTTGATGTTAAACTAGTATACATACTAGTTATGAAATTAATGTCGGGCCCTAGAAAGCCTCAACCTGGTATTTTAATAAGTGATAAATGGTTTAATCCAGAAGAAGAAAAACGCATCTGGACAGAATTAGATTTCTACACTGATAAAGATAAATTCGAAAGAGCTGAAACTTCAGGTAATGTTGCTACAAATGGTGAAAATCAATTTCTTGGTGAACATTTTAGAATTCATCTAGATCAGCTATATACACGTCAAGCAAGAGAAGATGGTATATCTGACATATTAAAACATATAACAAAGTTTCAAGATTCAAATCTACATAAAGCTTTGAAAAACGCAAACAAGATGTATGCTAAAACCTTTACTGAAACAAATAGAACTTATTCACTTATATCTTATTATGAAAATAATGATTACTATAAGCCACATCATGATGTGTTTTTTTGGACAGGTTTAATTTGGTTTTTTAGAGAGCCTAAACAATTTACAGGTGGTGATTTAATATTTCCAGAGTTTGATAATTATAGAGTAGAGTGCTTGCATAATCGTTTAATTTTATTTCCTTGTTATTACTTACATGGTGTAGAAACAATAAACTTACCAGAAGAGAAAAGGGATAAAGGTTTAGGTAGATATACTTTAACCCATTTTTTTCATTTTGATGAACATTTAGCAGCACAAAATGCAAATAATAGATCAGTATTTTAGTAAGCAGATTCAAGACGAAATTGAATCTGTATTAAGTAGTAACGATTTTCCATGGTTCTTTATACCTGAAACGGTGAGTGGAAACAAAGAGTCTAAACTTCCTAAATTTAAGAACACTAAAAACACCTTTGGATTTAAACATTTTTTATATGATTTTAATGAAGTTAATTCTAATTATTTTAAAGACTTTAATAATCTATTTAAATTTAATAATCTTATAAGAGCTAAAATAAATTTACTCACACCTATTGCAGGTTATAAAAAAAATAATCACAATCAACCTCATGTAGATATAGATGACAAAGAACATGTTACAAAAATATACTATGTTAACGATAGTGATGGGGATACGTTTTTCTTTGATAAAAACCACAAGTTAATACAAAGAGTTACTCCTAAAAAAGGTAGACTTATTGTATTTAATGGGTTAATTTTACATGCAGGTAGTAATCCGATTAAATATGATAGAAGAATGGTTATTAATATAAATGAATTTAGACATTAATTTTTGGGTTTGGAATAAAGGTTTACCTCAACATTTTTGTGACGAGATAATTCAACACGGTAATTCCTTTGAACAAAAAGAAGGTGTTACTAGAGAGACAGAAGTCGGTGCCACAACTTTAAAAAAACAACAAAAGAAAATAAGAAGTAACAAGGTAGCCTGGTTAGAGGATCGATGGATATATGACCAGATAGTACCTTTTATTAATGATGCTAATAAACAAGCTGGTTGGAACTTTAACTGGATAAGGCCTGAATCTTGTCAGTTTACAACTTATTATGGTTCAGGTAAAAATTTTTATGATTGGCATTTAGATATGGCAACTAAACCATATGAATCAGGTTCTTGTAAAGGTTTATTAAGAAAACTATCAATGGTTATATTATTAAATAATCCTTCTGAATTTGAGGGTGGTAAATTACAATTTGATTTTAGAGATAAAAGAAAAAAAGAAATAATAGATGCTAAATTTGAAAGAGCAGGTTCTCTTGTTGTGTTTCCATCTTTTTTATGGCATAGAGTTACACCTGTAACTAAAGGAATCAGATACTCACTTGTAGTGTGGGTATGTGGAGAAAGTTTTAAATGAAAAAAGATTATCTTGTTATAAAACAGGCACTTAGTAAAGATGTATGTAATTATCTTTGTAGTTATTCTATGGTTAAGGCTCAAGCTTTAGCTAAGTTACAAGAGCATAATTTAATATCTGTTTATGATGTAAGGTTTGGTCAATTTGGAGATTTACAAATACCTAACCCATCAACTTTTTGTATATACGGGGATAGTGCATTTGATACACTAGTACTGCAACTACAATCTTTAATTGAAAAGAAAACTAAAAAAGAACTAGTTCCTAACTATAGTTATATGAGAATTTATAGAAAAGGAGATGAACTTAAGAAACATAAAGATAGAAACTCTTGTGAGTATAGTATTACTTTAAATCTTGGTGGAGATAAGTGGCCTATATTTATTGATGGTAAAAAAGTTAATATGAAACAAGGAGATTTAATTATATATAAAGGTTGTAAGGTAGAACATTGGAGAAAACCTTTTGATGGTAATATATGTTTTCAAGTTTTTTTACATTATAACGATAAAAAAACTTGCACCAGTCAATTTGATGATAGAGTGGCATTAGGGACATGGGCACAAGCAAAAAGGTAAAATACAAGGTTATAGATAATTTCTTACCAGAAGAAGAAATGGTAAAACTAGAAAATTTATTTGTGCATGATGTAGAATTTCCATGGTATTACCAACCTAATATATCTTTTAAAGAAAAAACTTCTGAGGGTAAATTATTTTATATGGTGCATTTGTTATATAGTAATCATAGACCTAACAGTGCTTATTTTCCTCATATCATACCTTTGGTTGAAAAACTAAAACCTAATGCATTAATAAGGATAAAAGCTAATTTTTATCCAAACCAAGGTGCAAAAACATTAAATGAATTTCATAGAGACTATCCTTTTAAACATAAAGGGGCTATTTTTTCTATAAATACTTGTAATGGAGGAACTTTACTATCTGATAATACTTTGATAAAAAGTATTAGAAACAGGCTATTAATGTTCGATCCGAGTGAATATCATGACTCAACTAATTGCACAGATAATAGTAAAGCTAGAATAAATATAAATATAAATTATTTTTAATATGAATTGGACTAAAGAATACGTAAATTCTATTATCTTAAAAACTAAATTTAAAGAACAAAAGAAGATAAAGAAACAACTTATGAAGTTGATAAACGATTCTCCTGGTGAAGAAAGTAAAAGGGTCGATGATTATTATAGAGATAATATTACAAAACATGATTTCGGCACTGCAGGTAATTTAGAACTTCCTTGGAAACAATTTTTTATGAAACATTTTACTCCGTATTGGGGTAATGCAGCTAGCACATTAGGTTATGAAAAACTACAGATAAATAAATTATGGTTTCAACAATATGAAAAACACAGTTATCATAACTGGCATACCCATGCTTCTAATTATACAGGTGTGTATTATGTAGATTTACCTAAAGGTAGTGCTGTAACACAATTTATTGATCCTAAAGATAATAAAATATTTTATCATGAAGCTGAAGAAGGAGATGTAATATTCTTTCCATGTTTTCTAATACATAGAGGATGTCAGCAACCAATTAAAAAACCAAAAACAATTATTTCTTGGAATTTAGATTATTTAACAATAAGAAAAGATTTACTTTATATCGATGATAAGCGATAAAATTATAATAGTTGGTGGGGGTAGTGCTGGATGGATGACTGCAACTACTCTAATAAGACTTTTTCCAAATAAAAAAATAACTTTAATAGAAAGTCCAGATACACCAGTAGTAGGTGTAGGTGAAAGTACTTTAGGTTTTATTAATGATTGGATGGATCTTATTGGTTTAAAAGACAAAGAATGGATGAAAGATTGTGATGCTACCTATAAATTAAGTATAAAATTTATTGATTTCTATAAAAAAGGTTCTGCAGGATTTCATTATCCTTTCGGTGTTCCTTTTGAACTAGGTTTACCCGCAGGTAAAAATACTTGGTCTTTTAAAAAAATGCATGAACCATTAACACCGTGGTCAGATTATGCAAGATTTCTTTATCCTGGAATGGCTTTAGTAGAATCTAATAGATTTGGTGAAAACATAAACGGAGATTTAGGTAATTTTAATCTCAAACAAAATAGTGCTTATCATTTTGATGCAGTTAAGTTTGGTCAATCATTAAAAGATAATATATGTATACCTGAGGGAGTTAAACATATTATTGAAGATGTTAAAACCGTAGAGAAAGATGATCACGGTAATATAGTGTCATTAAACAATAAATATTTTGCAGATTTATTTATTGATTGCACGGGTTTTAAATCATTATTATTAGGTAAAGAAATGCAGGTTCCGTTTGAAAATTATAACGACATGTTACCAAATGATACAGCTATAGCTTGTCAAATACCTTATAACGATAAAGAAAAAGAATTAGTATCTTTTACAAGTTGTACAGCTATTGAAAACGGTTGGGTATGGAGAATACCTAGTTGGAATAGAATTGGAACTGGTTACGTATATAGTTCTAAATACGTGAGTGATCAACAAGCTAAAATAGAATTTATATCTCATTTAATGACTACCTATTCAATAGATGCTAGAGAATTTAATTTTAAAAAAATTCCTATGAAAGTAGGATTACATAAAAATATATTTTTTAAAAATGTAGTAGCAATAGGTTTATCTGCAGGATTTATAGAGCCGCTTGAAAGTAATGGTTTATTTACAGTGCATCAATTTTTAATACAGCTCGCTAGATTACTAAGTAATGATGAAATAAATCAATTAGATAAAGACATGTTTAATAAAACATGTATTGATGAATTTAATAACATGGCAGAATTTGTAGCTATTCATTATTATTTATCTAAAAGAAATGATACAAAGTATTGGAGAGATTTACAAAATAAATCCATTAAAGATTTTGCAAAAATACCAAATGGAGATATACGTGAATTATTAAATCACAAGCAAGTAAACGGATTTAATAGTTATGGAGGGTTACATTGTATTGCAACGGGTATGAGAAATCTTGCTATTGATCCAATTGAAGTAAGACTTAGAAATAAAGTTGATAATATAAAAAAATTTGTAGAAGATTCATTATACACACAAATTAAAGCTAGGAATTTATTTATGGATGCTTGGAAACAGGCAGCCAAATCAAAACCAAAACTTATTGATGTATTAAAAGAAATTCATGAAAGCTCTTAGTTATTTACAAGAAATAACTAAAGGAATCTCTCATAGTGGTAAAGAGTTTTATGACCATTGTTATAATGTGTATAAAATACTTAAAAATTTAAAACAACCTAAACATGTGTGTATAGCTGGTTTATATCATTCTATATATGACACTGATGCGTTTAAAACTAATATTATAGTGTCTAGGGAAGAAATAAAAAAGATTATAGGACAAAAATCAGAAAGTTTAGTATGGCTTTTCTGTAATTTAAGGAACAAAGAAAACCATTTATTAGAAGCTTATCCAAATAAAAAAGAACTTTTTTATATAGCCTATGCTAATATGTTAGAGCAAAAAGATAGATTAGTAGGCACCGATATAAAAGAAAAAATCAAACAATATCAAGCTAAACTAACAGGCTTCTAACTTTATAAACATATAAAGATAGTGTAGAATAGGTATATGCCATTAAGAAAAGTACAATTTACACCAGGATTCAATAAACAAGCCACAGCTTCGCAGGCCGAAGGTCAGTGGACAGATGGAGATAACGTTCGTTTTAGATACGGTTCTCCTGAAAAAATAGGAGGCTGGACTCAAGTATTAAATAAAACACTTGTGGGTGCTGCTAGAGCTATACATACCTGGGCAGATTTAGATGGTAGAAAATTTGCTGCTATCGGTACAAACAAGATGTTGTACATTTATGATGGTAATGATTTTTATGATGTTACACCTTTAGATAGTTCCTTGAACGTGGCAAGTTGTAATATTACCACGGTCAACGGATCGTCCACTGTTACGATTACTTGTCCATCTGGACACAATTTAGAAATAGGAGATATATTAACTTTTGCTAATGCGGGTTCTTTTACAGCTGGGCAAACAGATTACACAGCTTCAGATTTTAATAACGTATTGTTTGAAGTAAAATCTATTCCTACAAATTTAACTTTCACAATTACTATGGCTTCTGCTGAAACTGGAACAGGAGCAACGAACAACGGAACTTTAGATACTAGACCTTATTATAAAATTGGGTCTTTGCTACAAGCTTATGGATATGGATGGGGTACAGGAACTTGGAATTTATCAACTTGGGGTACACCTAGAAATACTTCTAATGTTCAATTAGATCCTGCTTCTTGGTCTCTAGATAATTATGGAGAACTACTAGTAGCAACTATTAAAAACGGCCCTGCTTTTCAATGGGATCCTAATGGAGGAACAGGTGTAACAACTAGAGCATCTTTAATTACCAACGCTCCAACTAAATCAGTTATGTCTATCGTATCAGATAGAGATAGGCATTTAATATTTTTAGGAACAGAAACAACTATAGGAACAGCTTCATCGCAAGATAAGATGTTTATTAGGTTTTCTGATCAAGAAAATATTAATGATTATACTCCTACCTCTACTAATACTGCAGGTACGTTTAGACTAGACTCGGGGACAAAAATTGTTGGAGCAGCTAAAGGTAAAGACTATATTCTTATTTTAACGGATACTTCTGCATACTTAATGCAGTACGTTGGTGCTCCATTTACCTTTAGTATTAGACAAGTTGGTTCTAACTGTGGTTGTGTAGGTCAACATTCTATGGTGTTTGCTAATGGTGCTGTTTATTGGATAGGAGATTCTGGTGGATTTTTTATGTTTGATGGAACAGTTAAATCTATGGGTTCTTTAGTAGAAGACTTTGTATTTACCACTACTTCAGATAATTTAGGTTTTAATTTTGCAGCTGGTGAATTAACTTATGGTTCTCATAATAGTTTGTTTGGGGAGATCACTTGGTTCTATGCATCTGCCACCTCTAGTTATGTGAACAGATCTGTTACTTATAATGTTGGAGAACGAGTATGGACGACAGGTACTTTAGCTAGAACAAGTTATGCTGACGCTAATGTATTTGATGATCCAATGGCTACCAAATTTAGCACTTCTCTTGCTCCTACGACTCCTACTGTTAATGGAGTATCAAATGGTGCTAGTTATGTATTTAATCATGAAATAGGAACAAATGAAGTATTAAATAATGGGACTACTGTAAATGCCATACCAGCATACATTGAATCAGGAGATTTTGAATTAGATGTAGAAGGTAATGGAGAGTATTTTATGAGAATAAGTAGATTCATACCTGACTTTAAAGATTTACAAGGTAATGCTAAGGTAACTATTTTATTAAGACGTTATCCTGCGGATGTACAAACAAGTTCTACATTAGGGCCTTTTACTATTAATTCTACAACAGACAAAGTAGATACGAGAGCTAGATCTAGATTAGCAGCGGTTAAAATAGAAAATGTTGCTGTTGACGAAAGATGGCGATACGGTGTATTTAGAGTAGATATAGCACCAGATGGAAGAAGATAATGTCTAAAGTACAAGTATTTTTACCTGAACCGCCACAAGAGTTTAATCCAGAAACTTTTAGACAGATTAACTTGGCTATTGAAACATTACAGAATCAATTAAACACTAATTATCAAAAAGAAGCAGGGGAAACACAACAAAGATTTACTTGGTTTATGTCTGGGAGTAAATGCTAATGTCTTGTAATAATGTTAATGTTGAACCTACAGTAATAGGTGGTGGAGATGGATCAAATGCTTATGATGCATTTGGAAGATTAAGAGTTTCTAATCCATTTACTATTTTTGATAGTACAAATGTAATGTCAAAAAATAATCTTTTTGATGAATCTTTAACTGGATCAGGAACAG
>Ga0208644_1004576_pt1 | contig 10394 bp, 11 predicted proteins | sample VirMetDEL_Nov_18_FD_184517 | JGI IMG/M metagenome (GOLD analysis project Ga0208644, IMG submission 184517) | Aqueous microbial communities from the Delaware River and Bay under freshwater to marine salinity gradient to study organic matter... | ecosystem: Environmental > Aquatic > Marine >... | reverse complement strand
ACAACGGCTACGAAGACTCGAACGAAATCAAAGCCTACGCCCCGGCCGGCCGCTCCGCGCCCGCCGCAGCGCCCGCAGCCCCTGCTGCTGTCGCGACTTCCGCTGCCGCCGCTCCTGCTGCGCCAGCCCCCGGCAAAAAGCCCTGGGAGTAGGCGCATGGTTGCCCTGCCGGAAGAGCAGCACACCACCCTCAAGCTTGTTGAGCGAGCGACTGAGGAAGCGCAGGCCACCAATGGCGGTGGCCGAGCGCACCTTGGAGCAAGCCTGATCGGTGACGAGTGTCAAAAAAAATTGTGGTTCATTTTTCGATGGGCCGCGCAAACCAAACACTCTGCTCGCCTGCTGCGTCTCTTTAATCGCGGCGCACGCGAGGAAGAGGTATTTAATTTTTTACTGCGCCAGGCTGGCCTGAATGTGTGGGACGTTGACCCCGACACGAACCAGCAATGGCGCGTAGAGGCCGTCGGTGGCCACTTTGGCGGCTCGCTTGATGGCGTGGTGCAGGGGTTGGTTGAAGCGCCCAAGGCGCCGCACGTTAGCGAGCAAAAGACGCACAACGACAAGTCGTTTAAGAACGTGCGGTCGAAGGGCGTGCAGGAATCAAAGCCCGAGCACTACGCGCAAATGCAGGTGTACATGCACCTCATGAACATCGACCGCGCGTTGTACCAGGCCGTGAATAAAAATGACGATGAGCTCTACTTTGAGCGCGTGAAGTACGACAAGCAGACCGCCGAGGTTTTGCTCGCAAAAGCAGAGCGAATCATTACGAGCGATCTACCGCCCGAGGGCATTAGTCACGATCCCGCGTTTTATAAGTGCAAGTGGTGCGACCAGAGCAACGTGTGCCACGGCAATCAAGTCCCGCAAGCCAATTGCAGGACGTGCTGCTTCTCGACGCCAGAGACGGACGGAGACGCACGCTGGTCATGCAGCAAGCACGGCAAAGACCTCAACCAAGAAGACCAGCGGCTCGGCTGCGATCAGCACCTATTCATTCCTGCCCTGCTCACTAACTGGGCCGACTGTATCGATGGCGATGATGACGCGGTGCGCTATCGCAACAAATCGACCGGCGCCGAGTTTGTGAATGGCGAAGGCGGCTTCACGTCGAAAGAGATGGCCAAGGTGATTGACGTGAGCGTTCTTGGCGATCCGATCGTGGACACGCTGAAGAAAGAATTCGGTGCGGAGGTAGTTGGGTGAGAAAGATGATGATTGAGTTAGAAGAGCAGGATGTCGAAGAGATTATTGAGCTGATGCGCGAGATCAGTGAGCGACTAAAACTTAACCAGGACATGCTCGGGGTGCTAATTGCAAAAGCGTACCAGGAAGAAGGAAAGCACGCGCAACGAGATACTCATTAAGCGCATGCACGATTACCCGTCCTGCTACTACTGCGACGAGATGATCATCGACTGGTGCGCTATTTATCAGAGCGTGCCGCCGGTCGAGTTTACGGTGAAGAAAAATGAATGCGAACACTTTAAGGACAGCCTCGGTGACTACTGAGGAATTCAACAAGCTGTATTACCAGCGCTGCTTGTGCGGGCAGATCGTTCGCCGCACAACCGGCGTGTGCCGGTCTTGTCGCGTGAAGCACAAGATCACCGATGTAGAAATGTTCCAGGCGCGTGGCGCGCAAGCGTGGTTAGGCAAAGCCTGGCGAAACGATTACACAATAGAGGAGCAAGCAGATGAGTGCATTGGACAGACAAATTGGGGGGACGCATTACAAGTCGTTCGAGATTCAGCCGATCGTGTTCTGCGAGAAGAATGGCCTGTCGGCGATCGCGAGCAATATCATCAAGTACGCCTGCCGATACAAGACGATTAAGCGACATGGCGTTGCTCGACCGAATGTCGAAGACCTGCGCAAGATTGTGCATTACGCTGAGATCGCGATTCAGATGGAGCTCGAAGCTGAGCCCGCGTCCGAGGAGGAGCAGTTCCGCACGGAGCATCAATTCAAACCGTTCAGCGATGAGCGCGACGTTGTACTAAGCGAAGAGGTCGAAGACCCAAAGCTAAGCGCGCACCTGGCGAAAGCAACCTGCGAGGACGGCACATGCGATTTATGAGACGCCGCCGCTGGGGCGATAACCCAGAACCCTTTCCACTACACCTGCTGTTCTTGGCGTTCTGCGTGCTCGCTACGGGGGCGATTCTGTGGAGCTGAATACTGTATCAAGAGAAAAGCTGGCGAGGATGATCGGGATTAGCGAAGACACTGTTCGCGGCTGGACGGACAGACACTTCGAGCGAGGTTTGCATTACACTGTGATAGGAAAAACCACGATCTATTATTTGGCGGAGGTAGGCGAATGGCTCGAATCGCAGAGGGCGTCGAAGAAAGAGGCTCCGGCCTACGCATCTACTTCTCGTGGAAAGGCCAGCGCTACAAGGAAACTATTGCAGGCCCAGTAACCGCCGCGCTCATCAAGCGCGCAATCAAGCGCCGCGAGTGGCTGCTGTCGCGACTTCAAGTAGGGCTACCGATTGAAGAGAGTGCAGGCAAACTAATTCGTAATGCTGCGGTCGATTGGTTTGAGTCCCTAGATGTTAAGCGCTCGACCTTGATGAGCTACAAGGCGCTTTATCATAAGCATTGGCAAGTTTGGGAATCGTTTGCGGTCGATAGCATCACGCCAAACATGATCAAAACACTGATCAATCAAAAAGACATATCATCGAAGACAAAGCGTAATGCGTTGATCGTGCTGTCGGGTATCTTGCGGCATGCGGATGTGACGCCCAACCCCTGCGCAAACATTCGCTTTCGCAAGCAACAGAAAAAACCAATTGAGCGTTATCGACCGGCAGAACTCGAAGCCGTCATGAAATTTCTTGATGGCGAGTCGCTGGTATATTTTTCGCTACTAAGGGCAACCGGGCTCCGGCCTGGAGAAGCGCTCGCGCTTGAATGGTCAGACTATGACGGAGAGCGATTAGATATCTCGAAACAAATCGTCAGGCGCCGCATTCAATCGGATACGAAGACATCGGTTCGGCGTCGAGTTTATGTGCCCGGCTGGGTTCGCCCGCTGATCGATAATCACTCGACCCGGTTCAAGCAGAGCTTCATCTTCTTAAACTCGATCGGCACGTTTCACTGCGACACTGACGTTTTCAATAAAGCTTGGCGTAAGGCGCATAACCGAGCGCGCGTGCCGTACCGAATTCCTTATTGCCTACGCCACACTAGGGCCGCTGAGCTGCTCAGCCAGAACGCCTCTCCCGCGCTGGCGGCGAGAGAGCTGGGTCATTCTGTGCAGATGTTTTTGAATGTTTATTCCGAATTTATCGAAGAGTATTCGACCGAGGATCTAGGCGTCCTCGAGGGCGTTGGACCGGGTGCCAAAAGCGAGCGCATGGGGTAGGTTTTGGGGTAGCTTACAAAACCACACAAACACATAATCAATAAAATCAATAACTTAACTACCACACAAACACACAGATAAGCATTAAATTGGGTTCGAGTCCCGTCCGGTCCGCCATCTTTCCCCTTATAAATCAACCACTTAGTTTTCAATGGGGTAGATTTGGGGTAATTATTGCATCAACATCATGCGCTGCGTTGGCGTGAGCTGGTCCTCTTCGCCTGCTCTTGCGGTTTGACCAGCAAGCCTAGATCCCATCGCGCCAGCCTGTATCTGAGAGGCGTACGGCATAAGCGCTCTTTGTGCATAGTTCATCGGCGATCTTACCTGCTCTAATAGCGGGTCAATTCTACGCATCCCTGCACCAGCCGCCATAGCAGCCTCTCCCATTAAACGCGGAGACATAGCCGGCAACGCAGCAAGCATGGGTGGATTCGCGACACCACCAACGCCGACACCAGTCGCTCCGAGCCCTTGCAAGCCACGAGGCGTAAATGAGTTTAACGCCTGCCCTGCGAGTCGAGGCAGCAAGTAATAGTCACCTGCAGACTCTAGCTTGTTAACTAGGTTAAGACGTTCACCGAAATTAGCGTTGACGTTATTACGCATCACGCTTTGCAATTTGCGTAGCGCTGTATCAGCCGCAGCTTGCTTGTTCAGTGACAGTGCTTTTTGTATTTCTCTTTCAAGTCGCAAAGCCTCTTCATATGGCTTCATAACTTTCGTGTAGTCTGGCGCTTGTTCTCTAATTTCATCCATGACGATGTCGCGCGTTCTTTTCGCGACCATCGCCTCGTCGCCAGGATTGATGCCCGCTGGATAAGCGTTGTCGATGCGGCGTTTCAGGATATCGAGTCCTTTTGCGGTATGCAGCCCTGGGCTCTTTTGCCAATTGCTTATAATTTTTTGAAGCTCCGCTAGCTTCATTTGCCCTTTCGGCGACAATTCAGATACGCCTTCATACATAAAAGAATCGGCAAGCGTTGTGAACCTAGAGGCAACCTTATCCATATCGACAGGAATCTTTTCTAGCTGCAGAGCTTCTTTACCTGCTCTAAAATTTGCGCCTGACTCATTGCGCATGTTGCGAACCGCGCTGAGCGCATCCTCTACAATAGCGCCAGGCTCCTCGACGCCTCGCATCGAATCAGTGAATCGCTGCTGTCTTTCGCCGCCCGCTCGGCCTGCTAAGAAAGCCTCAGATATCGATTCTTTGCCGGCTCCAGTTGTCATGCCTAAAGCAGATTGTGCCGCTTCGCCCGCAACACGCCCTGTCGCTGCCGCTCCTTGTATGCCTAGATTAAGCGGATCGATAGTTTGTCCGACATCCCTAACCATGTTACCGACCTTTCCTACCATGCCCGGTGCGCGCGCTGCCGCAGCCCCGCCGCCTGTAAGGAGCACAGAAACATCGCCCACAATGCCGACAGGGTCATCCGCGAACGCGCGCTTGAACTTCTCTATGCTGCCGTACCTGTTTGCGTAAAATTCTCCGACGGCTTTGGCTGTTTTTTCATCAGCCTGCTCACCTGGCACTGCTAGTTGAATCAAGCCTTTCCCCAACGAGGCAAGAGTGCTCGCAGTCTCTCCAGGCTCAAGAAAGGGGGCTAGGGTGTCATCGACAAACTGAGCCGCGCTCTTAGGCGTGTTCTGCAGGGCGCTCATAAACACCTGCCCGTATGACATAGGATGAGATTGCGGGGTTCTAACGCTGTTTTGCGCATCGAACTCGTCTCGGCTAGCGCGAGCCCTTTCTATAAATTCGCTCATATCGACTCCTTACAACCTTCTCTCTTCCGCAACCTTCAATAACACGTCAAATTCAGACCTGCTCATAGAAGAATCATTTTGACCCTCAACGATCATGGCTTGTATTTCCTGATCAGTGAAATGCGCGTAGTCCCCAGGCTCATACATTGCTGCTTCATAGGTCGATATATCTGCGAAGTTATCAAACCCAGCCACAGTCCCATTCTTCTTGTAATATTCGGCCGCTGCCTTTTTAGCCGCGTGCGTTTCAGACATAGCGGCTCTCAATCTGCGCAACCTTGCGACGTTGACCGCCTCTGGCAGTGCCAGATTGAAGCTTCTTGCTATGAAAAGTTTTGCTTCCTGCTCAGTAAATTGAGCGCCCAAAGTTTGGCGCAAATCCTCAGTGACAATTCTTTCCACTCTATTCTGTATATCAAGCGTCAGCGCAGGCTTTGCAACATCAGGCATCAGAGACACCGCTCGCCCCGTAATTTGCCCCTCGTTAGCAGGGTCGCTCATAATGCCGATGAGCTCTGTTAGTTCCGTTCTGTTCTTTCTCCCTGAAGCGGCACCACCGAGCGCGTTATATACAGCAAAATCGTTACCAAAGACCTCATCCACTTTTCTTTGTGCAGGGGTGAGAGTGATTCCGCCATCTCTAGCACGTTGTTGAGCCCCCGCGATAAGACCTGCAGTCTCATCATCTTGTCTAATTATTTTGAACAAAAGATCTTGCTTCTGATCGGGGGTGTAATTTGCAATCCCTGGGTTCAACGTTTGAAGGTACTCAAAAGTTTTGATCGCGGCGGGCTTCGTTTGCGTCCCCTCGTTTCTTTTTGCCATAAACTCATCATAAGACTGAGCCCGAATCGGTGGCTGAGTTTGCGATCGAGAGAACGAGTATTCGCGCACCGAGCTAGGCGCTTGAGCTAGGATCTGTTGCGCTCCACTCAGCGGATTGTTGGAAACAAGATCTCCGTAGACGTTTGTAGATGTTTCTTGTTGCCGCGCTATCAACGCTTCTGCCACTTTATCGATCGGCAGACTATTAGCGGTTACAGCATCAACACCGTCGGCTATCAATTGCTGCCGAAGTTGATAATCACGTTGCATTTCTTGCATATCTTTAAAAGCATCAAAGCGCGAAGCACCAATCTGCTCACGACGCATTTGATCCTGCAATGACTCGCGCATGCCGAGTCGCTCTTGAAGAGGGTTAAGAATACGCCTCGTCATCAAGTTACCCAGGAAACCCTTATCCTCTGGCGGCGCGGGTGTCAGCATCTCAAGCAGTTCTTGCTGGCTCATGTTGTAAATGTTTTGTTCAGACATCAGTACGGCCCTCCTAAACTTTGCTGCGCGAAGTTGAGGTAGTTAGGCGTCTGGCCGACAAAGCCCCCAGTCGGCGCGAAGCCCACGGGCGGCATGTCGAGCGCAGGCATCGGCGCCATGTATGGCTGCTGACCCGCTCCCATAATTTGGTTGCGCAGATACTCTTCGTACTCTTCATCGCTCATAGTGGCTGCAGCGATGGTCGGTCGATTCATGATGCTGTCTTTAATCATGCCGCCGATCTGCGAGGGATCATCGAGCAAGTTTTTGCCGGCAGTGATGTCTTCCATCTTGTCGCCGATCTTCGTTGCCAGTCGACGCTTAATTATGTTCGCTAAACTAAACATTACTTAGATTCCGATATTCGTTGATCTTCCAGACTGACTTGTCATCGTTGGGTTAGGCAGCATGCCTGCGCCGCTTCTCAAGACATCGAACATCCTGAATGGGTAGTTCTGAGCCTCTTGGAATCGACGGTATTGATCGTCGAGCAGTTGCTGCGCGAACTGCCTTTGAGTATCGCCTACCCCTTGCAGAGCTGCCGCGTCTGCAAACTGCAAGCCCCGCATATCCTGGCCAAGCCCAGCAAGTTGCCGCGCACCAGCGAGCCGCTGCGCGGCTCCTTGAAGCCCTAGATTTTGCTGGGCGAGCTGTCGTTGGAAGCTGGCGTCTTGGTTCTGGATGCGTCGCGCTTGATCGAGTCTTGCCTGATCGAGCGCCGTGCGCTGGTTCGCAAGCTGCGCTTGTAGCGCCGCGTCTTGATTCTGGAAACCGTACAGACGCCGGTTCTGCTGGTTAGCGAGCGATGCCTGCAAAGCCGCTTGCTGATTCGCGCGAGCTTGTTGGGCACCGAGTTGCTGAGCCTGTAAGCCGGCATCTTGGTTTGCGCGACTTGCCTGCGCGCCAAGCGCCTGCGTTTGTAGCCTGCCCTGGTTGGCGGCTTGTCCTTCTGCGAGCGCGGTTTGCTGATTGGCAAGCTGTGCCTGCAATCCTGCATCCTGGTTAGCCATCAAAGCTCGCTGCCGCAGTTGCTGTTCTTGCATGCGGGCGTTGAGGTTCGCGCGGTTCATTTCGTTTGCCTGCGCAGCGTTGGTAGTCCTGCGCTGCAGTTCTTGCTGTCGATCTTGCAAGCCAAGCTGCGCTCTACTGGTTTGCGCCTGCAGACCAAGCGCTCCGGCAGTCTTGCTTGCGTCGAGCCCTGTTGCCTGGTTGGCGAGGTCAGCCTGTAACGCTGCTTGTTGGTTAGCGCGCGCGGCGTCGGTTTGCCTTGCGAGATCTGCTTCAGCAAGACGTGCGGCCGACTCGAAGCCTGATTGCCTGAGTTGCGCTGCCGTGCGCGCTGATTGCTCAAGCGCTGCGCGATTGGTTTCTCCCTCAAGGATGGCCTGTCGATCGCCGCCAAAGGCGCCGCCGGCTACTGCCGATGCTTTGTTTTGATTCTGCTGAATCTTGCGCTGGCGCTCGATGTCGCCCAGCGCCGCGTCGATCACGCCTGTCTGATATTTAGACATATAAGGATCGATGTTTGTATTGGCAAAGCTGCCGGCATTTACGCGGTCTTCTTGCACAGCTTGTCCAGCGCTGATGTTGGGTTGCGTGATGCCCGTTTTAAACTGACCAAGCGCCTGCGCTTGATTGATACGAGCAGGGTCAACGCCATAGGCAGTACTAATCGGAGACGCCGAAACGTCGCCCGCATTGATCGATGTGTTGATGGTACCGACCGATGCGGTGCCTGGCGTGAAGTTAGTGCCGAGGCGCATGGCTGATGCTCGCTGCATTCCTGCAGCACTGCCAGCATCGACAGCATCAATTGGTCCCTGTTGCCTTACGTCCATGCCGCGCAGTTGACCAGGTTGATACTGCGCTACGCCGCGTGATGCGTTAATGGCATCTTGCATCTCTCCGCGACCTAAGCCTGCGTTGGCAGCATCGACCGTGGCCTGCATGCCCTGTTGCTGAAAAGGCGACATAGGCGCCACCGTTGCCGCCTGGTACGGGTTGTACGGCATGTAAGAGAGCTGTCTGCCTCTGTTGAAAACGTCAAGCAATGCACCCTTAATTTGCGGGTCCATCGTCTGTGACGATGATTGATTACTCTTTCCAAAGCTCATTAGAGAATGCCTCCGATATTAAAGCCGCCCATGAACGGCGATATGCGCACGTTACTCAAATACCCACCGAAACCGGGATCAGGCGCTGGCAGCAAATCTGGCGGCGGTGCCACGGGTGCTGGCGCTACTGCTAATCCAGGGTCTTTCCTGCCGACCGTTAACGCATCGAGAATCGGCATGCTTAGCTCGTTCCTCGTTTGCGGCAATCCAGACGTACCCCTGCCGGGCTGCGATAAGTCAAGCGTTGATTCTGGTCTGCCAGGATTTATGAACTCACTTGCCGGGATGCCAGTGTCTGCTGCGGTGATCGATGGCCTAATGTTGCCAAACACATTGCCGATTTCTTGAGACGGTAAAGGCATAGGTTCTGGCGTGTACATGCCGCCAGGATTAATGCCGCCGTAAAAGTCAGGCGGCGGCGGTGCTAAGTCAATTTGAAAATTGTTCGGCTGCACTTGCTGCGGAGGCGGCTCAGAGTTGGCGACCTCGTCGGTGAACGGCACGCTGTTAAAAAACCCGAAATCAAAATTAAGCGCGAACGGGTTGAACGGCATCGAACTAAAAGGCGGAGGCATGGGCGGCTGAGGCTGCGGCATGGGCTGCGGCATCGGCATAGGTTCCGGTGCAGGCATTGGTGAGTAGCCGCCGGGTATTGGGAACTGCTCGTAGTAGCCAGGCATTGGCTGCAAGACCTGGGTCGTTGAGCCGTACATATCCATCATCGGGTCGTAACTGCCCACGCTGTCTTGAGGCGGCGGTACGAACGGCTCGAACGGTGTTGTCGGCGTGAACGGAATGTCTGGCGTGAAGGGGATGTTAAAGCCGCCCCCGCCTGGTCCTTTACCCATCGCCATTGGGAACCTCCTTGTACATTGTGACGTGGCTCGTTTGGTAGCCGATGTCTTTTAGTGTTCGCTGCCAGCCCTTTCGGCCGCTTAGCGTGATGAAGTCGGCGTCGAGCTGTCTAGCAAAGTCATCGAGTGACTCATCAAAATCTTTAATCTGCTCTAGGTTGCCCGCCGCCAGGAATATGTGAATGGCTCGCACCTGCGGATACACAATGAGTTGCGTAACAAGACAGCTTTCGCTTGCCGGCCAAAACTGCATCAATCCCTCATCGACTGCTTCGACCACGTCCTCGAACGTGTGCGTGCCGCCGCTAAGGTCTAGCGCTGACTGCAGCAAAATCCTGTAAGGCATCATTGCCTCCAGGCTTGTCTTTGCGCTCATCGCGTCATCTACATTCATATTGCCGTCGCTCCTAAGTTGCCGCTGTTATCGACCGTGATCGAGTAACGCGTGCCGTTGGGCGATTTCAGAATCAAGCGCGCGTCGCCCACTTCCACGTCTTGATTGCGCTTGTGATTGAGTTGGTCGGCCTGCTCGATCAAGAGATTCATCTGATTGATCTGCTTGGCGTCGTACTTTTCTGTTGCGTTAGGAAGGATCATCGTGCGCTCCCTGGTACAACATCGAGTTTCATCGTGCCAACCCGCCAATCCGTTGCGACGTTACCGACGATCCGCATGGCCACTTCCCTACCCTGGAACCGCACGCTCGTTGGGTTCGCCATCGTGTACGGGCCGTGACTCGACTCGCTAGCGTTCGGGTAGTTGCGCGTCTTGAACGTCGCCTTAACGTCGCCCTGCGTTTTTTCATCGGGAATCAACGTGCGGGCAACCATCAATCGATCGCCCTGTCCGAGCAGCACAGGCCCGCTCTCAACGAATACGGTCGCATCGTCGTAAGAGAAACCGACTTCATGCTCGTAAAGGTAGCCATCCGCGCTTACGTAGTTGGGGTAGATAAACTCGCC
>Ga0208644_1004575_pt1 | contig 10397 bp, 17 predicted proteins | sample VirMetDEL_Nov_18_FD_184517 | JGI IMG/M metagenome (GOLD analysis project Ga0208644, IMG submission 184517) | Aqueous microbial communities from the Delaware River and Bay under freshwater to marine salinity gradient to study organic matter... | ecosystem: Environmental > Aquatic > Marine >... | reverse complement strand
CGCACTAAGTGTGAGCGGGACATCCCACGCGACTTCGCTTCCGCGGTGATTATCTCGTACAGATCGGGACGGCAGGCGATCGCGTACACCTTGCGGTCGAGACTCTTCGGCGTTTCGTTCGTTTCGCTCATTCAGCAACTCCAAGCAGATCGCGGCGAGACATTCAGCGTCGCCGCTCATCGTTCCATGATCCAGCACCCGCCGACACAGCGAATGCACCAAGTGACGGTTCATTTCCATTCTCGCTTTCTAGGGCGCTTGCCCTGATTATCTCACGATAATGTCGTCGGCATAATGCGTCAACCCGCATTAGCGGATTTCTGGCACGAACCGCATTTTCGGGTTCTGTTCGGCATGGGCGCCGCGGCGTTCATTGCTTCCTGACGGCGCTTGCAGCCGCCGCACTGCCGCCGCTGAAGCCGCGCGGCGGGCGTGAACGACAGCAGCCACGCTAGGGCGTCGCCGAGCCCGCGTAGGCCATTCCGATGCTGGCACTCGGCGCAGACGCCTTGCGACGGGCGCGGCCCTGAGACGGGCAGCGCGAGCCTGTTTCGGCACTCGCCGCCGACCATGTATCGGCAGGGCTCAGGTATAGCAGGGGGGATCGGGCGCGAAGAAATGGAACTCATTGCCGCAGCATTCCGATTGGTAGTCATTGTCGCCCAAGCATGGCTGGATGGGGGTCGCGCTGGGATCGCAATTCGTCCAGCTTGAAAAAGCAAGGTTCAGATTTTGCGCGCATTGGTCGGGATCACCGGCAGACCATAGCCACAAGGCGAACGGACCGCCCTCCACCTGCTGCGCGGCCGTATAGCTCATGCACTGCGTATCCGTGTCCTGATCGGATTCGCTCGCGCTGGGGTTGCATCCCCACGGATGCAGGGGGCAATAGCCGATCCACGTGAAATCTGTCGCCGTGAGCGTGTCCAGCGCGACGTACGGAGTAGTCCATTGCATTACGGCGCCGCCGAGAACCCACTTAGATGAAAGTATCGGGAGCTCGTCACAATCAAGCGGGCTACCGCCGCAGTCAGCGGGGCTGATCTGCGGTACCCAATCATGCGTACCGATTTCGGTGCTGCAGGTGCTGAACGTGTGAGCCCAGCTGCACACGGTTCCGCCGACGCAAACCGGAGTGACCACGTGGCAGTAGTCGATTTCCCGTGACCCACTCCACGAGCTTACATGCTGGCACGTCACGCATGGTTGTCCTGTCGTGTTTCGGCAAGACCCGAAACTACGGATAGTCACGCTGTATGTAAGGTTCGCCGTTCCGTTGCGTCGGTAGCAGCATCCCGATGTTCCGTACCGCGTGATTGTTCCCCGCTGGATCGTTATTGAAACCACTACGTCTATCTCATGGTCCTCAACCTGTTCGTCCGAGCCATAGCACGGCGACGTACAAAGGTTGTCCATCTTCACTATGCGGTTCCACGATCCGGAAACGCTTATGCAGCCCAGACGGTAGGACGTGGCGAAGTTGCAGCCCGTGCAGACGCACAGCGACGGCGAGCAGCAGCAGACGCGATGGTAACTCATTTGACGTACGACGGAGGCACGAGATACCACCCCTCAGGTACGCGGATCGCGTTCTCGCTAAGCACCCATTCGCCGCCGACGCGGTGATATACGCGGAGGTCAGCTCGAGGGCCCACCCTCATCGGGCTTTCCTCCGGAACGAAGATCGTCCTGCTGGCGCATCCACTCAGCGATCCGACGGCCAGCGCGCTCAAGACGATCACGGTCCACATCAGCATCCACGGCAATAGCCGAGCGCTCGAGGCGCTTGTCAACCCAAGCGAGGAGCGCGACGGCGATCTGTGCGACGACACGCTCAAGCATCCTTCTTCGCGTCCTTCGCGAAGATCAGGCCGAGCCCGGCCATGATCGCCGCGATCGCGGTAGCCCAATCGACGGTCGGCCAGGTGGAGACGATGCCGCCGACAGCCGCGATGATCGCGCCGACGCCTGCGAGAGTGGTGTTTCGGTTGTTCACTTGACCCGCCTTTCAAGTTCGGTGATTCGGTGCTCGTATGACGCCATCTGCGCGCGCAGCTCGGCAAGCATCACCTCGACCCGCGTGAGCTTCCCGACCACGATCATCGTGGTCGAGACGATCGAGGCGATGACGCCCAGGGCTCCGGCGAGGGTTGCGACGTCCATCGGATCACCACTGGAAAAGGAATGTGATGGTGTACCCACCGGTCGTAGTCGACGAGCGCACCCAGGTCGTAGAAGGGTTGAAGCGCATCATGTACGGCGCCTGCCCAGCGACTACCTGAAAGACGCGACCCGCGGTGAACTCAGCGGCCGCGGCTGTGCTGTCTGCCGCGTTGAATACGATGTCGGTCGGGACACCTGCCGGTGCGCCGATGGTCACGTCGACATTGGAGTTGAGCGTATCGCACTGGGTAAAAGCTCCGGAGTTCGCGAGTGGAAGCACTTTGACCGCTTTGTTTGCCATGTTGTTTTCCTACTTGGTGGATTCGGGCGTGATGTAGAAGGAACCTTCGGCCTCGCGCGTGACGCTGCCGTCGGCTGTCTTGGTGGCCTCGAGGTCGTAGACGCCATTTGCCGGGGCATCCAATGCGGCAGTCACAAGCGCCGAGACTGTACCTGTAACGTGGGTATGCGATCCCGACTTTACGACGGTGAACGATGTCACCGTAAGCACTGCGGCTGCCGCCGTATGGCTCGCGCGGAACTTCGCAAGGAACGTATATCCGCTGGTGAGATCCTTGTTTTGCAGCTCCCAAAGTTGCTGGAAGGTCGCGCCCTGCTCGATGATTACGTCTTGTTGAATGGCTGTCATTAGCACACTCCATCGATGGCTTGCGTGTTGACAATCAGATAGATGCCCGTTCCATCATCCTTCCACCAGGGCACGCAGAGCACGAACGTATTCAGCGGAATCTGCACCGCGAAGAATCCGGCGGGAATATTTGCTTTAACGATTCCGTAGGCGTACGTAACGGCCGAAGATCCATTGGTCAGCTCGCTCACGCTGAGCGCGCTATACGAAGGCGCGTTTACCGAAAGTCCTGGAGTGTAAGGAGAGGCCGCGCCGATCGTCGCTTCCTTGACGGTGTAGAGCCACCGCTTATCCTGGCCGCTGATCGCGCTTGCGCTTGTGACCTTGCAGAGCTTGTACGGCACGGGTTCGACTTGTGGCACGTCGCGCCGCGCGCGGTCCACGTCGATCATCGAACGGGTAATGGTCTTGAGCTGGCGAAGCGTCATACCCACCATCCGTCAATGGTCCGTGTACGCCAGGCGGTATCAAGCGTCCCACTAACCTTGAAGATATCGTTGAAATCCACCGTTCCGCGTGTGACCCGCTTCCACTTGACCACGCTCGGCGCCTTCGCGCTGTTGAGCAACGGATATCCCTTTTCGTCCGTGTCGCATACCTGCTCAAGATGAAACCACTTGTCGTACAGGAATTCAAAAATCACGTCGTAAAACTCAAACCCATTGCCGTTCTTCTGGACGGTAAAGCCTTCGCAAACCAGCGTACCCGCCGCGAATCCCGCAAACGCCGCGCTGTTGATGAAGTCGAGGTAGTTGGCGTTCAGCGTCGCTATCTTTGACATGTCATCAAGACTGGCGTCCGCAGTGAGCGATACACGCACTAGCAGCTGCGGAACCTGTTCTGATTTTGCCGCTGTTCCGTTGCTTACCGCCGTGCCGCCGATGTCGGCGCTCGCGTCGGTATTGCTCGGCGCTGTGGTCCACCCGGTCCGGTAGATGTTGGTCGAACGCACGCGAGACACGTAGCTTGTCTGCGACGGCAAGACGTACGTTCCTCGTACCTTTGCATCTTCCATCCAGAGCGTTGAATATGTCACGGTGAACACTACCGCCTTGCCGCCACCAAGAAGTCGGTAGTCGATGCTGCGGCAGAGCGCGTAGCGTTCCCAGAGCATGTCTGTCGGGGGCGTCGCGTCATACGGAGCGTTGATGACGGGGACGTGGCCCTCTGTCTGGATAGCCTTGATTTCCTGATCGACGTCAATGAAATTCAGGTTGACGCGCTGCACTACGATCGTCTGCACGATTTCGTTGGGACGCCCCAATTCGCCGGAGCGTACCTGCACGTCGGTTATGGTCTTTGTGTAGGTAGGCATTTAGGAAATAAGGTTGATTGCCCACTGAAGAACCGCGCTGTTCTGCACGAACTTATCTCCGAGATACGCGATTGGCCCTTGTGACAACGGATTGTAGAGTCCTGCTCCAAAGGAATAGTCCGACATCTCCCCCGCCGCGATCATCTTCTGCCGCGTCCGCTGTTCCTGCTCGATCTGCTTCGCGACGCCTTCGCCAGCGATGGATAGAGCCGCGGCGTCAAACGCGTCCTGCAGGTTGCCCATGCTGCCGACTAAGCCGCCGACGAACGCGCCGACCTGCGTGGTCATTTCGGAGAGTCCGTAGTATTGGAACGGCTCGCCGCCGCTAATACCTGTTGCGAAGCCAGCTCCAAACCCGCGCTGGCCTTGCCCGAAAGACGCTTCCATCTGCGCCTGCCGCTGGAGGATGACGCTGTTCGCGGCGAAGGTCTGTTCGCCTGTCTTGCGGAACTCATCGAGTGCGGCAGCAGCGCCCTTGACCGATGAGCGCACTTCCTGCTCCATGCGCTGCGCAAAGCCAAACGCGAGGCCAGCGCCAGCGAGCCCGACGCCAAGCCCGCCGCCGATCTGACCACCCAAAGCACTTCCCGCTCCACCGAGAGGCCCGGCGCCGATCGCGCCTCCGATTGCGCCGATCGACGCCCGGACCTTGCTCATTCGCGCCGCGGCTTCCTTTACTTGCGTTTCGACCTTTGCCAGCGCCTTCGGCACCTGCTCAGTGTTGACGGTAACGCCGATATTCAGATTTGGAATCGCGCTCATGCGGTCCTTCCCTTCTGCGCGTCGCGAACCGCATCGGCTGCAGCTTGGCTTAGATACGCGATCAAGTGCGACCGTCCGACCATCCCGGCCTTGAACAGATAGTGCCTGGCGTACTGGCTCTGAAACGTTCCCTTGTAGCCGCGGACGCCGCGCCGCCACCCACGGCCACCGAACGCGGCCTGATTGTCGCGCGACAGCTTCGAAGCCCGTTCCTTGATCGTGCGGACGTGCGGCTTGCCGTTGCGGTACGCGATGATCTGCTTTGTAAACGCCTCGCCGCGCTCTATACGGAGGTTCTTCTGCCGCACTTCGTTCCGCGCGACGTTGCCGCCCTGGCCGAATCCACCGTAGTTTTTGGGGAACGCATGCCAACCGACCTCCATAAAATGCGACTTCCACCCGACGAACGGAGAATGACGGCCAAGACGGGATTCCCTCGGAGTCTTGATCTGCTCCGTCTTGACTCCGACGCCTGCCCACACTGCGCGCTTGTAGCTCTTGACCTTCAGCGTTAGCTGGCGCTTCGTCCGCTCGGCGTTGCGCCATGCAAAGCCCTTCGCCGCCTTTACCGTGACCCGTCCCCACTTGCGGAGCGCTTCCTTTGCGATTCTCTTTCGCAGCCCCTTGTCTACGCTCTGCAACGCCCGTTCAAGCGCCTTGATGCTTGCGGGGTCGATCGTCGCGGTCATGTAACCAGCGCCGCGCGCGGTGGTCGCGCCCGGCGAGCGCGTCAAGCCTGCCGCGGATGCCTGTCCAATCGGGGATTTCAAGCGAGGCATTGATGACGACCACGGAGATGCTTGCTAGATCGGTCCTCGCGTTTGTCATGGCGCAGCGGAGGACCACGCGCTGCGCCTCAGTCAGTCCCGGCCTTCCTCGTAAAGCAACTCGCATTGCCTACCGATCTTCTGAACCAACAGCGCGTCGCATGCGCCGACTTCATCTGGCGACGCGAACACGGGCTTTCCGTCCTCAAGCAGGTGACGCGCCACCAGCCACAGGTACAGCCTTTCCGGCGCCCGCTTCGCTTCATCGAGCGCGTCGAGCAGGTCGAGCGCCGAAGGCCGCGCAAGCGTGACCAAATGGCCGTCGATATCGACGGTCTTCGGCCTCAGTGTGAGTGCGTCCTTGATGCTCATGGTCAGGTATGCGTGACGGTGATTGCGCCGGTCAGCTGGAATGAAATGGTCGCGCGCGTGACGCTTCCCGATGATGCAGTGACGTCGAACCCCGTCACGAAAGCCGAACCGCTGATGGATTCGCCAGTTTCCAGGGTGAGTAGCAACGTCTTCGCGGCCGCGCCCGAGTTGCAGTCGTCCACCAGCGCTTTGTTCGTGGTTTCATCAAGGTCGAAGAACAGGTCTGCGGTCGCTGTACCCGTCTGGTATCCGGTGACAAACACGCCGTCGAGAGTCCCGATGCCCGTCGCGTCGTAGGCCGCGCGCTGCAGGCTGAATGACGCCGTACCGACGCCGACAACTGCGGTTCCGTTGTAGGAGAGGCTTGCGATTGCGCCAGAGGTCGCCATGTTCTATTCCTTATAGGTCGCGGTGAATGTATAGGTCAGCTGCGCTGGCTCGGCTTCGTCGCCTTCGCCTGGCGTCGCAGGCTCGACCACGTGGCCGACTTCCTGGACCGCCTGCACTTCGATCGTGTCCCACGTTCCCGCCGCTGCCAGAGTGCGCAGAGCCGACAGGAATCCAAGCGCCGCAGCCGTTGTGGATGCAGTGACCGTCACCGCCACGGTCGCCTGCCGCAAAGGGCTGCTGCCGATGGTCAGCGTTTCCGTCTGCTGCACCTCGTAGGTGCAAGCGGGAAGCGTCGTGTCCTGCAGCCTGTACCCGTGGAACACGCGCGCATCGGGGATCCCGGCGGTTGCCAGGGTCGTACCGTTCAGCAGCATCGCGCGGACGGCGGTTTCAATCGAGGCCATTAGTTGACCTCCACGCACTGGATGACCGCTCGGCGGTCGGCTTCGTCTGCGTTCTGGATGCTCACGATTCGCAGCGTCCGTCCGCGGACGGTAAGCCGATGCAATTCGGATAGGCCGATGTTTACTATCGCCTGCCAGCGCGCGAGCACTTCCACTTGCCGGACCACGGCGACGCCATCCGCGTAGCCTTGCTCCACCGCGCTTTGTTCCCTCAGGTCGCAGCGGAACGTGCCAAGATCGCGCCACGTGGATACCCGCATCCCTAGCGAATCCTGCGTATCGCTCGGAGCGCTTGCAGTGGCTGTCCATCGGAGAACGCCACCGGAAATCATCGGATTCGGCTCCCGGTGCTATAGGCGCTGATTATGAACTCGACCGACATCGGGACCATGCTCAGGCCGATCGGCTGGAACGCCTCGGGATTGTTGTACCACGCTCCCGTAAGAGCGATGATCGCGTGTGTCAGCGGCCCCGGGATCGAGGTGTATCCGACGTTGTAAGTCACAGTGATCGACGTGTTTTCATAGATCGCCGGGGGGTCGATGAACCGCAGGACGGGCATCGGTCCTTGCGTCAGGTCCACGCGGTATTCGGATGCACCGAGCGTGGCCGCGGATCCCGCGCTGTCGGTGTACGAAATCGCCGTGACCGACTCAAACGGGGCCTCTGGAATCAGGACATCGGAGAACGACGACAGGTACAGCTGTGCCGATCTGCGGTCAATCGCAAGCTGGCAGCGGTTCTCGATCAACTGCGTGGCGGCTTCGCGCAGACGGATAAGGTCTGCGTCGTCGTCGTCGTAGTCGATCTTGAGCGCGCTCTTGATCGTTGAAAGCGGGACACTCATGGAAAACGCTCGCGGGCGGTTTCCCGCCCGGAGCGCCGGGAGAAAGGAGATGAATCAGCTGGCGTTCGGCGCGTAGATAGCGGCAAAAGCCTCGGGAAGCGTGATCTTCGAATCGGTGCGCATCCACACATACAGGGTGGACTGCAGCGAGAGCGACGAGCTGTACGGATCGAACAGCGACTGCATTCCCATGCGGTCGAAGATCTCGAAATAGTCCCAATTGCCCGCGATGAACATCGCGGAACCGCGCACATTCGCGCCGGTCGTGGTCTGCGCGGCAGTGCTGGGAAGGTACTCGGAGATCGTGTACGGAACGCCGCAGATCAGGCCGGGAAGTCCTCCTGTCATTGACTGCGCGTTGCTGGGCGCAGGGGTCCAGATGAACTCGGAATTCTGCTTGAGCTTGCGAACTGCTCGGAGGCAGGCATCCGACAGCAGGCAGCGGTAGCGAGCGCTGTTGCGGTACGACGGATTCGGCGTTAGGACGCAGTCGATGATGTTGTCCGCGGTGATGTTCGCCACCGTCTGATCCTCGGTGAGCGCGACGCCCTGGTTGATGATGTTGCCGGAATTGGTCGTCGCCCAACCGGTCGAGGTGCAGTCGGCGATGCCCTGCGGCTCGCTCGATCCGGTGCCGATGGTGAACTTCTGGTCCTGCAGCTTGGCGAGCGCGATGGCGAGACGGTCGCTCACATACTGCAGCGCCGTTCCCGGGCCGCCCTGTCCCATCGCGTCATCGATGAACTCCTGCGACATCTTTGTGGCGGCCACGAACTTGTACGGCGTGACGGAGATGGTGCTGTAGGCCGGATCGGCCAGCGTCGAATCGTTCGTCTCGCCGACGATGTACGCCGTGGGGAGCGTGCTTTCGACGCGGATGGTGCGCGCGCTGTCGATCGTGTTGACCTTCGCGATCTGCCGGATCGTGGACGCCTGGTACAAGCGCTCAACGATGCGGCGCTCCATGTCGGTCGGAACGGGAGCGTTGGTGGTAGATCCGTTCGTCAAGACGCGGAACTCTGGCGAGCCGGTCGCACCAGCGCGCAGCCAGCGCGAAGCGAAATCGGCGCTGTCGCGGTTCTCCGCTCCGAGCGTTGCCCTGGTCGCGCGCGACTCAAGTGTAGGCTGGTTCTCGATCTTGGCGAGACGAGCCTCAAGCGCTTTATTCTGCATCAGCAGCTCGGCGGCGGTAAGGTCGGCGTCCATCTTCGCGAACTTCTCGCGTTCCTCGCCCGCGCCGCGGGTGTCGACAAGCTGCGGCGCAAGGCCGGTGCGCGACTCAAACGCGGCGAGGCTCTTGCGGTACTGGTGGGTGATCTGCTGAAGCTCATTCAACTCATCGGACATGATCGGTCATCCTTCGGAAATGAAGTGCGAGCCGCAGAAGTGCGGCATTCTTGTAAGCCGCGGACACGCTCCGCAGGCTCGAACTGGTCTGGGGGTACGCCGCGTCCTGCACGATGCTGACCTCGATCAGCTGCGCGCGCTTGACGAGACGTTCGGTGCGGTTCTTGTTCCAGCTGTCCTCGGACACGATGAAGCCGAAGCTCATTTCACCGCTCAGGTCGCCGCGCTCGATGAGCGCGCGAACATCGTTACCGAGCGTGGTTTCTGGGAGAGACGCCGTGAACGCGAGGCCGTTTCGGTCGCTCTTGAGCGTCAGCGTGCCCGAGCGCGTCCGCGCGAGCGGCATCGACGCGTCGTGGTTGTAGTAGAGCTTCACATCGGCGCCGCTGGAAAGCGTCTCGTTGAACGCACCCGGCGCGATGCGCTCGACGAACTTGCGGCCTCCCTCCACGATCTCGCGGGAGTCCTGGCCGTACACCGCCGCGTATCCCGCGAGCGTGCGCCCGTCGATCGTCTGCTCGGTCGCGGTGAAGTCGCGTCTAGAAATCATTGGGCGTCCCCGCATTCTCAGAGGTATCGTTTCCGATGTTCGTGGTTCCCCCGCCGGTTCCCATGTTGAGCGCGACGACGGGCTCATCGAGTCCGGGCAGCGGGTCAAGGTCGAGCTCTTCGCGCGCTTCGTTCCTGGTCATGACGCCAGCCTCTACGGCGGTGCGGAGTGCGGCCATCGTTTCGGCCATGCCCGGCCTTACCAAATCGTCGGTATCCCACGTCACCGCGCTTCCGACGCCGCCGAGCTTTGTGGCAATCTCGGAACCCCATACGGCACACCACGGCTGGATAGCGGTCTGCACATACATGCGCGACAACCATTCGAGCGTCGAATAGGAGGGGCCGACAGTCTCGGACAAGTAACTAGACGGCACGCCGTAAATGCGCGAGACATCCCCGACGCTGTACGCTCGCGCGGCCTGCAGCCCCGCGTCATCTAGCGTCGAACTGATCCTCTCAATGCGCATTCCCTCGGCGAGAACAAGAGGCTTCCCTGTGTTCGCCGTTCCGGCATGGCGCGCCTCATAGTCGGCCATGATGCGCTGGCGCGCGTCGAGCGACAGCGGCCCCGGATGCACAAGCGCGATCTTCGGGTTTCCTGCGTTGGAATACGCCTTGAGCGCCATCTCTTCCTGTGCGGCCATCAGCTGCAGCGAAGTCCGGCAGAGATTGACGGGCGATTCTCCCCAGAGTCCGTTCGTGTTCGGCGCGCGGAGATGGAACACCTGATCGGGCTGGAGATCGCCGTAGAGCCGAGTGCGGTAGAACGGCGCGGATCCCGTCAGGTCGAGACTCACGCTGTCGGGATCGAGAAGTATCAGCTCGATCA
>Ga0208644_1004573_pt1 | contig 10400 bp, 12 predicted proteins | sample VirMetDEL_Nov_18_FD_184517 | JGI IMG/M metagenome (GOLD analysis project Ga0208644, IMG submission 184517) | Aqueous microbial communities from the Delaware River and Bay under freshwater to marine salinity gradient to study organic matter... | ecosystem: Environmental > Aquatic > Marine >... | reverse complement strand
TGGCCGCCTCTATGCCCCCGATATCCTAATGGGTATGCAAACCGCAGAAGAGGCCGCAGATGTTGTAAGTGTAAAAAAGGAAACGATTGCAGCAGACCTAAACGAAAAGTTATAACTTTGCAATAAGTCGTTAAATACTTCCCAGGATGATCAAAAGTAACCGCCCCGCCTGACTAGCGGGGTTTTTTATTGCCTTTACTTAAGGCTTTTAAGCATCTCAATAAGCCCAGGGTGCGGGTAGGTATCTACCTTGTCGACTCGCGTAGAGTTGTGCGTAAATACCCCGCTCTCGCCTTTTAAGGCCCTAGGAGTTACCTCGAAAATATCGGGGTTATAGGTTAAATCAATGCCGTATTTCTTGCCCCAATAGAGCAATAGCTTGCGCGTGCTTTCAATCTGCTCAGGCGTGTAATTCTCGTAATGCTTGTAACCTTTATACTGCAAGTGACAAACGTCGGCAACTTCTTTGCCTACGTAGCTGTAAAACTTGCCTTCTTTTTCAGTCAAGCCGCCCCAGTTAACTAGCTCTATGCCTATGCTTATTTTATCTAGCTGCGTATAGGCTAGCCCGTGCTTTTTAAATACCTCGACTTTTGTTCCAAGGTGGTAAGCCCAAGCGCTAGAGGGGAAGCCCTGCACTATTTGCCCGCTGCGATCAATAACAACGCAAGTAGCTATCTTATTAGCTTTTTTCTCCCATCCTGCAAAGCAATTCGCCCCCGTGCCTGTTCCTGCCGTGTGGTGAAGGTAAATCTGTTTCTTAGCGTGCTGCTCGCGGTTGTATTGCGTAAAGGTTACGCTCTTAATATCTAGCTGTTTAATATCCATTTTTGTACTAATTAGCGTGTTGAGTATTAAATTTCAAATAGGGGACACCGCCGTAAACTCCAAACTTAACATCGAGCCAACGCCCGCCTAAAGGCTTAGGGGGCATACCGCGTTCTACTGCCCAACCCATTCCTGGTAAATACTCCTCTTTGTATGTAGAAGTGCGCACCATATAGCAGTTCACTAGCTCGGGTCGGTTGTTTCTATTTAGCCGCTCTATACTGTAAATAATCTCAGTAGACTCGTGAACGTGACCGCTCCAAATAATGTCTGCACCTTCTACCATTGTCGCCATACGGTTAAATTGTATAGCCCCGCGAGTTACTACCCCGCCACCCCCAGAGCCGTGGTGGTATTTAATGCGCAGCGTTTGGCCTTGGTTCCCTGTGCTTCTAAATTGATACATTATCCATCCCGAATAAGTGCCTAGCGCGTCGGTTCTGCCAATCAAGTGAGCAAACGTCTTAAGAGGATCTATTTCGTTATGGTTGGTAATTGCGGTCTCGTGGTTACCGTAGCCTATTAAGTGAATAAGCTCGGCGTAGGGCTTGAAGTATTTAGCGCAGTCGGCTATTACGGCATCAAAGTAATTTACTACTTGATGCTCTGGCCTTACTGTCTCTTTGTTGGCCCTGCGGTCTTTCTTGCCGCCCATAAGGTCGAGCAGGTCGCCGTTTATTAGAATAGGGTGTCCACCTTCTTTAGCTTCGTCTAAGTGCCGTTTTAATAGCTTGCGGTCACATTTAGGGTTATCCCAGTGAATATCCGACAAAAGTAAAAAGCGGTAATTCCCCCAGCCTTTTATCTCCCGAATTATAACGCTGGTCTCGCTCATAAGATTAGGCCGACTACAAAAGCCAGCGGTGCAAGTATACGCCACAGGCTGAGCTTTTGCGTTAGTTCACTGTTACTCTGTTGTAAATGCTCAACCGCAGCCTTATGCTGTACGATCTCTAGAGAGTCAATTTTAATGCGCTCCTGGTATAAAGGCACAAGCGCCCGAGCCTTAGCGCCCTCGGCTAAGTAGTAGTTAATTTCGGCCAGCGTTGAGCTGTCTATGCTTTGAGAGTAAGCTTTGCAGGGTCTTGCTAGTAGTATCGCCAGAATTGCGAATATCTTGAATAAGCGAGTCATAGGTTAACGCTGTTTTATTTATCGAGTCTTTAACAGCATTGCGCTGCGTTTCTAGCCCCTTTAGGCTGTCTTTATAGGTTGTTATAACGCTGTCCTGATCGCCTGGTATAGTCGGCCCCCAGCGAAATATAAGAGCAACGAAAAGCACGCCGAGCAAGACCCAGAGCGCTAGCGATGCTATTACTAGATCCTTTTTACTCACCTTTGGAAGGCTTGGCAAACTTTTCAACTGAGGTAAAGCCTAAGCAGAGAATAGTAACCCACTCCACAGAGCTAACAAGCTCAGGGCTAGGTGCTACCTCTACGGGGCTAAAGCTGTTCGCTACCATAGTACAAAACAAAACTAAAGCGCCAATAACGCCCACCACTCGCTTGGAGCTAGTCTCGCCAGCTTGGCCTTTAAATACGTCTAGAATCTTCATTTGTTTATCTTTTGCATATTTGAAACCCTAATAGAGTCAGCCACCTGCTCGGCTTCTAAAGCCTCTAAAGACTCGGGAACGGGAACGCTATAAACCTCGCAAACGCGCTCTAATAGCTCCACTTTCTCAGCCATTTGCTCCGCTTCTTTTACAGCTTCTTTGGCTTCTTCTATCTTAGCCTCAGTCATTTGTTGAGCTTCTGCAATAGCGGCGTGAGTTGCTGCAATGCTGGCGGCTGTTTTTTGTAGCTGCATAGAATAAGCCTTATAGGGGTCTGCCTCTTTTACGTTGTCCTGTATAGGCAGCGCAGCAGTTAAAAAGGCGGCTAGTAAATAGGTTGCTTTCATTGCCTTAATTTATAACTCCTAGCTTCTTGTATGTATTAAGCTCAGCACGCAGCGCAGCCGTTGAGCTGTCTGAAGTCTTTAGCATTTTAGAAAACTGCCTAAGCTGCCCCTCGCAAGCCGTTAGCCGTTCTTCACACTTGCTGCCCTCGTTGTTACTCTGCTTTTCGCTTCTAACATAAAGAAAAATAACGGCGAAGACCATTAAGTAAGTGAGCGCCTTGCTAGGGTCTTTGCTGAACTGATCGAAAGAAACGGGTAACTTCATTTTTTTTAAGTATTAACGGCCTTGGCCTCTGTATCGCTTAGCTGGTTTATTGTTCTTAGCGTGAACTCCTGGCCGCCTTCTTTTCGGCTTAGGCTTCCAAGTGGCAGCCGCTGAGGTTTTAGCTTTGGCCATCGTTTACAGGTTCTACGGGTTCGGGAATTAAACAAAAAGGTGAATCGGGGAATTTGGCACAATACCCTTGGAGGTATTCCCATTCGCAACCTGCAAAAGTATGCACCCCACAAGGGTCGGGCCATACCTCGTAAGCGGCAAAGTCGGCAGGAGGCTCAGAGTAGAAAAGTATGTCAACCGCCCACTTGTCGCTTTGAACTTCGCAAACGGGCATCCCTTCGGCATCCTCGCCCCATTGGAGGCAAATGAAACCGATTTCGTGAACGGCACAATTTACAAAGGTTGTTCCCTCTTCGGTTGTCTGCTCTATTTGCTTTCTCAAGGTTGCCCAAGTTGATGGGGTAAACTCGTATTTTCTGAAAGTGTTCATATCGTTGTTAGGGCTATGCACTCGGCATCTGTTAAAGGTGTTGGGAACAAATCCATTTGTTGGATGTAATATGGGTGTTGCACGGCAATTGTTCGCAATGATTCAAGGGCAGTTAGTGTAAATGATGTTGCTGAAACAACCTTTGTTCCATTCACAAATACATCTGCCGTTGTACCGTTCCATTTAATTGCGGTTTTTAATGTATCCGTTGAAGTTGTATAAAGGCCAGTTAATGTTCCTGCAACTTGTTTCCAAATTCTAATCCGAAAGTTATTTGAACTCGCAATCCATAAATTATCCGCAGATGCACCAACAATATTGTTTCCAAGTCCTAATAATTGTGCTTGTGAAATTCCATCAGGATAAACCACATTGTTATTTAACTCCACAAACCAAGTACCACCACTTGCAGAAATTAATCCGTTGGTATAGATGTTATTGCGGCTAAATGTATCCGCTACACGGGTAACACTTGCCGATGTTGTGGGGATGTAGGAGGTGGCGTATGAACCTGCTTCAAGTTGTGCGCCCCAGAAAAGTACCCCGTCTGTTCCATTTGCGGTAAACGAAGTGCTTCCGCTTGTGCTTGAAATGCCAAAGTAACTATATCCAGTAGTTGTGTTTGAAGTTGTTGTTAAAGAACACCTGTACCACCCGTTCCCATAATCAACCATCGTGGCAGTTCCTTCTATTGGTGTTGAAAATGTGCCATTAGAAAGGTCAAACCAAACGCTATTCACTTGGTTATCAATGTCTGGTAAAAAAACAAAATTGCACCCTGATGCTTTGGCAAATACGCTTGAAGTGTAGGCAGTCCCGCTTGAAATAGTTTGTGAATCAATAATCCTTTTGCCCGTACCAGTTGCAGCGTAAAACAAATCAGCGTTTTGCGTTCCGTCTGGGCTTGTTGCTTGATTTGGCACAATTGTACCGCTATCTGACCAAACGGCATTGTCAAACTGCTCACTATATTGTTGCAAATTCGTCCTCTGCGGCTCAAGCAACAAAGATGGACACCCTCCCGAATAATCCAAACGGGGAACATCTTGGCGGTTGGTGGTGGGGAAGTAGGGCTTTGCGGTTGAGCCTTCTACCAATTGTGCGTCTTGGATGTAGATGTTTGAAGAAGTTGTGGTAACCGTTGAGTTATTTGCATCTGTTGCCCTTATTCTCGCTTGACCGCTTGTAGTTTGTGTTCCAACTAACTCGCATTTATACCACCCATTTCCTACGCTTGTCATTGTTGCGCTGATATATGCACCACCCTTTGAGCCAACTTGCCCAGTTGACAAATTAAACCAAGCATAAAACAGATTACCCGTTACCTCCAAAAGGAGAAAGTTGGATGTTCCTGCTTTTGAATATACTGAAAAATTAACAACGCCCGTAATTGTTGTGCTTTGCTCTACTCTACAAAATGTGGAAGTAGATTGTTGTAACCAAGCATTTGAACTGCCATCGTATCCGCTTTGGCCACTTGTTACAGTTGCATTAGATAGCGTCCAAGTCGTATTAAAAGTGTTACTCTGTTGCAACAAATTCCAAGGCACCCGCTCAACAAGCCCCTGAGAATTAACCCTTGTGCCGTCACTTGCACGGGTGAAAGTTAGGTCTCCGCTTCCATCGGTGGGTATTACGCTGTAAGCTTTATCTTCTTTGTAGCCGCTTGGGATGTATACAAGACTAGCCTGGTTTAATAGATCGCTCATAGTTTACAAGTTGTTTAATTTTCTCAATAAACAGCTCACGCCCTCATAGTAGCCGCCGTCTGCGGTTATTCGAGCTTTATAGGTAACGACGTAATCCCAGCCTTGACCGAAATAAACGCGCCCGCGTGTGCCAATTCCGAGGGTGCTAATTACTTTCATTTTGTTTAATAACCGATTTAATAACCGATTTAATAACCGATAACTGAGCCAGAAGAGATAACAAAGCCCGTAATTTTCTGGCCTTTACCAGCGGGCAAGTAAGTGCCTTGCTGGAAAGTTACGCCGCTCATCCCTCTAGCGCTCAATACATTGGAAGCGCTTTGGTAATCTGGAGTAACTGTAAAGCTAGTAAATACGGTGTCCTCTTGACACACAACAGCGTCATAAGAAACGCCTGTAACGGTTGCGGCTGCGTGGTATTTAAAACCTTGAGAGCCTGCTAATATATCTGCGGAAGCTTGTGCCATACTCCAAAAATAAAAGCAGAGCAGGCAAACACTAGCAACAATTTAAAGCTATTTGTGCGAGGCGACTACATACCATTGCACCCCGTCGGACTGCACCCAGTGCGTCTCCCATTTACCCGCCCAACTCAATAGCTGAGCGTCGTTAATAAAGTAACCCGACCCAGCGTCAAGGATCAAAGTATTAGCCGCTTGAGTTTTAATAAAGCCAAAGCGCAAGCCAGGCGTAACGCTTGGAGGCGCTGGTAAGCTAATTGTAATGCTGGCAGAACTTGTGTCGCAAACAAAAATCTCATACTCAGTCGGGAAGCTAGTAATGTCGCTCGTTACGTTTAGGCTATTGCCAAGCCTGCGCATTTGCCAGCTAAAGTCAGTAGCGGCGGCATTGTAATAAAGGGCTAGCGTATAGGTGCCGTCTACGCCAGGATCTGAGGTAGGCGCACCGTCGCTAACTTCTATAAAATCCTCGCTAAGTTGATTAGGTAAAGCGCCTGTAATTTGCTCGACTGTTCCGAGTCTAGCTTTTAGTTCGTCTATTTGATTCTGAAAGTAAACGCGCTCGCTGGGCCTTTTGTTATTCTCTTCTCCCGTTTGCACTACGTCGGTATAGTCTACTTCAATTTTAAGCCATTCGCCCTCCCAGGTTTCAAGCTGCGCCGAATAGTTACACCCGTTCAGCAGCCACGCGCCGCCGTCAAAGTACAAAGATTTAACAGCAGTAAGCCCGCCGTTATCGTGCCAAGTCCCGCGTACAGCGTCCTTAAATTTGCCGTAAATTGCTACGGCTTGATCGGCTTTAGACTGTTGGAAGCTCTGAAAATAACCAGCTTGCCAGCCATTGCCCCAGCTTGTAGGAACAACTGCGCCAGCATAAGAAGAACCGACTAAAATAGTGCCGCCTTCGTACTTTGTCAATCCGTCGTAAAATACCTCGTTTACCTCTACTACCTTGCTATTATTGCCTATGCTGTTCGTAGCCTGTAAAGTAACGTCTTGGCTGAAATCGTCGGTAGTGCCAGGCGTGTAGCTATTGTAAGCATAAGCCGAGGCAATAGCACCCGTAAAACTCAAGTTATTGAGCTGGTAAGTCTGCCACCAGCCGCCGCTTATAGGATCCTGAACCCAGACGGGCGTTATAGCGTCTACTCGAATATCTACGACGAACTGCGTAATATTTGCAGCAGGACCTGAAGCAATAGGGCCAACAAAATCGAGGCTTAAGCTAATAGGCAAGCTAGAGCTAGGCTGGAGTTGGTCCTTATAAGCAACTGTCTGATAACTAGGTATCCCCGCTTGGCTGTTCCAAATTAGGCCGCTGTAATAATAGTAAAAGCTTGTTGGGCTGCCGTCTATGCCATAAACCCTATAGCGCACTTGGTGGTAACTTCTAGCGGGCGGTAACTCGCTCTCCAGGTTAATCTGTACGCGAAAGTTATGATCTTGCGGCGGCCTGTCAAAGTAAAGCTCCAACTGCGAGGCGCTGGCTGTGCTGCGCTTTATGTAGGCCCCGTTTGCTTTAATAAAGTTGTTTTCCGCAATTCTAAAAGGCGGCTGGTAATACAGCTGCGGCTTTGCGGCCCATTGAGGGCGAGCGGGTAAAGTGCCTAAGCTAACAGCGTGAGACAGCGTGCTAGTGCCGTTATAGTTGCCGCTCTTATCGTATTTGTGAAAGGTCAGCGTAGAGCTTAAATAGGTCGGGGTTTGAGTAATGTAAAAGCCGCCGTTATCAAAATGGATTCTAGCCCCGAAGCCGTTTAGGATTGTCTCGATTGCCTGCTTTGCGTTTACATAACTTAGCTCAATGCCTCCGAATACGTTTAAATTATCTACAAAAGCCAAGCGATTAAACCAAAAAGTATTTAGCTTTTCGCTGCTTACGCTTTGCGTTGCGCTCTCATATTGCTCTAGGCCGTCAAAAATATAATCAGAAGTCGCCCCGAAATAATCGTCTAGCCCGCTAAGTTCTAGGCACTTTCTAAGCAGGTAAATCCCGCCTGCGTGGTCGTCTGTAAACCAAGACTCCTCTACTTTAAAGCCGTCGATTAGATTTAAAGCATCTACTGCGGCAACTTGTATAACTACTTTGCCCTCTGGGTCTGCGCGTTCAAATCGCATTTGATCGGCTAACACTCGGCCTATATAGTAGAAGTTGCCGTCCTTCATTATTTTAATAGCGTAAGTCCCCTCTGGGTCTGTTGCTATTGCTTGAAAGGCGGCTAAATCGGTGTCATTGTCTACAACAAAGGGAACAGTAACGCGGCTAGCTCTTATCGGGTTATCAAAAAAAGTGTCACTTTCGCCTTGTCTTTCTATGTTAAAACCAGGCGAAGCTAGAGCCAATACCACAGGCGTAGCCGTTCCGCTTGGGCCGTTCCAAAGTTCTACAACGTATTCAACGCCCGCAATACTGTAAAAAGAGCCTGAGTATATCTTAGCCATATTTCAAAGTTAACCCCTGGCCTTATCTTTTTCGTATCTATTAACAGCTAGCCACAAGTCGCGGCCATCGAATTTAGTAGAAGCGACTAGCTCGCCGCTGCCTCCGCCTGTGTTGATCATAGACTTTAATTTGTCTAGCGGGGCAATTACCTCAGGGTTACTTCTAGCGCCTGGGTATTCGCCCATTAAGCCCAAGGTCGGGCCGCTGACTATACCGCCGTCTGCAAAGGCTTGCACCTGTGAACCTTTGGCCATTGCGTTCTTAACTAAGGTAGAGGCTGTAAGCAAACCCAAGCCCGCTACAATAGCCACAGCGGGGTCTAGGCTTTTGAGCGACTCCTTGAAGGCATCAATAGCTATACCTTGAGCAATAAGCGCCTTGCCAAAAGTACCAAGGAAGCTAGCTAAGGAGCTTGCAAAAGATTGTAAAAAAGTTTGCATAGCATCGGCTTTCCCTGTTATTGCATCGCCCAACAATACAGCAAAACTTTCTAACATCGAGGCGCTCATAGTCGCAAGGGCGGCGCTGGCCTGTTCTGCGGCAACTTCCATTTTAACAGCAAACTGCTGCATTTTGCGCGCCCTTATTTCCATTGCCAGGAAAAGGTCGGCATTATTAGCCCGCCATTGCGCTAGGGCCTCCATATCCAAAGCAGCAGCTTCTTCGTTTAGCTGTGCTATGGCCATTAGGTAATTGTCGGTCTTAGGCGCTGCGGCTGAAGCGGCTGGCATTAAATCAGCCTCAGTCATTTCGCGAGCCTTGCCCCTTTCTTTTACTCGCTTTACTTCTTCGTCTACTAAAAACTTAGTAAGATTTTCTTGCATTGCTTTTTCAAGCGCTGCCTTTTCTTCTAAGTATTTACCGTAATCGTCAAATTTCTTTTTCTCTATTTTGTTCGTTTCCTCGAGCGCGTCCTCTTGTTGCTTAAATTCTGCGTCTATTGCGTCTGCAACAAGCTGATTTTTGAGGTTCCTAAGTTCCTCTAGTTTTTTCTCTTTAACGTCGTTAGAAACGCCTTGCTCGATTTCTGCTAAAGCTATAGCACGATCTACTAGCCTTTTCTTTTCCGTTAAAAAATCTGCCTCTGCTTTTTGTATTTCGTCTTGAGTTGCGCCCCTCATTTTGAGGTTGTGCATCTCTATTTTATGACGGTTTTCTAAAGGTCTAAAATAATCGTTCTCTAACTTCTTGCGGGCTGCTATTACAGCGTCCGCGCTATCATTAGCGGCGCTGCCTACTTCTGCAAATTTGCTAACTAAAGAGCTTAAGCCTATTATTATTAATCCAACACCAGAGGCAGCTAAAGCAATGCGAAAAGCTTTCATCGCCCCCGTTGAAGTGCCTACTGCAAAAGCATAAGCTTTCTGAGCAGCAGTAGCGGCGACAGTATAAATCTCGTTTTGCCTTTGCGCTAAGTTATAAACAGCAACAGCAGCAGAGGCTAGGGCCATAGTAACCTGAACGCCCCGCATTATTGAGCTGACTTCTTTGTTATCTCCAGCAAAAAGTAAAGTAGCCATAGCAGCGGCATTGACTGCACGGCTAAGCGCTTCCATTGCTTGCGTGTTTTGCTCGGCTCTGCGGCTGCCTTCTTCTAGGTTAAAGTTAGTCTCAGCCCTAGCGTCGCTTAAATTACGAACGGCGCTTTCTTGATCCTTAATTTCAATTTTCAGCGAGGCAATAGCGTTTTTAAGCGCTTTCTGCCTCATTAGGTCGCCCTTACTAGTTTGGGCTAACTTATTCTCTAGCGCAATTAAATCCTGCTTAAAGCTGGTTAAAATACTGCGCTGCTCGTTAATTGTTTGCGTAAGCTCGCGGCGCTTTACTCTTAGATTCTCCCCGCCTAACGCCTGCTCAAGTGCTTTCTTAGAACCAGCAGCAGCCTCCTCCATTTTCTTTGTGGAGCCTTTAACGACGTTTACCGCGTCGGCCATCCCCTTTTTGAGCTTCTCAAAGGAGGCGCTAATTATTACGTTTAAATCTAAATTACTTGCCATTATACGGAGTAGCTAACTATGTAATCCTGTGAAACCTGGTAAACCCCGTCAAAGTCTGCGGCGTCATCTACAAACTCCTGCTCGTTGTCAAACTCGATATAAAACACATTTACGCCGTTATAGGTGCCAGGAGTTACTACATTAAGCGCAGCGCGTACCGTGTCGGCTAGCGTGCTAGCATCTTCGTAAGTCAGCGCTAGACAATCAATCTGCACCCGCGTAAAGTCTAGGCGGCTGTTTGAATCTTTGGTTGGCGTGGCGTTAATACTGACCTCGCTATAAACTACGGCAG
>Ga0208644_1004571_pt1 | contig 10401 bp, 19 predicted proteins | sample VirMetDEL_Nov_18_FD_184517 | JGI IMG/M metagenome (GOLD analysis project Ga0208644, IMG submission 184517) | Aqueous microbial communities from the Delaware River and Bay under freshwater to marine salinity gradient to study organic matter... | ecosystem: Environmental > Aquatic > Marine >... | reverse complement strand
GTGTGTGCGAGAAATACTTGTTTTGGAATCGTTCTGGAGTGTTTTAATAAAAAAACGATAGATGCTACGACTGTATCTTTAAGAGCGTAATCTACGATTCAAAAATGCGTGTTAAACAGGTTTTATATTTAACTATTTGTTAATTTTTACCCCCCGTGTTGACGCATATTTTTGATTAAAAGGGACTATCATCTTCAATATTGTACGTTTGGACTACCAAGAATTTCTTCGCATTCATCAAGTAAATCTTTATTTTCTAAACATTCTTCAATTAGTTCGTCGTCCATTTTATTTAGTTCGTCGTCCATTTTATTTAGGTCGTCCTCGCTTTTTTCAGCAAACACACTAGTACAAAAAGAAAACGAAATAATTAGAAGAAATATTATATTTATTTTTTTTATCATAAAATATAATAGCACATTTTCTGTCGCTAAAAACCATTTAGGTTATGAAGTACCAATAGAGAACTGTGCGAGAAAATTCCTCACGAGAAGTTCAATGCCACTTATTCGGAAAAACCCTTAAGAGATCTGTGTAAGTTATTGATCAATATATGTTTTAGTACGGATAATGAATCTTTTTGTGATTAAGGTTGCACTACAAAAGTAATGAATTATTCCAATTTTGAATCAATTTCATATGAATTTTGGTAAATTTGATATCAATTTAAGTAAATTTCACTTTGATTTTGAAACCTCTGTGTACGATAATTAACCTTGATATGTCAGATAATAATCCTTGGGGTAAAAAAGAAACTGACCAAGACAGAATAAATCGTCTAGAAAAAGAATTAGAAAAGTTAAAAGCAGATAAAGATAAGCCGCAAAAAGTTGAGATAGTTAAATCAAAGAAATCAATGGGTTGTCTGACAATGATTGGTATCGTAATGCTGATTAGTTATACAATTAGTTTGTTCCAAGGAGATGATAATTCTTCATCTAATAAAAAACCTTTAGAAGACAAATCATTTAATCAACAACCAATGCAAAATCTAAGTATGAGATTTAGCGATAATGGAATTATGGAACCTAGATGGTCTAGTGATTGGGATATTTTTTATCTGTATATGAAAAATCCAACAACAACTGTAGCATTTCAAAAAGCAATTTGTCAGATTGGCAAAGAGGAATATGGAATTAAATATAATTTTAGAATCCAAATAGGTTATTTAAAAGATTTTACAAAAGTTGGTAGTTCTTACCTATGTATGTAATATGAAAAATTTATTTTTAATAGCAATAATATTTTTAATTCAATCTAACTTACTATTAGCCGATATCCAAAAAGTTAGAGATTGGTATGTGCAGATAGATGAAGATGCAATAACAGATGAGAAAGACTATATGATTTGGACTAAAAATATACCAACTAGTAACTCCTACCCAAATCAAGCAGAAGGATGGTTTGGCTTTTTAATGAAAGACTATGGTTACAAAAATTTTAAAGCTTTATATATAGATTATGATGATTATGTATGCGGTATGGAAGGTGATGAAAAACTTGTAAATACTATTTTCAGAGTAGATAAGAACGAACCACAAAAAAATAGAATTAATAATACAGGTGATAGGTTAAGTGGATATGATTTAATTTCAGACAAAATTACTGAGGATTTGATTGAGCAAATGTTTAAAGGAAACAATTTAGTTATAAGGGTATTTGATGATATGTGCAGTCAAGTTGTAGATTATAAATTTTCCCTAGATGGTTTTAGTGATGCTCACAATCTTATTAAACATAAGGGAGCTCTTAAGAATTAGTTAAATTTATGAAAACCCTCCTCGTCCTACTCTTATTAATCCCTACTTTGAGTTGGGGGGTTACTTTTAAAAATGTTTAGTGACATTTTAGAGATGTTCGTTCCTCTAATGGTAGTATTTGCAATATTTGCAAGTTTAAGAAGTGCCAGAATTATCAAAATAGATGAAGACAGTAACAAGATAATAAAATTTGTTACGCATCCTGCTTGGCACATTTTAACATTTACGATTTTTTTACTATTTTTATCCGATAGAAGTTCAACTAATTACTTATTCCCCATTGAAACAATAACTACCCAATATTATAGACACGGCTTTTATGAAGGGGGAGTAGCCACATTTCTTATTACATTTTTGCAGTACTTTTGGGTTTTAGTTGGGTTTGGTTTAAGCTCCAGATATCCAAAAAGATATGTTTTATATAACCTAATTATTGGTTTAATCATTTTGGTAGTTATGAATGAATGGAAAAATTACGAATTAGGAATATGAAATGACCGTCAGAGAATTAATTACATTACCTTTTGAGTTAATTGGCTCTCTTTTTGATGCTATTGGTGCAATATTCAATGCCATTTTAGACCTAGATATTTTAATCTTGGGTTTCTGTATAGCTTTATTCATAACTATTTATTTGTTGTTCAAGGGAGTCATTATTATAGGTGAATATCGAGATAAAATTTTAGTTAAAATTCCTAATCCATTTAAGATTGCTCTATCTTTTCTTTTTAATAATTTATTCCTTTGGATTGGAGTAATAATTTTAATCATATTTTTAGTTATTATTTTTGAAATGAGGATTTATCCATATATTAAATATATTCAATGAAAATACTCTTAGCTTTACTCTTATTAATCCCTAGTTTGAGTTGGGGATTAGATATTAAATTTGATGGTTATGTTTTTAATTCTGATACGGGAGAATTTTTGAATTTTGATAAAGATGGTTCCTTTACGGGGTTACTTAACATTGAAATTGATAATAAGTATAAATTAGAACCTCTTAATGGTGCTTGGGAGCCAAAATGCTTTCCAGATAGAGATTATTGTCGGGTAGAAATTTACTCAGCAAATATTAGTTGTATTTATAGTGTCTATTTTAAAAAACCATCATTCTACTGGTTTGAAAATTTTGATAGAAATTTTAAAAATGTTTGCTTTGATTTTTTGGCAAAAAAAAAAGAATTTAATCTAGATGATATTGATTTAAGTTTTTTAAATGAGGCTATTAAAAATAAATGAAAACACTCTTATCTCTATTGTTATTAATCCCTAGTTTGAGTTGGGCTAAAATTTATAATTGTGAAGTAAAATATAAATTTACAACCGAACAATTTATTGTTGAATATGACGAAAACCAAAAAGGTTATGCCTTAGCATCAATTAACCCTGAAACTGGCATTTTTGATGAAAATTCAAAATTTCATTTTTATAGTCAGTCTGGAAAATTAACAAAACTGGGAACAAGTAATAAAAGTTTTGATTTAATTCTTCAACATAGTTCAGACAAAGGTGACGGAAATTCATTTAGAGCATTTTTTATAGATGACTCCTTAAGTTCTAATACATATTTGGTTTCAATAACAATAAAAGACTGGTTACAAGATAGTCCAATATATGTCTATGATGATTACTTTAATGAAATTTATGAGGGTAGTTGTAAATGACAAAAACATGGGATGATCTAATTAAAAATGCCGATGAGAAGTACGGAAAAGACTCAAGTATTGCTAAGTTTTGGAGAGAAACAAAAGAAAAGGCATTAAAAAACAAAGGTCAAAGATTTGAAGAACTTTATTATGATAGACCAGTAGCGTTTCATAAAGAGGATAAATGAAAACACTATTATCTTTATTACTATTAATCTTACCCAACCTTCTTTTTGCAGATCATAATTTCACTGACTTTGACAAATATGAAAATCAATTAATTGACGATGTTAAAGATAACAATTATGTACAACATGGTGTTTGGTTAGAGTTTAGAAGTATATCAAACCCTACAGAGTGGAATAAAGTTCTTCTGATATTCGCATATGGCGAGTCAGGTAATTTTGATGAATGTATTAGAATTATTAAAAGTACTTACCCAACATACTATTCCAGTAACGATGTAAGGTGCCAAGAGGTTCAATGATATAAATCAGAGATTTAATAAAAAAATGAATAAAAAAGATATTATGGAATTATTAACTGAGTCTCTGGCTAAATCTTATCTATTGCCCATTAGAGAAATTTTAAATGTCTCTAAAACACCATCTGCCATTTGGGAAGACTCATTTTTATCAGCCTTTTTAGGTGCACATCTCGGTGAATACATGCATCTATTAGAAATTGAAACAGGTATAAAACTGGAACCAGATGATATTACAAATGTAATTACTAATGCAGATCCAGATAATGCTAACCTTATTTTAGGATATTTTTCTGGCGAAATAGAACCTGACTTTGATGAAAACGAGTCAAAGAGAGCTGAAGAAATAGCAAAGCGAGTTATTTTTCTATCATTTAAATCAAGCAGTTTCACAATACGCCATTATGATGAAAATGATGACTATATTAATTTTGCATATAAAAAAGCAGAAACTATGAGGGATATACTTACATCAGCCTATCCTGGAAGCCCAATTATTAATGAGATGAATAATGATACTGCTGCGGCTCAAGCTTTAATTCACTATAAGGTATTTGATTATGTAAGAGAAAATAAAAATAAGTTTATTAATACAAATTCAGTTATTGATGATGATAAATTAACTCTAAGAGAAATTTACAAATATGGAAAGAAAAACCTTAGCAAGGACCTTAAGAAAGGTATTGATAAAGTTTTAGATGCGGATTTGAAAAAAATTAATAAAAAAAATATTGAAGGTTTTTTTTCCCAAGGCGGTGATAACACACTTATTAAATTTACTCTAATAATTTGTGTATTATTATTTTTTTTGGGAATTATGCACGGTATATGAAAAGATTCACAAATAAAAATTATTTTTATAAATTTTTAAATGAATAGAGAATTAAATAGCCAGATAGTAAATACAATTAACCACACAATTCTTCCTATTAAATTAAAACTAAAAACAAATATCATACCAAAATCACTATGGGAGGATGATTATGTGTTTGGTTTTTTTGCTGTATTTATAGCCACAAACATAAGTATTGCATATGCAACAATTGGTAAATTAAGTGATTTCAATGAGGTCTTATTTACAATTATGAAACAAGTAGATCCAAATAATTATGAATTTTTCTTATCTAAAATGTCTTATTTGGCAAACCAAAAAGACGGTGAATACATTAGAGGTGGAGATGATGCAGAAAAGGTTCTTTATCTATATCACAATGAAAATAAATCTTTATTCCCAAATGTTGATGAAAACGATGAGTTAATCTTAAATGCAAAATCTAATCATGGAGAAATAAGAAATTTAACAGAATTAGTTAATAAAGAAACTAAGGATATGAATATAACTGACAGTCAATACAGTTCTTTTGCTTTATTTGGAGGAACGCTTTTAGTTTATATAGAAAGAAATATTCATTTATTTCTTGATTAAAATTTTATCTTGCAAACTTATTGTAATAGTTTTGAGAATATAAAGTTGCCTTTTTAAGTAACCCCGACTTATTCAAATCCTTTACAAATCTATAAACTAAATACCCAACTGTAGCTAAGTTAACACCAGGAATTGATAGAAGTGCCATTAAACCAGCAACCTTAACTGCTTTTTGACCAGTGTTACGGATTAATAAATTCTTAAATTGCTCGTTATTAATTTCACCTCTTAGTTTTCTTTTATAGAGTTGAATAATCATAATAGACATCGTTAAGGCAGTAACATGAGGGAAATAGTCAAATATAGTTGTGGTAAATGATGCACCTTGGGCAATAGTTGCGTCTATAAACTCTTCTACCCTTTCTGTAAGTTCTTCGTTTGAAATACCAGAACTCTCGAAACCTTCTTTAGAGGCTAGCTCTTCTGTAACTTTGATTTCACCATCATGATTTTCAATCCAATCCTCTACATATGCGGTGTTGTCGGTTGCCTTTAGTTGAACGTCCCATTGTTCACCAGTGCTTTCATCAAACATTTTGACATCATAGCCTGGGTGATTTGTCGTTTCGTATAAGGAGGCATAAACACTATCGAAATCATTATTTTCCATCGCTACGAACTGTATTTCATGGAGTATTCCTTTAACGTTACTAGTGACACCCAAGAGTTGTTCATCTGTTAAACCTGATAAATAATTCTTAAGGGCCTCAGGGTCTGATAAAGATGAGCTATATCGATTAAAGGCTTCTAAGACTAATTTATCACCTAGTGTAAGAGCCTCTCCTATCTTAACTTTTGCAAAAATAGCTAAGATGGTTTTTTCCTCTATATTTTTAATAAAAAACTTATTTCCTCTTTTAGTTAATTTGTAATTAAGTTGATTTTTCATTTAATGGTAAAAACAAAAATAGATTATAGCTAATTAAGGGACTTAGTTGAAGGTCTATATGAGGATAATGGTATATATAGATATGCTATAATAATTGATACTATTGAGGTCTCTTAAATTGCTCTTATGCATATAATTATTGATACTATAAAAACAAAAAAGAGACCCTATAGTTATAAAAATTATAATCGCATGGTTATAATTTATGATACTAGCTTATAACTCATATAGATTTTCTTAGCCTTATCTTGGCTTTGATAAGGAAGTGGCCAATGAGTTATTTCCCATAATGATGCATGTCTTTTTTGATCAAAACGTCCTTTCCTAGTACAAATTAAAAAACCTAGTTGTTGAAGTTCCTCAAAGTATTTGATTACTGTGTTTGGACTCCAGCTAAATTTGTCTTGTGCTTCTCTAATAGAATAGGAAATTTCACCATTATTAATCGTGTTATATCGTTGACATAAATCAAGATAGAGCTTAAATGCATTTCCATTCACAGCCTTAAACGCATCACAACGGGTCATATAAAGGGTTACAGGAAAAAAACTATCAATACTTTTTCTCCCTTTAAGTCTTTTTTTTTGCCTTTTAAAACGATCATACTTCTTACTCATTATGACCCCCTTTAAACGAGTGCTTGCACTGTATTTTAGCTATATCTAAAGCACCAGATTGGGTTTGTTTTATAAAGTGCCTATAAGCTAATTTCTCGAACTCCCTTTTGCAGTTTTTACTACAAAATTTCTGTGGGGATCCGCCAGTTGATCTTGGGAAAAAAGGTAATTTACAATATAAGCAATTAAGCATTGGCATCTACCTTTCTTGAATTGATTAAAAACTCTATATCAGATCGCTTGTAGAGTATTTTTCTCCCTATTCTATAATAAGGAAATGGACTCACTCCCTTATATCTAAAATCTTTAAGTGTGTTAAATCCATAGATTGGATATATTTTGGCTACCTCTTTAGTTGTTAGGTATTCGCAGGATTGGTCTACTTTTGTTTGTTTCATTGTCTCTTTCATTATTTTTGATTGTGTCATTTTTATTTTCCTTACAGAGAAACAACGTTTTGTTGTTAAGTTGATTTGCTAAAATATTTTTAGCTTGTTTAATTTCATCAATATCAAGATGAGAATAATGTTTCTCAACTACATTGATGCTTGAATGATTTGTCAATTTTGATGATTGAAACAAATCAAACTCTTTTGTAGCCCTACTAGAAAAGGTTTTTCTTAAATCATAGAGCTTAAATTTTTTATCAATTATGCCAGCTAAGCAAAGCATTGAAATCCATGTTCTTCTGACATTTTTCAAATATGAATTGGTTCTAGAGCAATAAAAAACATAATGATGATTTGAAGGTATTGTGTTTAAAATTTCTAAAGTAGTATTTGATAAAGGTATTTCTATTATCCCTGTTTTACTAGATACAGTGTAAACACCTTCTTTAGAGATATCGGACCACTTCATTTTTAACACTTCACTGGGCCTCATCCCTTCAAATAACATAATTAGGATGGCTCTAATTTGTAAAAAATATTTTCCACCTTTAAGCCTATAGGCAGATTCTATTAAATTATTTAACTCTTGATTGTTTAATTTTATCTTTCTTGGTTTGCATTGATGTAGCTTGATAGAAACTTTTAATGCATCAGAGACAGGGTTTCTTGTTAATTGAAGGTTTGTATTAAATATTGCTCTTAATTCTCGAATAATTCTATTAGCAAACGATTTTGAGTTTAAAGAAATAGTATTAAACAAAATTTGAATATCAGTGTGTTTAATCTCCGACATTTTATTATTAAGAAATTTTGATTTTCTTAAATAGGCATTCCAAGACTCAACATGCCCATTTAATTTTTTATCTTTAAGATCAGGGAAAGTGATTTTGAGACTGTTATCAACAAATAAAGTGATACCTGCATAACCACTTTTGTTAAGCTTTATTTGGAGATACTCATTTAAAAAATACTCCTTAAAAGTAGGTTCTTGCCTATTACGAGTTTTGCTTAGTTGAGGATCGTGACCTAAATGTATTTGTTGAAACAAATCTTTTGCTGTTTTGATAGCTAAATATGGAGTCACAAATGGATATTCACCAATTGTAAAATATTTAGATTGATAGTTTAATTTATAATTTAGTCGAAATACTTTCTTTCCTGTTGTTAATACATCTAAATGTAGACCCTTACATTCTTCTGCATAAAACCTTTGTCTGGTTTCTGATGCGATGATTGAATCAAGGTTAGTTTTGTTAAATTTAATTTTATTCATTTTGATCTCCTTTTCAGAAGAACAAAAGCCGTAGAAGTTTTGTTTTGTGTTTAAATCGTAATTGTCTTTATCGATGACTATTACGTGGGGGTGTCTGTCCGACCTCTGTCCACCCATTGAAAAAGATTTCGCCATACTTTTTCATACCTAGCATTACGAAACATTTCAACCATGAGGCAGACGTTTTAGGGGATAAGATCTCAATAGTAGATAAGTGTATATTTTTCAACACTCTTGAATTTAGAGTGGTGAGCCCGACAGGATTCGAACCTGTGACACCCTGATTAAAAGTCAGGTGCTCTACCCGACTACTATTGTTTAATCTCTGCATGTTTTAAACACTCAACATAACTCTGTCCGACCTCTGTCCGACTTTGTTAATATTAAGAGCCTTTTTAAACCAATACTCAGGGTTACAATTTATAGTGTTGCACCACTTTAATAACTTTAACAGTTATAGAAATTGTATCTATAATTTATTTACGTTGAATAACTTGAGAAAATTTAACCAAGCACAAGTGATTTCTTAACAAATTCATTAAGAATTGGTAAAGTTTTTATAATGTTTGGGTTTTTTTCAAAAGGCAAAGAAGATCCTTTAGAAAAATCTCTAATACAAATTGCAACTGAAATGAAAGTTGCACTTTCAAAAACACCTGAAGAATTAAGAGGGCAAATATTAGAACCATTATATAAATTTAAAACTGCAAATGAATTAAGTGCATCAATGGCAAATCCTGACTTAGCAGATAATTTTTTTAAATATCCCGAAAAATTAGATTTAGAACAAGTAAAATACATTATTGGGCAATGGGATAAAAGACTGGATGATATTACTGACCCAATACACTCTTTAGCAATACGTATTTGGATTTCATCATTAGCTGGAACAAAGTATAAAAAGGTAGAACCAATTTCCTTAGATATATGGAACCTACTTTATCAAAACATTGAAAATGATCGATTATTCAAACTAGAATATATACCCGAATTTTATCGACATAGGTGCAGTGGGAAACTTAAAGATGATGATAATGTCAGTAGACAAAAATTAATCACAGATAAATATCTTGAATCACTCGAGCCAGAAATGAAAGTACCCGCTGATGAGAATAGACATGATGTTAAATACTTCACTTTAAAATCAACAATAAGAAATTTAAATGGTTTTGCAGTAGCTGTAGCTAAGTACAAAGATGATTTTGTTACTATTGGTTATTTATCACCTATAGAAAAATGGATTATTACACCAGACTCTCTACCTGAAGATGTATTAGAAAAGCCTCTTTATAAATTTGAAAATGACTGATACCGACTTAAGAATTATTAATTTTGAGATAAATAAACTGGCTAGCACTATTAAAGACTTTAATGGTATTAAAATTGCTTTGTATAAAGATAGTAGCGATGAAACAAGAGTTATAGCCTGTACCCCTCAAGGAGAGTGGCGATATGCCAAATCAATAGATTGGCATGATGTCGATAGATCACCACCTTGGATAGAAGATGAAATAAAATGAAGTTACTCCTCACCCTGCTCTTATTAATCCCTGGTTTGAGTTGGGGTGATTTTACTAATTTTAAAAAATATGTAGATAGTCTCAATGACCCCATTGAAAAAAATGAATGGAAAAATTACGAATTAGGTATATGAAATGACCGTCAGAGAATTAATTGCATTACCTTTCGAACTAATTGCTTCTCTTTTTGATGCCATTGGTACAATATTCAATGCCATTTTAGACCTAGATATTTTAATCTTGGGTCTCTGTATAGCTTTATTCATAACTATTTATTTGTTGTTCAAAGGAGTCATTATTATAGGTGAATATCGAGATAAAATTTTAGTTAAAATTCCTAATCCATTTAAGATTGCTCTATCTTTTCTTTTTAATAATTTATTCCTTTGGATTG
>Ga0208644_1004569_pt1 | contig 10404 bp, 20 predicted proteins | sample VirMetDEL_Nov_18_FD_184517 | JGI IMG/M metagenome (GOLD analysis project Ga0208644, IMG submission 184517) | Aqueous microbial communities from the Delaware River and Bay under freshwater to marine salinity gradient to study organic matter... | ecosystem: Environmental > Aquatic > Marine >... | reverse complement strand
CAATGTTTGTTGGAGCAACTGCATTCGCACAAGAAGTTTATATTCCAAATGCCTTCACTCCTGATGGTGATATGAGGAATGATTATTGGAAACCTATATTTGATGATACATTGACGGTTTCAGATTATCTATTAGAAGTCTATACTCGAAGTGGTCAACTTATATTTGAAACAAGAGATTCCAATCAATATTGGGATGGTACATGGTGGGGTTCTAATGTTAGTGAATCAACATTCGTGTATCGATTGGTAATGCGTGTTAAATCCAACGATATTAATAAGGTTGGATTTGTAGAAGTATTACGGTGAAACAACTCATTATCATAATCATTCTATTAGTATCATCAGTAATACTCAAATCACAATCATCTTATCTAAATCTAAATGAAAAAGAAGTAAAGGATAAGTTCAAAGAAGAAGGATTTCGATTTGATAAAGAAACAATTGAGATATGTGTAAAGCCAGACAAAACTTGTAAGGTATTCATAGCTCAATCAGATACAGAGATAATCAAATGTAGATTTGAAGAATCAAAAGGAATATGTAACGCAGTAATAAGATATAAGAAATGAAAACAATACATGAATTAGGAGCCAAATTAGGATGGAAGATCCGAAGATGGAATTACAAGTTTGAATTATTCACAATGAATCTCGGATATACTGAAGAGTTAGGATTTAGGTTTTGTACCTTTCAATATGAATTCCACGATTATTCCTTAGTATCCTTTTTTATCTCACTGCCTAACCGTACTACAAGACAACGGATTGTTGTAGAAGAATGGGATGTGCTTTGGTTGAGAAACAGGTTATGGAAACGTTATGATAGATTGTCGGATAGCATCTTATGGGGGCAAAGAAAGCCAAGCAAAATAGAAGCTATTGAGCTTTGGATATTAGAAAGATTATTTGTATAAGATAAATTTGCAAGGCTTTTAATAACACCCACCCTCCTCTTATACGTATATATGATTATTACAATTTTAAAATAATATGAGTTTAAAGAAAATGAAATCGGAGTATAGAGAAACTCCTAAAAAAGAAATATGGGAAGCTATATTTGAAAACTTTACTTATGGATTCTTAGGTTCAATCATTGTAGTGTTTATTACATTAGGGGTTGATATTGCGGTTTTGATTGCGTATATGTCGTATTATTTTTTTGTTGGTAAAGTAGTTAATAGACCTAAGTATGTAACCTCATTAGGTAAGTTCATAGTATTCCCTATACCAACAGCATTAGGTGCTTTTATTGGATATAAACTAGTTAAACTACTCTCCATTTACTTCTAATAATAATAAAACAGCAATGGGGGAGGGATAATACGAATACGAATAATATGAATAATCCAGATACGGGGTCAATGAAAGAATAAAACAACAACCATAATTTTAAATATAATATAGTTACGGTAAAATCTGGGTTATAATGTGTTGTAGGCTCAAGATCACCCATCTCCATGCATTGGAATAAGTTGTGTTGATTAAACGTGATAAAGTGTGACCAACCGGAGTTATATATTCTATAGGGCCTATTGGGTTGATAGGGTGGTATGATGGTATGTGACAAAATGGAGGTGTGGTATGTGGGGTGGAGGTGAGGTGTCCCTAACCCCTTTTCATTGCGCATCCAAATTTTTTATCTCTCTAAAAAGTATATACGGGGGTGGGGGATCCCCCGCCCCCCTTCACATATCCTTGGCGATCTTACTTCTTTTTCATATATTTATCACCGTAATTAAGGTGAGAACTCCGGCCCGACCCGTGTTTATTGCGTATAAGAATGTCAACAGTGCCACCTATCAATAGACTTAATTGCAAAAAAATGTATTGGAATTAAAAAAAAGCGGTGCCTCGAGCGCCTTTCTTGGGCTCCTATTTGGCTACTCGAGGGACTGTTCGTATATTTACAAGGTAAATGAGGCGCGAAGCCGAGTTGTTATTTAAAAATAAAGGTTATGAAAAATTCAAAAAATTCGAGGAAAGCATTTGAACATGCTATGAAATTGGAAAAAAGTTACAACCGAAAAACAAACAAATTTTATAATGACATAATGAATTATGTTAATGAGAATGTACTTTACGAAGATGAAGAAGAGAGGAAAGCATTTGAACATGCTATGAAAGCTGTATTAAAAGATATTAATTAAAAGCTTCCACAGAAAAACTTGGCTCCCCGAGGAATCGTTCGTATATTTACAATATAAAGAAAAAATAAAGGTTATGTCACAATTCATCATCACATCTCAGGAGCAGTTCAATGATTGTCTATTATGGATCTCTGATCTGTCAAAGGAGGCTTATGGCTTCAGGGTACGTAACCGGGATTGGGCTTCGATGAGCTTTGAGGAGCTTGCAGCAGAGGTTAATTTCTTTTCTGACATTGTTGCTAGGGAAGAAGAAGAGTATGCCAAGGCAGAAGAAGTAGCCATCCAGAGATGTTTGGATGCCGGGGCTCCAGACGTAGAGACCGCAAAGCGTTGGTTAGAAGACGCAATGTGGAGTTAAGAAAATTTGGCTTCCCGAAATAGGGTTCGTATATTTACCCCATAATAAGAAATAAAAGTTATGTTAGTATTTAAGGATTTAGAATGGAAAAGTTGGTTTGATGGTGTAGCATCATCCCCAAAATTTGATAATGGGTTTGGACTAAGTATAGTTGCAGGTCCTGGTAAGTATAGTACACCTAATGATGAAAGTAATTCACCTGATGATTTTGTCTCATTTGAGGTGGGAGTAATTGATCAAAATGGTGATTGGGTTACAAAGCAATTTATACCTGATTTGAATGATGATGTTTTGGGTTGGCAAGATAGAGGTCAAATTAATGCTCTAATGTTACTAGTTCAATCAAAAAATAAAAAATAAAGGTTATGTTAGAGACATTGACATGGGAATTTAAGTATGCTTTACTAGCATGCTCGGATGATGGTTCAGATGATATTGTATTAGAAGATACTTATTATCTCGAATTGGATGAAATAAATCCATGGTATGAGAGAATGAAATTATATGCTATGAGCTTAGGTAAATCACTACTCAGAGTAGGTACATATCTAGAGGGTGAGATGGTTTTCTTCACCCAAAATAATATTACAGGTGATATTGAGCAAATAGATACATCTCATTTAGAGGAAAAGTAATGCACAGGAGACTTGGCTACCCAAGATATTGTTCGTATATTTATGTATAATAAAGAAAAATAAAAGTTATGTTAAATTACAATTCAGATCAGTTTTTAAGCAATTCAGAAATCAGACAAATCGCTCCATCAGTATTCACTGATAAGCCTTCAAGTAATGTGTCTCAACACTACACCCACATTCCTACCTCACGTGTAATTGAGGATATGAGAACATTGGGTTGGGATGTTGTTGATGCTAAGCAAGTTAAAGCAAGAAAATCTCAAGGTACCCAAAAACACCTAGTGGTATTTAGAAACCCAGATGTGGTGGTGAATGGTGAGGATGGAGATACAGTGTATCCTCAGATCTTACTTACCAATTCACATGATGGTAAGAACGCATTCCAATTCCAAGCTGGTTTATTCCGTATGGTATGTGAGAATGGGTTAGTTATTTCAACTCAAGATTTTGAGAAAGTAAAGATGCGTCACATGGGTTACACATTTGAGGAATTGCAAGAGCAAATCCGTACCATGGTTGAACGTCTACCTTTAACTGTTGAGTCAATGAATAAGATGAAGCAGGTACAATTAAGTGAGGATAAAATGGTTGAATTCGCTAACCGTGCCCTGGAAATTAGATTCGATACCGCTCAAATGAATCGCATTGCAATTGATGTTAACCAATTGTTGGAGGTAGACCGAAACGAAGACAAGGGAGATGATGTGTGGGTGGTATTTAATAGAATCCAGGAAAAACTCATTAACGGTGGATTCAATTACACATCCGGAAGTAAATCCCGTAAAGCACGTCGTATTAAGAACTTCCAACAGGATGCACGTGTGAATGCCGAATTGTTTGATTTAGCATTAGAATACGCAAATTAATAAAATACATAACCCGATATGGTGGTCCGCGGTATGAGGGCCCCCGTATTATATGGTGGCGGGGGGCGTACGTACCGTGCACCATAGTATTACCCACGTACGCAGATGTCCGTCGATGGTGGGGTATACGGAAAAAGGGTCTATGGTAATGAAGAGCACTCGTACACCTTTCCACCCCCGACAAGTATATACTTATATTTTAAAAATCATGAAAAAGAAATTACAATTACTAGCAACCCAAATTCAAGAGTTGAACTCACACCTTACACAACATCCATATGATGTTAATTCTAGAACAAAACGCAATGAATTGATTGGTGAGTTATGTGAGGTAATATTGGAGAATTAACGTTAAATCAATTATACCCCCCACAATGCGATACGTTTTGCATTTTACCCCTTTTGATCAAAAATCCACAACATTTAAAAAACTTCTCTTAAAAAAAATTTGGCTATATGAGGATATATTCGTATATTTACATATATTGAAAAATGAGAAATGGATAGTGAAGTAAAAGAACGCTTGTATAAAGAATTAATGCATATTCTAATGTTGCTTGAAGAAAATGATCGATATGAAGCAATAAAGGAACTTGAATATTTAATTAATAAACTACAATACAATCAGTTATAAATCTATGGTAATGTTAAATATTATTTAGTTATGGGAACAAATTATTATAGAATACCTACGGAAAGAGGAATGGAAAGAAGAAAGGAATTGTTACAATCTCGCATTCGAACTATGTCTATCACACCTTCTGTTATAGGAGATGATTTTAGGTTTATTGATAATCCTAATGATGAGTGGTCTTCACTTTCCCCATGGGATGAGTTTATCGATGGAACTAATGTACATCTTGGTAAAAGAAGTAGTGGTTGGAAGTTTTGTTGGAACTTTCATAATAACCAATACTATACCAATAAAGAATCTCTTTTAAACTTTATTCGTACAGGTAGAGTAGTGGATGAGTATGGTGAGGAAATGAATGTAGAAGAATTCATTACTATGGCTTTAGAATGGGGAGAACCTAATGGTCTAATAGCAGACAAAGAATACTTTGATACGACTGAACATCATTCATGGATGAGTAATCCTGAAGCATACTATGATCGAGAGATTGATGGTTTAAGAGTTTCTAGTGCAACCGAATTTAGCTAATGAACCCACAACTCATTACGCAATTTCACAACCAATATTTCCAGTTGCTTTTACTCTTACTTTAGTAGCATCAATTTTACTTGCTGGGGTGAGATCAAATGTAGTTGATCCTTCTTTATCTATCACAATACCCATTTTATAATCCTCTATGATTTCACCCCCAGCATTGGTTTTATTGTCTACTACCATGTCTTGGAAAGATGCGGTAACAGCATTTCCTTGTAGGTGTGGGGTTGTCTCTAAAAATAAATAACATGAACCCGATAGATTTGATTTTCCGGAAATCGTTACTGTATAAGTTGTTGAAGCATTAAGGCTTGATTTTAATAAAATACCATTACCATCTAATTCTGCGGAGCTGTAAGTTGCCATTTATTTTTTGTTTATAAATATGTTAAAATTCAATCCGGTTTGTATATACGGATATTGGGAGTGGTGGGGGTTGGTAAAATAAGCTTAGTTGGTTAAAATATTATTTACCTTGTCCCCTATATGCTTTTTTATAATTTTTACTAGACTTAAGTTTAGAGGTTTTATTTTTAGAATGTACTCCTGGTCTTCTAACTGGTGATTTTTCTAAATGAGATAAAGTTTGGGTTTTAACCTTTGCCATGATTTTTTATTAATAAATATGTGATTATGTCAAATCTCCTTTGTATATTTATAAAATAATGAAAAAGTTAAAAGAAATAGAATTAACACAACACGAATGGTTTAATTCTCTCAAAGTACCAACTCCCCATCGAAATAAGAAAAAATATTTTCGAAAAGAAAAGCATAAGAAGGGTTGGAATAGCGAAGGATAGTTCGTATATTTACGTATTAAAGAAATAAAAATAAAAGTTATGTTAAAAAAAGAGTATCACCGTCAAATTAATAAAAGGTTTTATGCCTTTGTAGAAAATGAATTTCCTCAATATACTATTGATAGTGGTGAAGGGTATGGAAGAGTTTATCTAATTCCTAAAGAAGGGATTATGGATGATTCAATTATGTATCATCAATCTGAACATTATGTTCAAGTTTTAAACTTTGCTTCTGAACAAGCTAAACAAGATTGTTTAAGAATGCAAGATTATATAGTTAATAATATTGTACCATTTGTAAAACTTTCACTGTAATGAATTTATTTGAACAACTAAAACCTGAATTTAGAGAACAATTAGAAAAGGATAAAGAAACATATCCTGTATCGTGTGGTAATTTAATTAATGTTCTTAAAAATAAAGAATTTGTAATAGAATTAACAATGGGGGAAGTTGGAGAGTTAATTAGATTTCTTCCATCTCTTTCTTTTGATATTAACGTAATTTATAAAGCTTTTAATAAATAAAAAGATGAAAGATATAGTTAAATTGTTTTGGTATTCATTGCTGTTTTTTGCTCTTGCAAGTTGTGAAAAATATGATCCTTATGAAGATACTCCTGAAACAGCTTGTCCTGGAGGTGATTGTGAATATAGTTTTAAAATTAACCCTCAACAACAACCTAATGCCTATTTAGATGAAAATGGTTATTGGCATGTTTTTACAGGGGGTCTTCGGTATTTTCAAATTATAGGTGAATTAGAAGAACCTTATGATTTTTACCATATTAATGATATTCCTGATGTTAGTGTTGCAATGGATTCAGATTATTGGGTAACCTTTGGTAACATTTCATTTACTACTCCTATGTATGGTTTTTTAAGTTGGTATAGTACACCTAGTATGAATACTCCACTTCCTATTGGTGATACAACTTATACTATTAATGAATTGATTTTAAATGATGAAAGTGTTACAAATTTAGTAGGATATGAAATAACTCCCCATACTTGTATGGATTGTCCATATTCCAGTACTTTATTTGGAGTTTATTCTAAATATAACACACATCCAACTTTCAATATTTTCAATCTAGGAGAATTGAAAGGAGATACAGCTACATTTTTTATTGAAATTGATTATGCAGATGAATGGATGTTATCACAAAACCCCCATGCAAAAAAGGCTCATGTAGTTTATAAAACCGATCTAAAAGTAATTTTTGAATAATCTATCTGGCCTATCGGTTTGATAGGCTCCTAAAATTAAATGTTATGAATAAAAAAATAGACCTTATAATTAGTCTTATTACCCTAATAGGTTGGGTAAGTTACACACAATATCCTAATTTAATATCTTTATGTATAGGAATGATGGGGTTAGGATGGTGGATAGGAAGTCTTATACAAGAATTAAAAAATAAAAACTAAAACTTGTATATCTCACTTATATTTCGTATATTATTGTATATAAACATTAAAAATTAATTTATAATTATGGATTTAAACGTAATCAAAAAACGCTTGGAATCACTGAACAAGCAGACAAATAACAGCGGTGGAAATAATAATAAAAATTTATTTTGGAAACCTTCAATAGGTAAACAACTTATTCGTGTTGTTCCTTCTAAGTACAACAAAGCAAACCCATTTACCGAAATGATGTTTTACTACGGTATTGGTAGTAAACGTGTAATGGCTTCACCTGCAAACTGGGGTGAAAAAGATCCTATTATGGAATTTGCAAAACAACTTAGAGGAACAAATGACAAAGAAAATTGGCGTTTAGCTAAAAAGCTTGATGCTAAAGTTCGTGTTTTTGCTCCTATTGTAGTTCGTGGCCAAGAAGATGAAGGTGTTAAATTGTGGCAGTTTGGTAAAGAAGTTTACCAAGAATTTCTAAATATGGCTGCTGATGAAGAAATTGGTGATTTTACTGATATTATTTCAGGTCGTGATATCAAATTGACGACTGTAGGTCCTGAAGTTACAGGTACTCCTTACAATAAAACCTCTATTGGTCCTTCACTAAAAACATCTGCACTTGCTGATAGTGAAGATACAGTTCAATCATTGCTTGATAATCAAGCTGACCCTATGAAAGTATTTAAACCACTTTCTTATGATGAAATAAAAGAAACACTTCAAGAATGGTTGTCACCTGAAGATTCAGAAGAAGAAGGAGATATTGTTTCTGAACCTGCTGAAGATTTTGATTCAGATCTCAAATCAGAACCTAAATCAAATTATTCATTAAATGTTAAACAAAAATCTACTAAAGTAGATGAATTTGATAAAATGTTTGATGATGAAGATGATGATTTACCTTTTTAATTAAAAAAATAATATGGCAAGAACTAAAAAGTCTCTATCAGAGGCAGTCTCCTCTGAAATTAAAGCAAACTTTAATCTAGATAGCTTTAAAAATAAGAAGGGACTTACATCAAAAGCTAAATTTAAAGAGCAAACCTGGATTCCACTTTCGGATGCATTTCAAGAAATTACTTCTGTACCAGGTATTCCTCAAGGCCATATTGTGCTGCTTCGTGGGCATTCTGATACGGGTAAAACAACTGCTTTAATTGAAGCAGCCGTATCAGCCCAGAAGCGAGGCATTTTACCAGTATTCATTATCACTGAGATGAAATGGAACTGGGAACATGCTGTTCAAATGGGCCTTGAAGTTAATGAGGTTGTAAATGAAGAAACTGGTGAAATTGTAGATTACAATGGAAGTTTTATTTATGTGGATCGTGAAACAATTAACACAATTGAAGACGTAGCAGCGTTTATTTTGGATTTACTTGATGAGCAGAAAAAAGGTAATTTACCTTATGATTTATTATTCTTATGGGATTCAATTGGCTCAGTACCTTGTGAATTATCTGTTCGCTCAAATAAAAATAACAATGAATGGAACGCAGGTGCTATGTCAACCCAATTTGGTAACAACGTTAATCAGCGTATTGTAATGTCTCGTAAAGAGAGTAATCCATACACTAATACCCTTGTGTGTATTAATAAGGTATGGACTTTAAAACCGGAATCACCAATGGGGCAACCTAAGTTGATGAATAAAGGAGGATACGCTATGTGGTTTGATTCAACATTTGTTGTAACATTTGGTAATGTTATGTCTGCAGGTACATCTAAAATTAAAGCAATTAAAGATGGTAAGCAGGTAGAATTTGCTAAACGTACTAACATCCAGATTGACAAAAATCACATTAATGGAGTTACTACTAGAGGTAAAATCGTAATGACCCCTCATGGGTTTATTCTTGATACTGATAAAGCATTAAAATCCTATAAAGATGACCATGCAGATGCTTGGAAAGCCATCTTAGGAGGTGTAGATTTCAATATTATTGAGGAAGATCAAGATTATACTGATATTACCTCATTTGAAAACGAACCAGAATAAATTATGAATAAAAAAGATTTACTTAAGCTCCTTAATAATCTTAACGAGCAAGGAGAAGAAACTGTAGAAGGACAAAGAATTTTAATGATAGATGGTTTAAATTTATTCTTTAGAAATTTTGCAATGTTAAATGCAGTTAATCCTGATGGTATTCATGTTGGGGGATTAGGTGGATTCTTTCGTTCACTGGGTGCTCTAATACGTCAAATTGATCCAACTAGTGTTTATGTAGTATTCGACGGGGCAGGTTCTTCTAATAATAGAAAGAATCTGCTCCCCGAATATAAATCAGGTAGAAATTTACAACGTATTACTAATTGGGACGTATTTGACAGTCATGAAGATGAGGATGATTCTAAAATTGATCAAATTGTTCGTATTATTCAATATTTAAAAACCCTACCAGTTAAAACAGTATCAATTGATAAAGTAGAAGCTGATGATATTATTGCTTATTTGAGTAAAACCTTACCTCAACAAGATAAAGATAAAGTATTTATTGTTTCCTCAGATAAAGATTTTATACAATTAATTGATAAAAACGTAATTGTATATCGTCCCATAGAAAAAGAATTTTACACTGAAGAAACCGTAAAAGAAAAATATAATATGTCTCCTTCTAATTTTATCATTTATAAAACACTTATGGGTGATAATTCTGATAAAGTTAAAGGTGTTAAAGGGTTAGGTGAAAAAAAATTGCATAAATTATTCCCTGAACTTCAGGAAAGAGATTTAACATTAAATGATGTTTATAACATTTGTGAAGGTAAATTTAAAGAACATTTAGTTTATGCTCGTATTATTCAAGATATTGATGTATTAGAGAAAAATTATAAAATTATGGATTTATCAAACCCAATGTTAGATGAAAATGATAAAAAATATTTAAATCAGGTTGTTAAATCCAAAGAGTTAAATTATATTCCTGATCAATTCATTTCTATGTATAATGAAGATAAATTAGGAGGGATGATTAGAAATGTAGAGTTTTGGATAAAAG
>Ga0208644_1004568_pt1 | contig 10405 bp, 12 predicted proteins | sample VirMetDEL_Nov_18_FD_184517 | JGI IMG/M metagenome (GOLD analysis project Ga0208644, IMG submission 184517) | Aqueous microbial communities from the Delaware River and Bay under freshwater to marine salinity gradient to study organic matter... | ecosystem: Environmental > Aquatic > Marine >... | reverse complement strand
CAGAAAAACAAAAAAAATGTGATAATAATAAAAAAAAAAATAAAAAATAAATATATTATAATAATATAATAATGAGTAATATAAAAAAACCCAATTTCTGGTTAAATGCTGTTAAGGAATGGAATACCAGATCAAAAAAAGGAAGTTATTGTATCCCTAGAAAAGGAAGTAATGATTATATACAAGTAAAAAAAATATCTGATAATTTAAAAAAACAATATGAAAAAACACAAGGTCCAATTATAGAAAAACCTAAAGTAAAAAAACCTAAAGTAAAAAAACCTAAAGTAAAAAAACCTAAAGTATCATCAATTATAGAATTACAAAAAGAACCAGAATTATCAATAATACCAACAGAAGAAATTGAAATACCTTTAGCACCACCTTTAGCACCACCTTTAGCACCACCTTTAGCACCACCTTTAGCACCACCTATAGCACCACCTTTAGCACCACCTATAACACCACCTATAGCACCACCTATAGCACAACCAGAACCAGAACCAGAACCAGAACCAGAACCAGAACAAGAACAAGAACCAGAACCAGAACCAGAACCAGAACCAGAAATTAAATATACAGAAGAAGAAATAGATAATTTTGTATTAAGAAATTTAAAAAAATTTAATGAAATACGGGATAATTTAGTTGATATTAATGATATATTAGATAAAAAACAATATAATAAACAAGTAAAAAAATATAAAAAACTTCTACGAAAAATTAACAAAACTAATATAAAAGATGAAGAACTAAATAATATGAATGATAAATTAATATCAGAATTTAAAAAAGTTCGTAAAAATATTTTATTAGATAAAATAGAATTAGAAAAAGAAGAATTTAAAAAAGAAGATTATAATTTAAATCAGTGGTTATATCTTATGAAAGAATATCAATTAAAACCTAAAGATAGAAATAAAAACGATGATATTAAAAGATATTTAAGAACTTTAGAATAATTAATATTATTTTTAATAAAAAATAATATTAATAATTTATTTCATATGTAATATATCTTTCTTTTTTTCAAATTTCATCATAACACTCGCATAATCACCAATTGGTATTTGTATTTCATCCTCTGAATTATTTGAATATTCAACAGTAATAACTAAATCTAAATCATATATATTTCCGTTTGATTCTATGTCGTGTAAAAATGGATAATTCGCATTATAATTTAAAATAGATTGTGTTGATAATTCTGTCTGTGATGGATAATAAGAAAATATTAATGGTTTTTTAATTGACTTATCATTAAAATTTTGCCATTCGTATGAACCTAATTTATATGAATAAAAATTTATTCTTTTAATTTTATTTTTATTAGGTATATTGGAAATATTTATATTAAAATTTGAAATACAAACATTATAATTTTGTATATTATATATAATTGGATCTTTATTTGAAAATTCATTAAATCGTAAAGGAAGTGGTGTAATACCTTCACCGCCTGCGTAAAAGTAAAATTCAAAATATACATTTTCAGAATTCATTATATATAATATAATATAATATTTTATTTATATTTTTTATATTTATTAATTATATATGAGTAATAATAACTTACAATCAATTATGGAGATAATTGATGATAATAAAGAAAATTTGAATAATAATGATTATTTAAGAATTTGTAATTTACTAAAAGAAGAAAATAAAAATATAAATAATAATAATATTTTTAAATGCACTTTTTTATATCCATATATTAAAAAAATAAATTTAAATTCTTCTGTTATAACTTATAAAAAAAAAATATCACTTGTTAAATTAGATTTAGAAGATTATGAATATATAAATTCATTATTATTATTTAATGATGTTGTTATAACTAATGATACTAATGATATTATTAATAAATTATTTGATCAATTAAATTTTAGGAATAAATTTGAATATGTAAGTGAAATAAGAACTTGTAATCAACAATATATGGATATTCATAAAATTAAATTATACCCAATAATTTTATCATTAAATATTTTAGATTAAAAAAAATATATAATATAATATTAATAATGAGTTTTATTTTAAACAATACAAAAAAAAATGCTTTAGCAATAGTAAAAGGTGGTGAATTTAAAAATAAATATTTACATATTAGAAATAATAATAATTTTAGTATTTCTGATATACCTAATAATTATACAGATAATTTAAATAATAATGAAAAAGATATTTTAAATAATTCAATAAAAGAAAAATTACAACCAAAAGAAGAAAAATTAGAAAATAAATATTATGAATTGATGAATTATTTAAAAGAAAAAAAGAAAAAAGATTTTATATTACGAAAAGGAGGTAAATTTGAGGTGATGCCTATAAAAAAAGGTAATTTAACTGAGAAATTATATATATGTGGGGTTTCTGGTGCTGGTAAATCTACATATGCTTCTAATTATATTAAAAAATATTTAAAAGAAAATCCTGAAAATGAATTTTTTTTAATATCTAATGTTGATCAAGATGAAATATTAGATAAATTATATCCTATACGAATAGATATTAATATTGAGGAACCTTTAGAAATGGAAGATTTAAAAAATAGTGTTGTTTTATTTGATGATATTGATACAATACAAAATAAAAATATACGAAATTATTTTTATAATTTATTAGATGATTTAATACAAACTGGAAGACATTATAATATAACTATTATATTTACATCTCATATTATTATGAATTATAAAAAAACAAGAAATATATTATTAGAGAATACAAGTATGACTATGTTTATTAATTCTGGTAATAATTTACAAAATATTAAATATTTAAAAAATTATTGTAATTTTAATAATAGTCAAATAAATAAAATACTTAATTTAAATAGTCGTTGGGTTAGTATTTATAAATCTAATCCTGAATATGTTATTTACGAAAAAGGGATTTATTTAATTTAAATAAAAATATATATAAAAAAAATCTAAAATAATAATATATATAAATGGAAAATCAAAATTTATTATCTGATGTTAAAATTGATGTGCCTGATGATACAAGCAGTGATGTTTCAAGATCTGAAGAAAAGTGGGATTCAAATAATGAGAAATTTATAAGAAAATTACAGGAAGACTGTAAATTAAAAGCAAAAGCATATGATAAAGCAAGTCATCAAACAAAAAAAAGATATAATCAGTTCTCTATACCTACAATTATTACACCAATAGTTATGAGTGTTGTTAGTCCATATTTAAGTCAAGAATATCAATTTATAAATGCTGTATCTCTTGCTTTCTGTGGTGTATTAAATGGTGTTCAAAGTTTTTATAATTATGGTAAAAAAAGTAGTTTATTTAATGAATATGCGGGTAAATATCAAGATTTATCTAACTCAATAGATATTGAATTATCAAAAGGTAAAAGGTTTAGAGTTGCTTTAGATGTATATTTAGAACGAATAAGCAGTCATAAATCATCTTTAGATAATTCAAGCCCATTTTTATAATTTTAATAATAATAATAATATTAATAATATAATTATTATTATTAAGGTAATTCTGGTAATTTATTAATTTTTACTGGTATCCCCATAACTATTTTATTTTGTATAAAATCATTTGAATTATAAGGTAATATTTTATTTTTATTTTTATTTCTTTTTTTAGTATTTTTAATAACTCTTTTAAATAAAAATAAATCTAAATCTGTTTCTTTTATTTGTTTATGTAATATAAATTTTAATCGTGTTTGTTTTTCTATATCTTTTTGTTCTTTAGTTCCAATATATTCTAAACCTAAAAAATTATATATTGATCTCCACCAACCCGTCATTATTTATATATTATATATAGATTTTAATTTTAATCAATAAATATATTATCATCATTTTCTATATATGTTTTAATATTCTCTGGTATTTTAACCACTTCTATTTTATAATTTTTTTTTCTCATTCTTTTTATATCATCTTGATCTCTATTTAATATACTTTTTAATGTTTTATGTGTCATAGGTTCAATTTTATTAATACCTTGTAAGTTAAAACAATAATATTTTTTTTCATTTTCTTTACTTGTTAAACAGTATTTATAATTTTTCATAATTATTTATTTATAATATATATATAGATTTTATTTTTAAATACTTTTTTTTATATAAAAAATAATATATAGAAAATTATTTTTTTTTCTTTATATTAAATATTAATTTTTTTTTAAAAAAAAGTATTTAAAAATAAAATATTATATAATAATATATATAATAATTATAATGACTGACTTTAACTTTAAAAGATTTTACGACAACAAAAATTTTATTTATTTTTCATACAATTTATCGTTTGATAAAGAAGAAAAGAAAAAAATATGTTATCCACCTCCAAAATGGCAACATATTAATGATTCTTTTTATAATGAAAAAAATAATTGTTTAGCAATTATAACGGGTAAAAAAAGCAATATATTCGTTTTAGATTATGATTTTAAAAATTATTTTAAAGAAGATGCTTTAAAATTTCCTGAATTGAAAAATTATTATGTAAAAAGTAAAAATGGTTATCATGCATATTTTAAATATACTGATAAATTACAAGAAAATTTAAAAGATTGTAAATTAAAAGTTAAAAAAAATGATAAATTAAAAGCAATTATTGATTTTCAAGGTAATAATAAGCATATTATAAGTTATCCTACAACTTATAATAATTGTAAATATAAATATAAATTGAAATCAACAAATGAAATAAAAGAAATGTCTGATGAATTATATGAATATATTTTAAATAAATATATTAATATTACAAAAGAAAATAATATTACAAAAGAAAATAATAATAATAAAGAAGAAATAAAATTTAAAGAAGAAAAGGTTTATAATAATAGTAATAATAATCAAGAAATATTAGATTTAATTAATATTATTAGTATGGAATATATTGATCCTTATGATAATTGGACTAAATTAATTTGGTCTCTTAAAACTGGTAATTATTATGATGAAGCGAAAATATTAAGTATGAGATCCAAACATTATAACGAAAAAGAATTTGATAAAATATATAATGATTTTAAAGAAAGTAGAAATAATTTTTCATTAAATACATTTTATCATTATGCTAAAATTAGTAATGAAAAAGAATTTTATAATATTAAATCTAAATATCACAGTTTTGACGAATTAATATTTTTAACAGATAATGATATAGCAAAAACATTTATGAAATTATATGGTGAAAATTATTTACATTATGATAAACAATATTATTTTTTTAATGGTTTATACTGGGAAAAAGATGGCGAATATAAAATTGAAAAACAACTAGCAGAAGATTTAACTGTATTTTATTTAGATGAATATAAAAGAAGATTAAAAAATAATAATAATAATCATCAAGATAAAAGGTTATTATCTATTATTAATAAATTAGGTAATAAAAAAAATCAAAAATATATTGCTGATAGTATTATAAAATATATTCATAAGACTGATGTTGATTTTGAACAAAATAAAAATTTATTAGTTTTTAAAAATGTTATATTTGATGTTAAAAATATTAAATTTATTAAAAAAGGTAATCCAGAAGATTATATGTTATTAAATACAAAAATAAATTATGTTCAACCATCAGAAGATACAATTAAAGAATTAGATGATATTATAAATACTATATTTACAAATAAAGAAACTAAAAAACTTTATTTACAAATTTTATATAGTGGTTTAATATCAGAAGGAATTGAAAAATTTTTTATTGCAAATGGTAGAGGTAGAAATGGTAAGGGTTTAATTAATGAATTATATGCTTATTTAATGGGTGAGTATTATTATAATGGTCCAAACTCAATTTTATTGAATGAATTAAAAGGAGGAAATAATCAGCAGTTGAGTAATATGAACTATAAGAGGATGTCTATCTATCGTGAACCTGACACCAAAGGATTTAATAAATTAAACATCTCAACAATAAAAGAATTAACTGGTGGTGATGAAATAAATGCTGTTGCAAAATACAGCACAAAAGATAAAGTGAATCTTAGAGCAACACATATTTTAGAATGTAATGATAAACCAAATATATCTGGTAATAGTTTAGATGATGGTGCTATTGATAGGATATGTGATATACCTTTTACTTCTTATTTTACAACAGATGAAAAAGAAGTTAATAATATTAATGTTTTTAAATGTAATCCATTTTATAAAACTAAAGAATTTAAAAAAAAATATTGTATTGCTTTATTACATATTATATGTAAAAATAAATATGAAGGTAATTTAATAATTCCAGATTTTATTAAAGAAAGATCTTTAAATTATCTTATGGAGTGTGATGATATTTTAACTACATTTTTAGAAACATTTGAATTAACAGATAATAAAAAAGATTTTATTAAAATAAATGATTTATTTATAAATTATAAACAATCAGATGCTTTTATTAATTTATCAAAAGCAGATAAACAACAAATGAACAGAACAAAATTTATTAATAAAATAAAAGAACATAAATATTTTAAAAAATATTATAAAGCAAGACATTATAATAATAGAGAAGTTATTATGTTTCATAAAATTATTAATGAAGATGAAAGTGATGATGATATAAATTTATAATAATATATTATTTAGATGATAATATTAAAATTATGTATATATATATATAATTTTAATAATATTTTTATAAAAAGTAATTATATAAGGTTATTTGTCATTTAAACGATTATAAATACTTATTATGGTAAATATATAAGGTTATTTATCATTTAAACGATTATAAATACTTTTCATAAAAAGTGGTCATATTTTATGACAAAAATATGACAACTTTTTTTTAGACGATTAACATATAAATTATGATTTTTATTTTATCTTTTAAGATATAAATATTAACTTCATACTGAACTTAATATTAAACCACCTATAGAAAATGTTTATAATTGATATTTAAAATTAATAAAGATTGATGAATAATTTATCATATAAAAATAAAATAAAAAATCTTTAATTTATATGTTAATCGTCTAAAAAAAAGTTGTCATATTTTTGTCGTAAAAGTTGTCATATTTTATGAAAAGTATTTATAATCGTTTAAATTATAAATAAACGATTATAATTACTTTTTATTTTAATTCTAAAGTTTCCCAATTAATTCTTAAATCCATATTCTTCTTTTTTTTATTTATAACTTCTTTTATTTTCTTTTTAGAATGTAATTTAATAATATCTTTAATTGTTAAAATATTTTGTCCCTTTTTAAATAAAGGACGACATAAATTATTACCTATATTTTTATTTCCACACTCAACAATATCACCATTTAAATAATCTTCAACTGAAACCCATTTTTGATCTAACCATCTACCAGTATTATTTTTTTTATCTTCTTTATATTTACCTCCAAGTTCTTTATATTTTTTCACAATAAACATACTTTTATAAGCACCATTTCTTTTATATGTATTATCTGCTATTTCTTTTGCTTTTTTATATAAAATAGGGTTTAAAATATTCTTATTCATATATTATATTATAATATAATTTATTCATCAATCATTTTATTTTCTTTTTCATCATTTTTATTTAAATTATCTGTAATCATATTTTTCATACTATTTATTGAAGAATCTTTATTAAAATTCTTATACCAAAGTTCCATAACCTTATTATGAAATTGTTTTTTCCTGAAATGTAATTTTAAACTGAAAAACTCATCACTACTCATTATAAAATTCCATATTCTTTTTTTTTTATCTATCCAATATAACTGAATATCAACAGTATTTAAAGGTAGATCGCTAAAAAATTGATAAAACCGAAGATTACCATTATTAAAATATTGTATAGCACTTCTATTATTAGTCTCTTCAATAGGCACAAAGTCTGTGATTAATCTATTTGTAGTATATCCATTTTCACTATTAAAATATTCTGTAATAATAGGCATATCTGTCTCAACAACTATTGAATGTATAGCATTCCATAAAGACGTGGTTGAAAATTCACTATATATTTTATACAAATCCACTTTATCATTATTTTGATTAACAATACTAAATATATTATCTCCCGAAAATTCAAAACTTTTTAATATTCTCCAGTTCATAGTTCCAAAAAAAAAATTGTTTTCACCAGCATATTCATTACTAAAACCATTAAAAAAATTAAATAATTCATCATTCATATATATCTGCCATCCTTCTAAAAAAAAGAAATTTTTTGATATAGATATAAACTGTTGATTATTTGGGTCCGTTCTTAAAAAATCTAATTTTGGATAAAACACTTGAGGAGAAAAAGGTGTTATAACTTCTAATCTATCCTCTTCATTAAATGTAGGTTGTGATTGTATCCAGTCAATACATATTATAATAGCATTATTTATAGCATCTGTAAAATCAAAAATATTCCATACTGGTTTTAATCCTGCTCTTGCGAAATCATATTCAGGTTCAACTATATAATTATATGTTATATATTCCTCTCTATATAATGTTTTTATTTTATCTCTTGACACCCATTTGATACCGACTTTATATGTATTATCTTCAAAAAAAAATATTGGTATATTTTTCATAGGTATATATGCTCTTTCAACAGCAACCTCATAATCAGATGATTTGTTTAATAATGACTGTTGAAGAGTTGATCTATATTTTATAATTTGTGTATTATCTAAATCATTAATATTCAATTTAATATTATAAAAAAATTCTTCCATATTATATTTATATAATATAATAAAAAATATAAAATATCGCTTATATTTATGAAAAAAATATATTATATAATAATATATGAATAATAATATTTTAATTGAAAAATTAAAAGATTTTAAACCAAATTTAAAAGTTAATAGTATTAATACTTATTTAACAAACATTCATAAATTAAACAGACATTTTAATAATTTAGATAAATCAGATACTAATATTACAAACTTAGACTTTTTAGAAAAATTTGATGATGTTATGAAAGAAATAAATAAAGAAACAAATAATACTAAAAAAAATAGATTAATTGCTATTGTTTGTATATTAAAAAGTTTAGATAAAGATAAAGATTTAATAAAAAAATATCAAGATGAAATGACTAATACAGCATTAGAACAACAAACTAAAGATAAAAAACAAGAATTAACAGAAAAACAAAAAGAAAACTGGGTGGATTATGAAGATATTGTTAAATTAACTAATATATTATTTGATAAAATTAAATTAGGTAAAATATTAGAAAAAGATAATATTAATAGATCAGAATATAATTTATTACAAGAATATATATTAATAAGATTCTATATAAATTTTCCAATTAGAAATGATTTAAATAATGTTAAAGTAATAAATGATAAAAAAGATGATGATAAAGAAAATAATTTTTTATTAGTTGAAAATAATAAAATGGCGTTTATTTTAAATAAATATAAAACAGATAAAATATACGGATCTATTAAATATGATATAGATAAAAAATTTAGTAAAATAATAAATATATTTTTAAAACATAATAAATCAGGTTATTTTATCACTAAAATGAATATGAAAGATCCAATAACATCAAATGGTATAACTAAATTATTAAATAAAATATTCAAAAATAATTTAAATAAAAAAATATCAACATCTTTATTAAGACATATTATTATAACTCACGATAAAAAAAATGATCCAACAATTAAAGAATTAGAAAAAAAGAAAAAAGAAATTGAAAAAAAATATTTACATTCTGGTGATATGAATAATTTATATAGAAAAATAAAATAATATAATATATTATAATATAATATATGTATTATCCTAAAAAAGATTATTCTTTTATTAAATTTAGAAAATCAACAAAAAAAGATAAAAAATATGATGCTCTATTATTAAATAAAAAAACTAATAATATAGTTATTGTAAGATTTGGTGGAATAAAATCTGATGGAACACCTTATGAACAATATGAAGATAAAACAAACCTAAAATTATATAAAAAATATAATCATTATGATCAAGACAGACGCGAAAGATATATTAAACGACATAAAAACGATATAAATAAACCTTATAGTCCTTCATATTTTAGTTTAAATTTTTTGTGGTGATATATAAGAAATTTTAAAATAAATAATAAAAAAAAAATAAATATAAAAAAAAATATATTATATAATTATATATATAATGTTAAATCCTATTGTTGTTAAAGAACCCAGAGTTAATGTAAGCGGAGATACTGATTTAAACCATATTGTTTATACAGGTGGTAAAAGAACATCTACTCAAGTTTATGTGAGTGAGAGTTATCAATTGAATTCAGCCCCAGTTAATGCTTCTTGGAGTATCACCCCGCCTAGTAATAAAGTAATCGTTGATAGATTTTTTAAAGTAAGATATTATTTTGAATGCACTGCTACTGGTGGTGATTTTAGTTTATATTTACACGACGCTCCTCGTCAGTTTCCCGGTGCTAGTATAAC
>Ga0208644_1004566_pt1 | contig 10407 bp, 6 predicted proteins | sample VirMetDEL_Nov_18_FD_184517 | JGI IMG/M metagenome (GOLD analysis project Ga0208644, IMG submission 184517) | Aqueous microbial communities from the Delaware River and Bay under freshwater to marine salinity gradient to study organic matter... | ecosystem: Environmental > Aquatic > Marine >... | reverse complement strand
AGCAATTGTCTATTGCTCAAGGTGCATTAAACAGGCCAGAGTCTTATGCGTTCTTTGTAAACAACGATGGCACTATATCTGTTCTTTACAGTGATCGTGTAAACAAGAAAGCTGGCTGGTCTGAGATTACAACCAATGGCGAGTTTCACTCTATCTGCACGGTAGATGAAAGAGTGTTTGCTGTAGGTAAATATGATCTAGGCGATGGTACTAATAAGTATGTTCTTATGGAACTGACTGACAATGCTAACCTAGACTTCTCTGGAGAATTTAGTTTTACCGCTGGTGTTGCCACGGTTTCGTCACAGTTTAACAATGGTGCTGTTGTTGCTGTTGTTGATGGCGATGACTACTATGGAGAATTTACTGTAGCTGGTGGGCAAGTTGATATATCATCCGTTTCAGAACTCACCGCATCTAACGTAGAGGTTGGATACAAGTTTGACATCGAGGCAATTACATTGCCTATTGATGCCAACGCTGCTAACGGCCCTATTACTGGTGAGCCTCGCAGTGTTAATAAGGTAACGCTTGACTTGTATGATACATTGTCTGTGTCGGTAAACAATACACGCTTGCTAATCTATCAGGTAACTGATGACTTTAGCCTTAGCAGAACGCCTGTTACTGGCAAAAAAGAATTTAGACTACTTGGGTACTCCAAAGATCCAGTAGTCACAATTAGTCAATCTGCGCCATTAAAGATGCAAGTTAATGGCTTGGTAGCGGAGGTAATATTCTAATGGCACTACCAATGGTATTATTAGGAATCAGTGCTGGTCTTTCTGCTTATTCAGCAATTCAAGGCGGCAGGGCTGCAAGACAAGCTGCAGCATTTGATGCAGCACAACTTGAGAAGCAAAAGAAGCAAGTAGCTCTTGAGGCAATCCAGCGTGAGAATGATCGCATGGAACAGTTTGAGTCAGCAACAGCAAGCAACATTGCTTGGTTTGCTTTCTCTGGGCGTGACATGAGTGACCGATCAGTTAAAGCTTTCTTGGATAAACAGAAGGACGTTGCTTACAGTGACATTAAGAGAAGCAACTATCAGGCTACCGCTGAGACAGCAAGGCTTGGAGATCAACAGCGTCAGCGTCTTTATGAAGGTCGTCAGGCGCAAAAAGCATCGTACATTCAAGCAGCAACCTCTATTGCTTCTGGCTGGTATAAGTACGAAACCGTTAAAACATAGGTTAGTAACATGGCTGTAATTAGAGAGCAGAGAACATTTAGGAATCAGCCAATTGGCGTTGTTCGAGCTAGTCGAGCAGGGGAAGAGTATTGGCAAACTGTTGGTCGTGCAGCCGATGAACTAACTCAAACTGCCTACAGAGCCGCAGCGGATCAGGCTAAGCGCACTGGTATGGAAACTGCTGCAGCCGTTAAGCAATCTGACTTTAGAACAATCGATCCTGTTACTGGTGAGATTGAAACCTTTAACATGCCTTCTGTTCCTCAGAACTTTGGTACTATTGCTAGAGATGCGTTTGAGCAAGTAGCTGAGAACAGGTATGTAAAGTCTGTAGAGTCTGCAATTAGAGAGAAGTCTGCAGAGATTGCCATTACACACCAGAACCATCCACAAGCTGTTGAGCGTTATGAAGCAGATATGGGTGAGTACCTTTCTCAGGTAACTAAAAATGTCCAGCCTCGTTTCCAAGAAACAACTAGAGACATTGCCGCCGCTTGGATGGCAAGCACCAGAACTAATCTGCTTGCAAAACGCTTTGCTATTCAGCAAGAGATTGAGCGCAGCAATCTTGAGAATGATGCAAAAAGTCAGGCAACAAACATCTCTAACCTATCATCAATGGATTCTCCTGATGCTGGTGTGTTGCTTGAATCAGAATCTCAAAAGCAAAGAAATGCTGTAGAAGCTGGCGTTCAAACTGGTAATCAAGCTGACGCTAACATCGCTGTTATGCGCCGCGCAATGAAGACTGGCTTATTATCTAAGAGTCTTTCATTAACATCCACTTATGAAGATACTGATGCAAGTGGCAACAAAGTACAAAAGCCAATAACTTATTCTATTGCTTTATTAGTTGAAAACTCAATTGACAACCAAGCTGTTAATGAAAACTTACCAGACTCTTTGAAGCCTTTGGTAAAGAGTATTATTGAAGATCCTACATTTGTAGAAGATAGAGAATTTGTTGGACGCTTTGTTACTAGTCAGCGTGTTGCTTTATCTCAACAAGAAGGTTCAGTAAAGAAAGCAACTAAACTTGAAATCGCAACTAAGAAAATTATTAATGGTCAAAGAGTTTTCAATACAGACGCTGTATCCAGAGAAGCTGCTCAAAATATAATTAGAGATGATGCTGGTCTTCCTAAAGATGTAAGCATGAATGAGTACTTTGGTTTGCCTCAGTCAGTAGGCAACTCAACACTCAATACTATGCTTTATAGGGGCTTGGTTCCTGATGCGTTAATGCAAAACATTAGTCTTGTCACAAGTGGCGATCAGCCAGCTAGTGATGAGTTTATTGAAACAACATTTAATCATTACCTTAACTACAGCAGCATGATTGATAGCAGTGGTCAAAGAAGAAACCTATTGCTTATAGATGGTGGCATAACAAAGGAACAGGATGCAATGATGCGTTCTGCAATTGCTATGCGTAACTTTAGAGGCGGCAACTTAAGAGATATTCTTTCTCGTCAAAGAGCAATGTTAGAAAATACGGATGCTTTTAACATTAGAGCTTCTGATGTTTTCAAAGAGTTTGCTTCTGATCGTGATGCTGATTCTGCCAGTGCAAGGATTGATAGATTTATTTCTGAAGAGCTAAAAATTGGCAATGATATATATGCAATAAGAAATATTCGTCCTTTAATCAACCATATGATTGCTACTGGTCACCAACTTGGGGGTAACGATGGTATTAGAGCTGAAGCAACAAAGCTTCTTGATGAACTATATATGGAAGACGATGAGGATCTGATTGCTGATCCATTTAACTTTGACCCAAACAAATCTTTCTATGCATTGAAGCGTGTGTTCCCTGATGACAAGGATCGTGAAAATTTTAAGCTAGAAGTACAGCTTGAGTTAGATAAAAGATTTGATGGCTTTTTGTTTGTTGACGTTAAAGATGGGACTATTCAAAAACAAAGACCGTTTGAACAAACTAAAGCAGAAGCAACACAGTTCTTAGCACCTAAGGAAAAAGGCAAAACTATTGTTTCTAAGAAAGTGCGCCTAGTTCCTTTGCCACAACAGCCACTAAGCACTGAGTCAACAGTAATCTACATGGGCGTTTACAAAGATGACAATGGCGATATGGTTCCATTGCAAGATGCAAGCGGCCCATTCATGATTTCAAGTGATGTTATTTCTGAGCAGCAAGCAGCAAGAATAGAATCTCAAAGACAAGCTCTTATTGCAGAACAAGATGCAATTATTAAAAGACGAGAAGAACAAAAACAAAGAGTAGCAAAAGAACAAGAAGGTTTCTTAAAGTTGTTTGGTAAAGACTAATGGCTGATGAAGTTGTAAACGAACCCAAAAGCACTGGGATGTTAAACATTTATGGTGGCCCTATGCCATTGCAGATCCCAAGAACTGTAGATGAGTTTGTGCCAATCAGTGTAGAAGAAGATCCTACATTTGGTGAGACTGTATCTGCAACTCTTGGCTATCAGTACGCCCCTTTGTTCAATGCTATCAAGAACAATCTTAAGTACAGAGACGTTGAAGAAGTCGGATTCAATCCCCTTGAAAATATGCAAGGTTATGAAGAGTACAAGTCTCATCTTTATGAAGCAAAGTCATCACAAGAGATGGCTGAACTTAAGCAACAGATAGATGCTAATAAAGAAAGACGCGAAGTCTTATACAGATCTTCAATTCCAATGCAGTTTGCTGCTGGCATCTTTGATCCGATTAACCTAGTTGCGCTTCCTTTTGGTGGCCCAGCCGTAGGTCTTGGTCGCTCGTTCCTAAGAACAGGAACATCTGTTGCTGCGCTGCAAGTGGGTCTTGAAGCTGCTCGCGCACCATTTGATCCATTAGCTACACCAGCCGAATCAGTTATGAATATCGGCTCTGCCTTTGTTACTGGCGGTATGATTGGCAGTTTGCTTAGCATCCCAGCGTCAAGACGAGCCGCTGCGCTTAACAAAACAAATGATGAAATAAAAGAGTTTGTTGAAGTAACAGAAACATTTACTGTTGAAGACTTAGCTGTTGTAGGCTCTAGGGATGCGCGTAAGTTAGGCACAGAAGCTGATGAGATTCTTGACACGCTTAGAACAAGCTTGCCTAAAACCATTGATGGCTTAACAAAATCAATTGATGAGATTAGATCTAAGATAGACAAAGTAACTATCGATGAGGGTGTTGAAGCTGGTGCAAAACTTCAGAAAGAATTAGAAGTAAAAACAAATGCCAAGATCAGAGACACAGAAAGACTTCAAGAGGTTAAGCGTGAGCAACAGCTTCGTAGGCTTGAAGGCATCAAGGATGGAACTCTTAAGGATCCTTTCGGTCTACAAGAAAATATCTTTACTAGCTCTTGGTTTTACAAGGGAGTTACAACTCCATTTAAGAGAATTGTACAGGGAAAAATTCCTTCAAGCGTAAAGGAATACACAGTAAAGCTTGCTGGCGATGGGGCAATGATGTTCAATCTAAACAAGATTGGATTTGCCACACCTAAATCTGTGCATCAATATTCCTCAACACGCAACGGCGAGTGGCTTCAAGTATACATGGGTATGCTTAACAACTTTGGTCAACACACAGGCAAGGGTGTGACTACCGTTGTTGACATGAATCTCTCAAACTTTGATGGATCAGTCAGTGCGTTTATGAAAGAAGTTAATAGAAAATACATTAACGGCGAACAAGCTACAACTTCTGCAGAGGCTGAATCTATTAAGCTGTTAAGTAATTTCTACAAGAACTGGGAAAAGCGTCTTGTTGAAACTGGTTTGATTGGCACAGAGAAAAGTCTAAGCGCAAGAATAATTAAAAAAGAAAAAGACCTAGAGGCTCTTAACGAAAAGATTAAAGAGGTAGAGTCAGGCTTTGACAAGGCAAAGCGTGGTGGATCTTTAAAGCAAAAAGATTATTTAGATAAGCTGCGTAATCGTGCAGAAGAAATAGAAAATGAATTAGCTGCTCTTGAGATTAGCCTTGCCAAGATGAAAGACGATAGAGACATTGGCCCACAGTTTCGTGAGGAAATGTTTCCGCGTTTCTGGAACAGAGATGCAATCAGAGCAAACAGGCCACAGTTTGAAAAAATTCTTTTTGATTGGTACAAAAACAATCCAGACATTTACGAGCCAGTCAAGGGTAAGGTCAAAGCTGGTGAGCCAAGGTTTGTAAAGAGAACATTGCCAACAGACGACAGATCTGTTCAAGGGCGTGTTGAGTCTACAGTTGACGAGATACTTGGCGTATCTAAAACATTTGATGAAGGTGCTGATGCAAATGCTTTCTTTGGTGCTGGGGTATCAAAGCACTTCCGTCATCGTAAACTAGACATACCTAACAGGCTTGTTCTTGATTTTATTCAGAACGATCCGCTTGCTGTAATGAGAGCTTACACTAGCCGTGTTGCTCCTCGTTATGAGTTTGCCAAGATGTATGGTGGCAAAAGCATTGATGATGTTTTGGCTGATATTGATGATGATATGTTTGCTGCTGGTAAATCAGTTAAAGAAACAAACGCTGTTCGTAGAGATTTCTTGCATCTGTATGATCGTGTAGTTGGTAACGTGTTACGTGATCCTACATCTTGGGATCAGCGTGTGGCTACTGTGCTGCGCGATACTGCACAGCTTAGTTATCTTGGTTCTGCTGGCTTTTCAACGCTTCCTGACTTTGCCAAGATTATGATGGAGCATGAGCTAAAGGATGTGTTCCGCGCATTGTTTGGCACTATATCAGATCAAAGATTAAGGCAAACCTCGAAGGAGGCTGGTCTTAGTGGTGAAGCAATTGAGACTATTGCTGGTGAAGCGCACATGAAAATGGTTGATGACATAACCAACAATCCATTTTCTGAAGGCACTTACAATAAATACATGAGCAAAGTTAAGTGGGGCTTTTTCCAAGCTAACTTACTTGGCCCAATGACAAACGTAATGAAAAAGCTAGACGCTATTGTTCGCGGTCACTCATTGGTTCAGATGTCAATTCGTTTGTCTAAAGGCACAGCTTCTAAGTTTGAGACAGAGTATCTTGCTAGATATGGCATTGGAAAGAAGGAAGCTGATGGTTTTAACAAGCTTGTAGACGATGGCATCATTGAAAACACCAAGCCAAATGGTGCTGGTCTTTGGCTGCCTAATACAGATAAATGGCCTGATGAGTTTAATGCACTGCGTACAGAGTTTCGCAGTTCAATGAATAGCGGGATTATGAACACAATCCTTATGGGTACTCCGGCTGACAAACCAATCATTACTGATGGCGTTGCTTATGTGCCGCATAGGATTGCAAAGCAATTTGGTTACAAAGAAGATCCAAAGTTCCGTGGATACTCACGCATTGAGAATGGATTTCTTGGATTACCATTTCAGTTCTACTCATACTCACTAGCTGCAATGAACAAGATTACCGCATCTTATGCAACAGGTGCTGCCAGAAACAGAGCAGTAGCTATGGCTACATCTATGGGCTTGGCTTACTTAGGCATGGAGATAAAGTATCCAGACTTTGTAATGGATGAGATGAGTTTGTCAGACAAGATTGCAAGATCATTTGATATGTCTGGTATGGCTGCTTTGTATTCAGATGCTGTATATAGATCAATGGAAACATCTATGGCTATGGGTGGGCCAGACATGTCTATGGGATTGTTATCGCCAAAGTTTCCACAAGAAAAGAATTACATGGATGCAGTAGGTAGTGTATTAGGTGCTGGGCCTAGCGTTGGCATTGAAATAGGCACTGGTGTAAAAGAGTTAGTTACTGGCGAATACGGCGAAGGATCAAAAAGAATTATGCGAAACTTCCCATTAGCTAGACTATGGATATGGAAAGATTTAATGAATGAAGCATCGAACTCATTTACTGCGAGACGATACTAATTGTGAGTTGAGCAATTTCAAATTGGAAGGTAGGATTGCGCCATGACTATTAACATTGCTGATAACAACCCAAGAGTCTCGTACTCAGTAAGTGCTGGTGTAACACAGACTAGCTTTGCTGTGCCTTTTGAGTTCTTCGATGAAACAGATGTACTTGTTTACATTGGTTCAACGCTTAAGACTCTTAACACAGACTACACAATATCCGGTGGTGATGGCACTACTGGCACTATTACTATGTCTGTTACTGGCCCAGCTACTGTTGCTCTTGTACGCGATGTAACGATTGAGCGTTCTACTGACTTCCCTACCGCTGGCCCATTCAGCGTACAGTCTCTTAACGTAGAGCTTGATAAGCAGATTGCAATTGATGCTGACATCAGTGACCAGATTGATCGCGCAGTAAGAAGCCCTATTGAAGAGTTTACAACAATGACTCTTCCTGATGCGGCTACCCGCGCTGACAAGCTGCTCAAGTTTGACACTGATGGTAATGTCGCCGTAGAAAGTGCATCAGCCCTCGTAGGCGGCGCAGTAGTGGGTGCTAACTTTGTCAACAACACATTTACTGGCGATGGTTCTCAGACAGCCTTCACGACCACTGTAGAGGCTGGATCAAAGAACAACGCCCAAGTCTATATTGATGGCGTTTACCAGCTAAAGTCTAGCTTCTCTGTGTCTGGCACAACCCTGACATTCACTGAGGCTCCACCGCTTAACTCGCAGATCGAGGTCATCATTGGTAATGCCATTGATACTGTTGATGCTGACAGCGGCAATGTGAATTACAACCAAGGCGGTACTGGCGCGCAGACACGCACAGTCGAGAACAAACTGCAAGAGTTTGTATCGGTCAAAGATTTTGGTGCAACTGGTGATGGCGTGACTGATGACACTGCGGCATTTAATAATGCTTTTGCTGTTGGTGGTGATATTTTTGTACCTGAAGGCACTTATAAAATAACGCAAACAATTACCATTCCTTATGGCGCAAGGCTTTCTGGTCAATCAGAAAATGTAACTAGCGCAGTTAAGCAAACCAAACTTCTTTTTGCTCCTACTGGGGCAGACACAAATATGTTCAGATTTGAAGGCGCAGGACAATGCGACTTTAGATTTATTTCATTTTACGGATCTGGTGGAGCTACTGAGATTGGCTTCAATATGGACAATGTTGCTCCCGCAGGAAGTGAGCGCAGAAATAGCTTTTATCATTGTAATTTTAGAGATTGGGGCAAAGCTGCTGTCTATTTGTCTGGTCAATGGATGGTTAGTTTTGATTACTGTGATTTCAGAAATAATGGCAATGATGCAAGCCCATCAGCAAATAGTGGCGCAATAGTTTTCGCTGATACTGGCTCTGGTTGGGCAGGTTCTGGAAACACTATCTCAAATACTTATATGTCTGGGAATGTCTATGCTTTATACATAGATGGCGGATATGACATTACCTGTATCAATGTTCTTATGGAAGATAACGATACAGCGTTTTTGAAAACAGGTATTGGTTCTGCAACTAATTTTATTGGGTGTTGGTTTGAAGATAATACAAATCCACCAGATATTAGTCGTGCTGTATATACACTAAATTGTCGTGGTGAAGATTTTACAAATCACGATACATCATCAGCAAATCAAATTAGCGTAAAACATAATGCCAGTGGCATTTATCTTTATGAAACATCAACTCCATTCTTGGCATTTACAGGAGATGGAATAGATTTTTCTGGTGTTGGCACCGCCGCTAATATTTTTGATGAGTATGAAGAAGGCGTGTGGAATCCAACTTTGGCTACTAGCGGAACTAATTTTACATCCGTAACTTATGATGCTTTTACAAAAGCAAAATATATTAAAACAGGAAATCAAGTTACTGTTTATGGAACACTGAGAACTGATGCAATAACAGTAGGCTCAGCTAGTGGTGCAGTTTTAATTGGCTCATTGCCATTTGTTGCTAAAGATAATGATTCTGCCGGAACTCGAGATGGTGTTGCAGTGGGTTCCGTTGCTAACTGTTCTGGCTGGGCTGTGGACACTCCAATTTCTGTGACAACTGATCCTGCATCGACAACTCTTGTTTTGCAGAAACGAGCAACTTCAAATGGTGATGATGCAACGGTAGATGTGGCAGATGTCGCTACTGGTGCAAACGCTAACAGAATGGCTTTCTCTTGCACATATCTAACAAATTGAGGATATAAAAATGTCTTTAACTGAAAAAACAGAAGTGGGCAAGATTGAAGTTTCTGGTGAGTTTAATCATGTTCATGTTCGTGTTGACAACATCATCTTAAAAGACGGTGAAGAAGTTAGCCGAACCTATCGCAGATATGTTATCTCTCCATTAGATGATTTTTCTAATGAGGAAGAAAAAGTGAAAAACATTTGTTCTTCCGTTTTTACTGATGAAATTAAAAATGCTTATTCTACGTATATGGCTGAGAAGGATTTCTAATGACCATTAAATCAACAGGCGGCGTATTCGGTAGAAATCCAACCTTCAACGATGTAACTGTTGAGGGAGATTTTTCTGTTAATGGCACTTTGCAAAGCGGTGGCAGCAATGTCGTAGTGGATTCTGATATTGGATCAACCGTTCAAGGATATGATGCAGACACAGCTAAGTTGGATGTAGCTCAAACATTTACGGCACAACAAACATTTAGCGAAGATGTAATTATTAGTAGTAATCAAGGCATCGAGTTATCTGCTGGTGAAATTGGATTAGGCAACGCTTCTTCTTATATTTATATTGGTACAGATGATACCGGAATATTGACAAATTCCGGTAATGATTTTTTGCAACCTTGGAATCCATCAACAGGCTCATCAAGAGATGCAGGTATTGATATAGGCAGAGGAACATCTAGGTGGAAAAACCTATTTCTTTCTGGTGGCGTATATCTTGGCGGCACTGGAGCAGCTAATCTATTAGACGACTACGAAGAAGGATCGTGGACTCCAGTTGTTGAAGGCACAACAACAGCAGGTACTGCAACATATGTAAGACAAGGTGGCCTTTATCAAAAGGTTGGCAATGTTGTTCATTTTGTAGCAGCTATTGTATATAACTCCCATACAGGTACAGGCAATATGCGTGTTTCTGGATTGCCATACACTGTGTTTGGTGGTTCTGATTTTCATAGAATATATTTGCCTTTTTATGCAGATAATCTAACAATTACTGGCGTTCCTGTTGCTACTGCTATTTTAGGTCAAACTTATTTAGATTTAAGATCATTAAACAATGGCTCTAGTTCTTTGCTTGCAATGGATGCAGCAGCAACTCTTTACATAACTGGAAAGTATTGGGTGGCATAATATGGCTCTAACAAAAGTAAATTTTAGAATGATTGA
>Ga0208644_1004562_pt1 | contig 10411 bp, 15 predicted proteins | sample VirMetDEL_Nov_18_FD_184517 | JGI IMG/M metagenome (GOLD analysis project Ga0208644, IMG submission 184517) | Aqueous microbial communities from the Delaware River and Bay under freshwater to marine salinity gradient to study organic matter... | ecosystem: Environmental > Aquatic > Marine >... | reverse complement strand
TCTTGAATATTGGAAACACTTATTGTTGTCATTATCTCATTCCAAATCGACGATAAAATGCGCGCGGTGGATCGGATAGATAGATTTGAGATACACCACCGGTTCGTTCATAGGGATCATCCATAACGCCGTCCTCATCTTCATCGTATCGAAAATTCATTGATGAAAATGTCCGTTCGAACGCTCGTTCATGCTCTCTTGCAAGATCCAAATATCTTCCTTCACTTTGGCCAAGTGCCGAATGTAACGCGCGCCATATAAGGGATAAACAAAGGTTGATATGTGGTTCACGTAAAGCATGCGGATCCATAATCAAATATGGAAGCCGTCCGGCGATACGAATACGGTTCAACACTTGAAACCACGATTCATCAATCCATTTTTGCCACGATGATTCACCGCTTGGAAGTAGATTGGACAAATCCGGATACAATGTTGTTAAATCAATATCTGAAATTACCGGATAGATTGGCGATAAACAAATATAAGCCGGACGTTTGAACGTGTATTGTGTCGAACCAATGGTGATTTTCCACGTTTCCATCCATCCTTCGGATAGTGTTGTGGTTGATGGTACCTGTGAAGCGGCGATGGTGTATTGTGCTGAACTATCCACTTTGTTCACGTTTTGATCTTCCAAAATAAATTTCCCGGTTTGATCTTGTAAGGAATACAAACCGGATGTGAAATCTATTTTCGCGCCATCACGATATACATCCAATGATACCAATTGTGTTTTGGTTCGTTGGATAAGTTGTGGCGCGCGTATTCGTGGCGCGTATGGTGTTGATAATTCGGGCATGATTTATTCCATTATGCTTTGATCATTGATTTCCAATTGGTTCCATCACATGCCAAAACACATCCTTCACCGGCGGCCAATGTTTCAATGGTTGAAGCGCCATCGTCTTTTACTGTTAAAGCAAATGAACCGGATTCATTTTTGACAAAAAACACCGCGCCATCCTTTTCAGCGGGAAGAACCAAATCGCGCGCCGCGTCCGGTGTTAAAGATTGAAACATTGAATCTTTATATGTCAATGTTTTGTTGGCGGTGATCGATTCAACATTCACACCGTTTTTGAATTGGAAATGTCTCGCCACTTTGAACGATTGACTAGAATTATATGATGCCATTTCTATATCCTTTTTTGATGGTTAAGATAATCTCTATTTTTTAGAGTCATGACGTTGTGCGATTTTTTGCGCCGCTTGTCGTGCCTCCTGATAACTGATTTGAGGGTTTTGTTTCACCAAACGATCCGCCATTCGTTGAACCGCTCGATATCTTTTATTGTATTCGCTATCTTTCATACTTTTTTTCTCTTTTTGGATGTATCTTCTTTTTCATCCTGTGTTTCATTATACAACAAATCTTTGGCTTTTTTCATTGCGGCCAATTTTTTTTCTTCGATTTCGATTTGTTTTTGTACATGTGGAATGTGTCCACGTTGCGCGTTTCTCTCAATTCGGCGTTCTTGACGTTCGATGAATACATCCAAAACATCAACATCCGGTTGTGGTATTACACCATCATTCAACAATTGAATTCGCCATTGATCGAACGCTTTGTGATCGAAATTCCAGACAACACGATTTCCGATGACCTTTGGTGATGCCCATATTTCCTTATAAATCCAACCACCAAATCGTGATTGGAATCTTTGTTGATATCCGAATTCCAAATCCAATATTTCAAATCCATTATCCATCATTTGAACACGTGCCATCGTAGAATCGGCGCCGCGTCCATTTTGAACCATCCGAACCGCATTACATCCGGGTAATTCTCTCAAATGTCTGAATGTTGGAAGCCATCGAAAAACATCATCATCGATTTCCACCAATTCCCAACATGACATTGGATGATGCATCAACCAAAACGGATGGTTCGGTTTTTCTGGAATGGCGGTTTGTTTTTTGGCTTGGAAGCCCGTCCATGGTTGGTTTTGCATGTTTCCTCCTTGCAAAAATAAAAAAAATAAATCGGAAAGGTACCCCAAACCAAAAAGATGGTTTGGGGAAAAAGGAGGAAATTCCCCCAAACCGATCCGATTTCAATGATTAAAAAATCAGATTATGCATCCGTTGAAATAAGGACACCACGCGCATCTTCAACGATACCAGCGCCACAATAAGCCGTTCCGATGATTTCGGTTAGACCTTTGGAAGCGTCACGTTGATATTCGACAACAATTGGTGTTCCAGCTGGACGAACTTCGCCACCGGATCCAACCATTGGCGCTGGTGTTCCGATTGCATAGGCAATTGCGCCGGCGCTGAACATAGCACCTTTCTTGTTTCCAGCTGATTCAGTTACGTATGATGATTTGTGGATTTGTACACCAAGGAAATCACCGACATATCCTTGTCCCATCATCTTCAACATGTCATGAGATGCTGAATTGAACGCGATAGCATTGGCCGCTTCATTTCGGATTGATGCTTGCAAATCAGCAATTTGGCGGGGATGTAATACCGCGAAAATTTGGGATGGATTGTTCGCCAATTCCAAAGCAAAAACACCATCCAAAAAATCATCGATAGACATATCAACACCGGATGTTCCAACACTTGTTGAAAAACTTCCAAATGTAGCCGCTACGATTTCCATGAAACGTGCTTCGAACGCGCCAACCATTGATTCAGCTAAGCGAAACGGTGAAATATCCGATCCAAGTCCGGACAAATTCGCCAAATCGGTCATATCATAGCGAAGTGCTTGACGTGCTACGGTAATTGTTGCGGTGTCCATTTCAAGTTGTGAAGCGGATACGTCGCCGCCATCGGTAGCGGATGCCATCGCGTCATAACCATCCAAACCAGCGAAACGAAGTGTGATGGAATCCGAACCAATGTTGGCAACATCACCAGCGTACAACAACGCGCCGGATTGACGAATGGAAGCGTTATCGGATAAAAGTGCACGAACTTCGGCTTCAATCATAGCCGCCAAGCGCAAACCACCGGATTCAAGACCGGCGAAATCTAAATTTTGTAAAGCCATTATAAACCTCATAATGTGTTAAAAGTGAAAAATAAAAATATAATTTTGTGGATTTCACTGTTAACCGGTGTGACCGTTTCCACCCATATATATAATATTATGATATATTATCACAATATGATATCATTATATACTAAATTCTAACCATTATCAAACAAAAGGATTATGTTATGGCTACCGATCTATCATCATCAAATTCATTTCCATTCATCTATGTTGTTTCAGTTGGAACCACGTGGAGCGAAATCGTTCTTCCATTGGGCGCGAAACGTGTAACCATTGGTGCTTCATCCGCGTTGTATGTTGGTCAAAATGGCGCTTCGGATTCCGGTGTGGTTGGTACACATAAGGCATTCGTAACATCCAACAATTATTTGGAACTAGAGTTGAAAAACGATACACAACGCGCATCATCGATTTTTGTAGCAGCTCAAACTGGGACCGCGTCCGTTTCAATCATACTCGAATAATATAGCATTTCATAACATCGCTATAAGGAGGAACCATGGCGCGGTTATTATACAGTGATGGGATTTCGGAATTACTACAATTTGATATTACAGATCAAATTGATGGAATTACGCAATCTTTTAACACTTCATCATCTATGAATCAAGATTCATTACGTGTATACTATAATGGCATTCGACAATCACCGGATGACATTTCGTTCAATTCGTCGACGTCTTTTTCACTATCATTCGTTCCACAAATCGGTGATTATCTATTTATTGATTATGTGGTCGGATAACATCAAAATAGGAGCTAAATATGGCTGTTCAAATTACCGGCGCCCAAATTAAAAATGGTGCTGTTTCTACATCACAATTATCCGATGGATCCGTAACATCGGCAAAAATCCAAGATTCACAAATTACATCCGCAAAATTGGCGGCGGCTAGTGTTGTTTCATCAAAAATTGGAACCGGAGCATTGGACACCACCGCATTTTTCGCGAATAGTGTTATCAGCGCCGCAAAAATCGACTTAACCGGAACATTTGATTATTCATCCGGAACATTACGCGCCGGAACACCTTCCGCGGCTTCCGATGTTGCTACAAAAAACTATGTTGATAGTGCAGTATCATCCGATATTTATTGGAAGGAACCCGTTCGTGTTGCTTCAACCGCAAATGTAGACCTTGCAAGCGCTCCGGCTTCAATCGATGGTGTAACACTATCAAATGACGATCGTGTACTTGTCAAAAACCAATCAACCGCATCACAAAATGGTCTTTATGTTTTTGCTGGTTCTGGATCGGCGATGTCAAGATCATCCGATTGTGATTCAGCCGCTGAAATCAATGGCGCGGCGGTATTTGTCAAAGAAGGTTCCACCAATGCCGATCAAGGTTTCGTCCAAACCGCTGAAGTTGTTACAATTGGATCCGATTCTGTTTCATGGGTACAGTTTACCGGACTCGGTCAAGTAACCGCCGGCGATGGATTGGATAAATCTGGAAATACACTTTCTGTTGATACCGGCGCTGGATTACAAATTGTTTCTGGTGCGGTTGCAGTTGAAACCGGTTCGGCTTTATTCATCGATACGAACGCGGTGGCGGTATCTGTTGATAATAGTACAATCGAAGTAAATGGAAGTAACGCGCTTCAATTGAAGGATGGTGGAATAACAACCGCGAAAATCGGGACGAATCAAGTAACAGGGAACGAAATCGCCGCGTCTACTGTTGGAACGGCTAACTTGGCTGATTCATCAGTTACATCGGCGAAATTGGGCGCTTCCAGTGTTTCAGCGGTTAAAATCGCTTCAAATGCGGTGACAACCGACAAAATCAACGCGAATGCGGTTACGGAATCCAAAATAGCTACATCGGTGGCCGGTGATGGTTTGAGTGGTGGAAATGGAAGCGCGTTGGCGGTTAATGTTGATGATGCAACCATCGAAATCAATTTGGATACACTACGATTGAAGGATCTTGGGATTGGAAGTGGAAAATTACAAGATTCAGCAATTACCACCGCGAAATTGGCGGATGATAGTGTAACAAAAGCAAAAATCAACGCGGATGTGGCCGGAAATGGTTTGGTTCAAAATGTTGATGGTTCATTGGAAATTTCAGCCACCAACGGTTTGATTATCAATTCTGACCAAATCGGAATCAATGAAGGCGCTGGATTGGAAGTTGATGGAAGTAACGCGTTGAATGTTTTGGTTGATGATGCTTCAATCGAAATCGATGGTGTTAGCGGAAATCTCCAAGTTAAAGCGAATGGAATTGGTAACACACACCTTCAATCAAATTCTGTTCAAACCGCAAAAATCCAAGATGACGCGGTGACATTTGCGAAGGTTGGTTGGCGAATGTACCAAGAACTTTCAACAATTTCCGGTTCATCAACATCCACCATCGATTTGGCGCGCGCACTTGATGCCAACGCGGTGAACGGTGTTATGGTATACAAAAACGGTTTGGCTTTGCTGAATCAAACCGCTTTATCTGGTTCACCTTCAAATAGTGACGAATTCAGTGTATCAGCGGATGGCGGTGTTGGTTCTGTTGCACGAATCACATTTGGCGCGGCTTTGGCTGATTCCGATAATGTTTTGGTTTGGTACTTGACATAATAAGTCAAATCTATTTTCCAAAATAGTCAAAAATAAAGCCATCCAAATATCGGATGGCTTTTTTCATTTGTTGAACATTATTTTTTTTCAAGATGCGTTCTACATCTTATTCATCAATAGCCGGTCCCATTGTATCTTCTTCTAATTGTTTATCAATTTCTTTCCAGTGTCGTAACAATTCACCATAAACATCATCTTTTGTTAATCCGATGTTTCTGGCAAAAACAACCGCGATAAAAATTCCCATCATATAAATATTGGATTGTGGTTCACCTTGTTGATCAAGATCATACGCGTACCATAATAATTTTCTTATGTTTGATTCAATCATGACTACCTCTTTTTTGTGGATGATTTTCGTTTTTTGCTAGTCATTGATAGCGCGATGGCTATAGCTTGTTTTCGCGGTTTTCCTTCGCTTTGGATTTTTTTGATTTTTTTTCCAATTTTCGATTGATTATATTTTGGCATGATTCACCCTTTACGTTTCGGACCGCTTCCAAGATTATAGCATGATGTTCTACATTCCAGAATTTGGAAATGTCCAAACAAAGATTGTATAGTGATTTCGGACGCGGTGTGCAATTTGTATATTTCCATCGACAAAATGTTCCATGGGAATATCCAATTGACTGGAAGTGGTTCCAATGTCCATCGATGTAAATTTCAAAAAAATCTTTCATCCGTTCACAATTTCGTCCAAGGCTTCCAATATCAAATCTTCATGGTTCAAATTTTGGTGTTTGGCGATTGCTTCACACCAACAAATGATTTCAAATGTCGATGGTTTGTTTCGTCCGGTTTTCCAACACCAAACCGTATTCCGAACCAATCCGGATTTTCGACAATAGTAATTCATCATTCGTTTGGATACATATTTTTCAAAAAATCGTTTCATCAAAATTTCGTGGTTGGTTTGGTTCCAGATTGCTGAAACCATGCGTTTCGGATGGCTTCACGATTGGCCTTATAAAAACCGGGATCGTTCAAACCTCTGGATAAGATATCTTTGTTCGTTTCTGTATTGTTTGATTGGACGGTTTTTTGATTGGTTTTTGGCGGTTCTTTTGGTTGTGGTATGTCTTTGGTAGTTTCAACATTTTGAACCACGTTATTTTCCATTTTTGGCGGTTCGGATGTTTGGAAATGTGAACGGAGGAATGACGGCGCGTTTTCTGGATTTTCCTTCAATCCTTTCATCCAATCACCAAACGATTCTTTTGTATCTGTTCTTTGATATTGCCATTCTAACGCGTCGCGAACATCCGGATCTTGTATCCCCAATTCAGCAATCGCCGCATGTCGTTCGTACTTTGTATTTGCGTTTTGCAATTCCTCTTTCAATCCATATATTTGTTCTGTTAAATTGTCCACGGTTTTCAGTTTTTCACCGGCTTCCACCAATCGTTGATTCATTTCCTCAATTTGTGTTTCGGCTTCACGCGTTCGTTTTGCATACTTCGATATCTTGTCTTGAATCAATCCATCGATGTGTTCTTTTGCGATGTATTCCACACCGTCTATTATTTTGGTTTCCATGTTTCCTCCTTGGAAAGGTTAAATTAAAAATAAGGCTTTTTGGCGTTGTATCTCACGAATTTTTTCGGCGGCTTCATCTTCGGATAAATCCGGATATAATTCCATCATTGCGTCGATTGGCGCGATAAGATTGGAAGCCAATTTTTCTTTGATATCATTTCGTTGTTCTCTCTTTTCATCCACCGATAATCCGATTCGCGCGTATCTGATTTTGTATCCACTTTCTGGAAGGTCATAACCCAAAAAACGATTGGCCATCATTGCAGCTAAAGACAATGTCATTTGATCGCCACGTTCGAACGATGGTTTATATCTTGCTTGGGCTTCCCTCATAGATTGTTTTGAAATCGCGATGGCATATCCGGATCTTGGATCTCCGGATAATTTTTCAATATCGCCGGGATTGATTCCAGCCATTTGGGCGACTTTACGTTCATATTGGATAACCGCTTCCAAAACGGTGGATGGATCGCCACCGGGTTGGAATTGTCCAATCATCGGTTGGCCAACGTTATCCGGGTCTTGTGTAAATACCAAAATGGAAGCCGGATCGGTTGATATGGCGGCGCGTTTTGCGGCGGTGTCTGTATCTCGAACATTCAAACCAGCCAATTGTAATCCGGCTATATATCGTTGTGGAAATCCGGTGTCACGTGTTAGATGTAACCAATATGTATACAAAGCCGCCGCCGTTAATGAACCATATACGACTTCGGCATTTTCAAAACTATTGAATAGTTTTCCGGTAATTTCCGCATGATACATTGAGTACGGAATAACCGGTTCACCATCGGAAAATCGGAATGGATAATTTTCACCTTCCATTTCGCTACCCAAATATTCTTTGGTGTAATCCTCACCAAGTGACCCATCATTGTTCATTTCCACGATTTTCATTTTTGGATTGGACATATCATGCAAATCAAAAACATCAGCCGTCCAAATCACTTCTTTGGAATGTGGATGGTGTCGTAATCTCAATTCATACAAAAATCGTAGTTGGTTTGGATCTCCACTTGATGATTCACAGTAGATCAAATCCGGGGTGACCGGACGAAACAACAAACCATTGGAATCGGATATATCAACGCGCATAAACATTTCACGACATCCAATTGTAAACATTTGGAATGATTGCATCATAGCCCATAAACCGGAATCATATATCAATCCATCATCACCCAAAAATCCCTCCATCGATTCACGATTGGCATCGATTCCAATCATTGGTGGTTCGTTGTACAAAGCCGATAATGATTTGGATGTAGCCTTGAAAACATTGGATGACATATCAGATACACCCCATGCCGCGCGGCGTTCTCTGGATACGTGGCGCGCCAATTCCTGTTCAAGATCATCTTGCCATTGTCCACGTAACATTCGAACACGTAGCGCGTTATGTTCCCATCGTTCATTGGTTTCCATTGATGGGGCTGGTGGTTTTGGTTGAAAATCTAACATCATAATATAAATCCTTTATCCTATTCTGAATGATCCGTGTATTGGTGTTTGATATTTGATATCTATGATGGGTACGATTGCATATCGACATGCGTCGAGTGAATGTTTGTGTTCACTTCGTGCATCCATACTACCACTTTTTTTCAATGTCCACCTACGAAAAGAACGAATTAATGTTTCACATCTTGGATTGACTGTAAAACGTTGTTTCATCATTCTATCATGTAATAACTGACATCCATAATAAACAGACCATCTTGGTTTGTGTGCGGTGTGAATTCGAAATGGCATGGTACCTTGTGGATATTCCAACACGTGTTCCAAAGCGCTTCGAAGCATAGCGTTCGACATCCGGCCGCCGTGTCTACCACCACGATGTGCGATATCACCGGTCCATCGTGTAATCATTTGCGGTGTCAATCCATTACGTGATAACATTCGAAGGATGGAACGGGCATGTGTTTCAGCCATCGAACGTTCGTTTTGATTTCCTCCACTGTAATATTCATCAAGTACATATACATGTGGATTGTCCGGTTCGGTCATGTCAATTGCGCAAAGGATAACCGCTTGGGCGCCGGGCATGGAACCATGGTCGATTCCAATCGAAAATCTATAATCACCATCATTTGGACACGGCGCGTCCGATATCATTTCTTCGGAAAAACATTCAAAAACCAATCCATCCGGCCTTCCGGCTTCCCATGATCCCTCTAAACGTGCTTGGCGATCCAATGGTAGATATGTATCGGCGATTCTATCAATGTCATGTTGTTGCAATAAAGGACGACATCCCATGGGTGTTACATTTTCAACGGTTAGAGCGGCGCCAATATCATATATTTTTCCTTCATCCACCATTTGTTTCAAATATCCACAATCTTGGCCAATCGGTGTCATCGTCAAAACCATTCGTCCACGTTTGCGAAGTAACCGCGCCGCCAATTCTCCAAATATCGCGACCGGCGGTGGCTCGTCAATCCATACCATATCGACCGTTCCACTAGCTACACCCAATGTTCCTTGATTCGTTGTTTTGATTCGAACCAAAGAACCGTTTTTGAACTGAATTATTGGTGTTTTTCCGCGGAATCCTTTTCCGGGTATGTATTCACAACCATCCGCCAATTCAGCCGGTGGAATCAAATCATATATTTTTCCTTGTACGGTTTTTGATTGTTCCCATGAATGGACAATCACCCATATTTCCTTGGGGCCATCTGGAATTTGTTTGTATGGATGACGATTCAAAGCATAATAAATCATTTCAGCGGCGCCGGCCGCGGTTTTTCCAAGTTGGTTTCCAGCGCGAAACAATGTTATCGGCGCGGTGGATTGTAAGAACGCCAATTGTGGTTTCGTCGGTGTGAACCATGCCAATGGATCGGCGGCGGTTACATCGCGCATTTTCAACAATGTTTTGGTGATACTAGCGATATTCATTTTTTATTTTTTGGGGAATTTCTTTTTCATCAATGTTGATTTCATAGCCTTGGCGAATACACAACGCCATCGCCATTTCTTTGGATACATATACATAATGATATTCATCATTCGGTAATTTTAATCTACACCATATTTTCATACATCAATCCTTGGTTTTGAGTCTAATTACATTTCCACTTTCATGCGCTTCAATCACTTCCAACAATTCGTGACGAATGATTGGTGGCAAATTCACAAAAGCATCAATCAACAATCGTTTGTGTTCATCCATCGACATTTCGCGCAATTCATCGCCGGCCGCTTCTATATGTTCCAACATTTCGTTGTGTACTTGGATGTGTAACTTGTGAAACGCTGGAAGCGAAT
>Ga0208644_1004559_pt1 | contig 10414 bp, 12 predicted proteins | sample VirMetDEL_Nov_18_FD_184517 | JGI IMG/M metagenome (GOLD analysis project Ga0208644, IMG submission 184517) | Aqueous microbial communities from the Delaware River and Bay under freshwater to marine salinity gradient to study organic matter... | ecosystem: Environmental > Aquatic > Marine >... | reverse complement strand
AATAAGTCATCTCGACTAGGTGAGCTGATACTGTTGGATCTGCTACCCCAAAAGACCGATGAAGCAACCATGATTGCAAAAGAGTGTCGTAGATAAAGAAGAACGTGCCAAGCTGAACATCGCCGCTAGCATCGATATACTTTGGAAAGCCAATAACAACGCGGCTATTCTTCTTATCCCAAACGCCAGAAACTTGAATTGATAGATCGCCGCTGGCAATGCTATCTAGCACCGCTGCAGCTAAAATTCTCCAGCTTTCCTGAACCGCTGCGCCCATCGGAAGCTGAGCAACTGGATCGCCGCGATTCAAGAATAGGCTCCTAAGCGACACTACCCCAGTGTTGGTAAATGCTAGATAATCACCGCCGTAGCTTAACCCAGAGTTATTGAACAATGCTTGACCAGTCTCTGCTGTCCCGACAAGTTGCCAGTCGGCTGAGTCTGGGTAAGCCCCGGCATAAAAAAGAACTTCGCCCGAAAACATGACGAAGGCCAAGATCTGCGCTGTTGCTATGTTGTCAGAAATTGCAATTGGAGCAATGATCGCTAGCTCTGTAACGCTCTTGACGATTCCACTTAAATCAATCTTAGTCAAAGCCCCAGAAACAGAGCTAATACCAGAGTACCAATAAGCAGCTTCGCCCGACTGAATAATGTAATGCCGATTTCTAAAGGCTGCGCCGCCAACTGGCAAAAATCCCGATCCAGTGTATCCAATAGCGCCAACGGTCGTTCCATCATAGTAATAACCCGGCGCAAAAGTGGCGTCAGCTGTAAAAAAATAAAGATACTTGTTGAAAACAGAATGATAGAACTCTGAGTAATTCACGCTAGTTGGGGTCGAGCTATAAAGAACCGCTTCAGTCTCTACGTTTCGAATGTTGATTTTATTAGTGAACCCGTCCCAGCTAGCTAAGAGCAGCTTGGTTTCATCGAATGGAGCGATTGACAAGGCAACATCGAAAGACGTTGATATTTGATTAAACACAGAATCGCCGTTTCTTAGTTCTAGTCCAGCCTGAGAAACGTTAAAGTTTAAAATGTCCTCGCAAAAAGGATTTTGCAGCGCGGCAATTGGCGTTCTTTGGTCAATCCCCTTAAACGGCGCTGGAAGGTTTGAGGTTCTAGCCACGCTTTAACGCTCCTGCTGCCGCTGCCTCTGCTGGCGTTTGTGGCGGTCTGTAAAATTTGCTTGGTGCTAGTCCCTGGCTAATCAGCCACTGATCGCGGAGCGCGTTGGCTTGAAAGCCTTGCTGCAGCTTGTTCGTCCCCGGTAGCATCTTCTGCCTATGTTCTGGAGGTTGCCCCATGAATTGCTCGAAAGTTAGGTCAGGCGCTGACGGAATTGGCGCAACTACAGCTGGCGCTTCTTCTGCTACTGGCCCAGGCTGCTGAGGCGCTGCTGGTTGTGGCGTTGGCCTCATCGGGCCAGCGAATTTAGGTTGTTGCGGTTCAGGCAACGTGCCGCCAGCTGCCACAATATGATCTTCTAGCTTTTTAATCTGCGGATCGTTTGGTCTGTAACGCCGAAGCCAAGCCAATCTTTGAAGTTTGTTTTGCATAGTTTAGTACCTTATTGGATTACCATTCATATCAATTCCAGGGGATCGAGTGCTTGATCGCTGCATAGCCCCTTGAGCTGCAGCAGAAGCCGCCGATTGATTGCCGCCAGTAGCTGCTAAAACCTCATCTCTAATTTTCTTGGCTGCCTCTTCGTTAGTTATAACGACATCGCCGTGGTCGCCCTTATAAAGCCCTTCGGCAGCTAGTCCTCTGATAATGTCGTCTTGCTGCTCTGGCGTGTAGTTGCCCCAATCGTTTCCAAAAACCCTTTGGTGGCCTATCGCGCCAGTTCTAAAGTTAGCCGTTTCTGCAGCATCGCCAGAATTAATTTTATTAATAACATTATCGAGCGTCCAAGCTTCGCCGCTCGCATCTTTCCCGCGCATGTCGCTATTCATGGTCTGATCGTGAACAGCTGCAGCATTTTTCCAGTAGTCGCTTGCATTAGGGTCATCAACCACTTTCCCCCAATTCTCTTGCTGGTGCTGCTTTGTTGTCTTGTGCATGATGCCAAGCTTGTCCAGCCCGTAGCCAAGAACATTGCCCGCAGCTGCTCCAACTAGCGTACCAATACCAGGCGCGATCATAGTTCCAATTCCAGCGCCTAATTCAGCGCCCGCGCTTCGAATCCCTTCGCCGCCATGTTGCCAGCTGTTCATCACATCATAGCCGCCCTTTACTGCTGTTATCGGGCCAGCAAAAGAACCGGCAGTTTCTGAGCCTAGAGCCGCGCCGACGTTCGCAGCACCGGAAGCAACACCAAGAGCGCCGCCAATCTTGTCATCTTTAAAGCTGTTTATGCCGTTATAAATTTGATAAGCGCCAAGAGCGCCTTGCACAACGCGGCCAACCATCTGACCAGTTTCTGAGTCAATAATCGAACCGTCTTGCTGAATCACTTTTCCTGGCGGTGGAACAGTGCCTTGAATTGTCACGCTTCCACCCTCGCCGACTTCAGCGCCTGGAGGAAGCAAGGTTGCCTTAACCCCGCCAGAAGCAGCATTTGAGCCAATAGCGCCCTGGGCAGCTGCCGTTGAAGCTGTCTTGGTTGCAGCTTCAACTGCTTTAATTGAACCATCGGACATTAGCGCCGTTCCGTTCCCTAGATCGCGAATTACCGAAACAGACGGCTTCATTATCTCATGAGCAAGGATCAAGCCGCCGGTTGTTCCAGCGACAGGCAAAAGTTGCCCTATTGGACTAGAATTAAACTCTGCTTGTTTATTCGCCTTGTCCTGCTGTCTTTTTTGCTCTGCCTGAGCGTCGATTGCTGTTTTTGGGTTCGCATGAAAAACGCGCCGCCCACTTGCAGCACTAGCCACAGGATCATAAACATAACCGGGATTCCCAGGGACTTGGTAATAAGTCTGGCCATCTGGCGTGACCACCTGCTCCCAGCTCTGATAATTATTATAATCGGTTCCTGGGAACGGATCATTTTGAAAAATTGCCATGATTAAACGTCTCCCACGCCTGGCCAGCTACCAACAGGGGTCACGGGCCAATTTAGTTGCGAATTTGCATCGTAGCCAGCATTGACTAAAGCTGCGCCTTGTTGTCTTCCGAGAGCGTTCTTAATATCATTTTCCCACTTATTGCGAAGCCTTTCAGCCATTTCAAATTGCTGTTTAGCTTCAAACCAAGCGTGTCTAATTCCCTCGATAAAAAGCTCTGCATCAAGCAGCACAAAATCAGTGTCAGCTGTTACCGGATACGGCTCGTTATAGACCGTCCAAGTGACAGTTCCGTCGCTATCAGATCCGCTAGTCCAATCGGGTCGAGTTGCGCCAGCCACGCCGCCCGCAGCTGTGAAATAAATATTATTCACTCCTGTTACGATTGCGCCAGCTGCATAAGTCGTTCCCGCTACCCAATTAGCTGGCCAAACATAATCCCCCGCTGTGTAAGCAATCGCGAGCTGCGTTGTATCATCCTGACCAGCTGGGGAGATTTGAAAATAACCAGACGATCTTTGAGTGTAAGGCGACGTGTTAAAAATATATCCTTGATTGCCGTTCACCTGCCAGCCAGCAAAAGGCGTTGCGATGTTTACGCCATAAGTTTGGAACGCAAGTCTTGCATTGGTTAATGGCCCAGCAAGCGGGATCTGATTAGTTACGCCCCACTGAGTTCCGGTAAGAAGTCGCAGAAAGTTACCAGGAAGCTGATAATTAGATACTCCGGTCGATGTAGTAAATGTGTAAATTCGCTTTAGCTGCCACCAGCCGTTAGGCTCATCAAGCAGCTGGCTTCCAATGTACTTAAAGAGAGAAACGTACTGCCTCGCAGCTGGAGTGCTTGCTCCAACATAGGACGATTCGCGCGGCTGGTTTATCCGGTCGCAAAACTCGTCCAAAACTTGCTTGACAGTCATCGTGTCGGTCATTCTACTTCCTCAGCTGGCTCTTCTACTTTTGGTTCTTCATCCAACCCTAGCTCTGGCCACTTGCAACGATATTCGGGAGCTGTTTTCTTGAACTCCTTGTAAGCAGCGGGATATTCAATCAAATGATTCTTAGTTGCCTTGTTGTCGAAAAGCGTTGGAGGCGCATCTTTCACGCCAGTCCTTGAGGCTCTTTCGAGCGAGAAAAAAAGAACGTCTTTAACGATAACAGGCAACCCGTTCTTGTCCTGCTCTTCGACGTTAGTTAAGTAAAATTTTACGCTTGGTGCTGTCATTTTCTGCCTCCGTTCTCCAGCTTATTAAGCCTGTCTTCCATTGACTGCATACGCTCTTTGCCAGCTTCGGTGCCTAGCTTCTGCATGAGGTTCATCCCTGACTGAATCTCAGCAATCCTTTCGTAAATTCTAACTCCGTCACTAGCTGTGAAGCGACTTGCCTTCATTTCAGCGATTGCTATCTTCACATCCTGTATGCCCATAAGAGCGTTAGTCAGACAGCCGATGATGACGGTCAGGGCAATGCCAGCCCCCCATACCAAAATCTTTAACTGCCCTTCAGATTCACCTTCTGCCATTCTGTCCAGCTCCTTATGTAAATTTGTCCACCATCTTCGTTGGTGCCTTCCCTCAATCGCGTATAGCCCATTAACCTGTTGCACGATGATCCTTATTGCGTTTTGTAAAACTTTCTAAAGCCGCGCTGTAGTTTTGCGCGAACGGCGGGGGAGTTGGTTTTGTTGAAGGTGATAAACCTATACATATTACCATTCAGCGGGGTAGATGCGTGGCCTAGTGTTAGCGCGGTTGAAATGTTAGTAGTATCCCCCGATGCGGTGCCAGCCGTTTCTGGGCCGCCCTGAATACTTGAGTACAAATATCCGCTTGCGTGTCTAAACGAGAATAACTCGACGCGATTAGCTGCGTGAGTGCTTTGTGTTTGATCGCCTGTCCCGTCATAATTGACAAATTGATAGCCAGCCCCGCTTATCCGCAAATCAAAATAGCTAGATGCTGGCCTAAGAATAACTTGAGTTCCTGAAGCTGTATTCGAATCAGTTATTATATAAGCTTCCTTGGCTCCCGCAGCAAAAATCGCGCTAGTATAGCTAGCGCTAGTCATCTGATCATTCGACCCATCAAACACCAGCCCCCGCCGCCCTGTTAAGCTGCCGTATATCGGGCTTGCGGTTGTCTGGATGTAAGAAGGCTGCATCGAGGCGCGTTGGAGTTGAGCGCCCCAAAGGTAAAGCCCTGAAGCCCCATCCCCGGCATAGGACTGCGATCCAGCATTTAGAAGATAAAACTCTTGGTAGCCCGATGCCGTGGAAGTTGCAGCAACTTCAAAGCTAAACCGGCACCAACCGTTTCCAACGCTAGTATAAGTTTTATTTAACGGCGATCCGGTTGTGGTAATTTCTGTGCAAGTTGATAGATCTACGTTTAGCCCTGTATTCGGCACCGCGCCAGAAGCTAATAACCTAATCTGCGTTCGCTCTTTTGCTTTGCCGTAACCGCTGAACCGATATTTGACCCCCGATGTCAGCGCAACGCCAGAAGGGTTTAACAGATGCGTGTTTGTGCTACTATCTTCTATTAAGGTGTCTGCTGTTGTCGTCCCGTCCGGTGCTGCTGTGCTATTTGCCGAAATTGAAGAACGGATTGCAAACCAATTAGAGCCGCCCAAAGCCTCGGCGTTTAGCTGTATATTCTCCACCTGATCCGGCCTGCTCAGATAAGGCTGATTGGCTGCTGTCCCTTGCGTGAAGCTGATAGCACTAACCCGCGACGTAATCGCGCTGACTTGTCCCGTGGCGGTCAAGGTGACTTTAGATAAAGCCTCCGGATCAAGATCCATAGTTGGTTTGAGCGAATCAACATAAGAATTAAAAGTGTCTATATTCGCGAGCGGGTCGCTTGATTCTAAGATAATCCTCTTCGCATTGGGCGAGATTGCCCAAGCGTGTTGAGTTATTAGAAGCAAAATTGGGAGTAGCCATTTGAACATAGCTAATCCTGCATTATTGAGACTCGAACAGAAACGTCAGAAGTTGAAGCGTAGGTTGCAGCACTTCTATTTATTAAAGCCGCGTAAATCGTAGTCCCAGAAGCAACTTCAAACGGACAGCCCACTCCAGTGGTATTAGTTACGCCGTTATCCGCGAACGTCGAAACGGTACTGATCGGAGCCATGCAGATAACTTTGGTAATGTCCGCATCGTTCAAAGTAAAAGCAGCATCGTCTGTAACGGTCGTCGCTGTCGGGTTAGCAGTAAAGAACACTATGTCATAGCTTCCAGCGTTCCCTGCCTTGTCGGTTACGGAAACGCTCTGAATAATTCCCGAAAGCGCCGAAGACCGAACAGCGTCTGATAAAGTAATTAATCCCCCAACAGCATCGCCAGCAGAGTGGGCGCTAGCTGCTACGGTCTGAGTTACGGTTATTACAGCTGACTTTCCAGATTGAGAATCAACAACAACAACCCCAAGGCGGCCATTTGAATCAACAGCGCCCATCGAGTTAGTGTGATTGCCGTTTCCAACAACGTAGCCAGTTCCGTCAAAGGCGTTGTCGTTCCTCGTGAAAACCTGGCCAAAGGCCAAGCTAGGAAGAAAGAGAATTAATAATAATATCTTTTTCATTTCTTATCTTTCTGCTCCGGCTTTGGTAGAATTTTCTTATTCTGAAGATCCGCTATGTAATTAGTAATAGCTTCCAGCACAATCCCTTGGCGCTTGGCAATATCAGCAAGCTTTGCAATTTGCTCGTCTCGCGCTTTGAGGTCAGCCGCCCCGCTAGGCGACGGCTGAACACTCAAAGTGCATCCTGAAAGTAGGATTAAGAAAGCTAATGCCACTCTCATTTAGCTTGCTGCTCCGGCACAAAGGCAAGAATCAGCTAATGCTGAATTGCAAGCCACAAACGCTGAAGTCCCGGCATCGTACCCAGCAACGCATCCCGCTGTGCAAGTTGTGTCGCAAGCAGTGTTCGCGCCGTTCTCAGCAATCAGCCCAAGGTTAGCAGCCGCCGCAATATTCAAAGCTCCGCTCGTCATGGTAATGTCGCCCGAAGTCATAACAAGGTCGCCAGCTGTGACTGTTAGCGTTCCAGAAGTCAGCGTTAATGCCGTTCCGCTCGCTAGAGTTACAAGGTCATCAGCAACGGTCACATCAACAGCAGTTCCGCCGCCCGCTAGTGTAATAACGTCGCCAGAGCCTTGGCCCTGAATTGTAACGTCATCAGTTGCTGTAATGATCACGTCATCAACTGCAGCTGTTAGGGTCAAGTCTGATTCCCCAATTACGCTGGTTCCAACGTAAATCGAGCGCCAGTTATATGAAGATGCGCCCAGATCGAGCGTGTTATCATCATCAGGCAATAAGCTTGCCGCCATTGTCGAACTTACTGGAAAGGTGGCACAAAGCTTGGTTGCTTGATAGCTGTTAAACAACGGTTGCAACCCAGCAGCGCATGAAATCGCATGAGCTGAAGGCGATGCAAACAGAATTATTAAAAAAGCAAGTAAAATCTTTTTCATTTCAAATCCTCGTTAAACTTTTCTTGGTCGTCCACGGCCTCGCTTCGCCATTTCTGACGTTGGAAGCTCCATAATTTCCATTTCAGGTTCAGCCGAAACTTCTGGTTCGATCTTTCGAAGAACCAAGGGCGATCCAGCTTTCAATTCAGCTAATTCTTTTCTTAGCCGAATCACTTCAGCCTCCTGTTGGGACACTCTAAGCGCATGACCTTGAGGAGAATTGATTTTTAGCCACTGTGCTGCAATGTCGCGAACTTCAAAGCCAGACTGGTCTTTTAGTTGCTCACAAACCAGGTCTGACATTTCAGCGACTTGCTCAATCACATGAACGCCGTGCATGTGAAGTTCCATCACTGTGGATGGTTGAATAAAATCGAAATTCTCAATCGGATTTCCGTCAGGAAGTTTCCCTTCTCGGAAAATCTTGTACTGGCGATAATGCTGGCGACGATCAAAGTCATTAGCAACATCGTCTTTAATATTAGTGTCGCCCTTAGTTTCTACCCTTACGAACTCTTTAATCTCTTCAAACGCTTCCTTAAAAGGAAGGCCAGTTTTAGGGTCAATGTCAAACACAGGCTTTCCAGCCGCGTCGAAGACCAAGTTCCCTTCAGCATCTTTTTTCTGCTTTGCTCTAAAAGAAAGAACTTTCTGGTTTCTAAATCTGACGTTCTGTTTCCCGGTCGCCTTCAGCGACCCGTCATTGTTAAATTCAATATCACGAAAAATTGCAGTTCCAACAACGTCGCCAATCGAGTCCATTCTTTATTCCTCAAAAACGGGGGGCCGAAGCCCCCCTGTTATATTACTTCAGCCATCCCATTCTGCGGAATGTGATGAAATCAGCTGCTTCCTGAGTGGTAACAGTCTCGGTCAAGACTGCCCCAACCAAAGGAATGGTCGATCCAGCAGAAGTATCATCTAACACACCATCGGTGGCAGTTGAATACAGCAAGTTCCCAGCTGTTACGTTAGCGGCTAACACTTTAACAGTTGTCGAGCCATCCCAACTTAAGCCAGAAAGCGACTCAACCAAGCCCCAGAAATATTCTGAAGCACCAACCGCGAACTGAGGAACACAAGCGAAACCGCCTGCTGTTCCAAGTGCTGTTGCTGTAGTTGTAGTCGCCTCTTCCACTGCTGCTGGGCCGCCAGTCAAAGAACCGCTGCAAGCAGAATAAGCCGCAATTGTTGCTGCTGTTGCTTGGCAGTAGACCCATGTATTTCCTTTTGATGAGTAGACATCGCCCACCGCTGCTTGCGGAGTGTCGCCATCTGAACTCACCAGATTAACTTTTCCTTGTAACATCTTCTTAGTTCCTTCTTATTACGAATCGTAAATAACTGCGTTCAGACCAGGGTTGTTAATTGTTAAATTTCCAATCCCGATCAGAATGGCCGCTTCTACCAACTGGTTGAACGAAGTTCGCTTGTTCAGTGGTTGGAAGTTGTAGCCAGAGTACATTTTCAGATTGAAGGTCTTTGTGTTTAGCAAGTACCCTCGATCCGCTGCAATGTGCGACAAGCCGGAGAAGATTTTTCCGCCAGCTAATACGCAAGTAATCCCCTCGATAACGCAGTTATCGAAGTTCGCTTCGTACATTTCCTTATTGACGGTAATTCTCTGCTTCCCGCTGAAAGAATCGCAAGCTGCATTGTAATAAGTTTGGCCGAATAGCCCCAAGTCTGGCTTGTCAGTGCCGCGAACAATTAAGTTCTTGGCATAACGAACCCGCGATTCAATGTTGCTTGAATCAGTTGCGCTTCCAAAAACTGAAGCCAAGTTGACTGAAACGTTTCGAATCGCCGAGTAAGTAACCCGCGATAAGCCACCAATCGAGCCAGAAGACGTAGAATCAACAATAAAGCTGCGAATGCCCGAAAAGGCTTTCCCGCCGTAAGTTGTTCCGTCGCCCTGAAGCATTGCTTCCATAACGTTCCAAGTTGAAGCGTCTGCAACTTCCTGACGCTCGTCCATAAGGTCAAGGAATTGAGCATCTCCCTGGTTCATCGCCATTTCGAGTTCATTGATAACGGTCGGCGTTACAATGATTTTAGGCGTGAACTGGAAATCGCCAAGGGTGTTGTTGTAACCCATGGTGATGTCTTCATCTGGATCGATTAGCTGAACATATTGGTTCTGAGCTATTCGAATGTTTTCTGAAATAAAGCGGCCAAAAGCACCAACTTTAATACCGCCGCTCTTTCGCATCTTCCACACAAGTGGAATGTTATCAGCGACAGCATCGGCTGGCTTCTTCTCTCGGTACTCCCAAGTGGTCGAATAAATATCACTAAAACTCACTGTTTAATCTCCTAAGAACTCAAGAGCATTATTGCTCTTGGATGTCTCTATATGCCTGAATCAAGGCGGCTCTGTTATTGAGCTTGCCCACTAAAGCAGATGTTGGCTGCTTCGGTGAGATTCGCCCCGGCGTGGATGCCGCAGCTCGTCTTGACTTTACAATTTTTTGTGTATTGTTCTCGGAGACTTTCGCCGTGTTCTCAGATACCCGACCGCCTGCCGCTAGGTAGGCTTCGCGAACTACTCTTTCAAAGTCCGCATCGGGGAATCTGCGCCTAACCCCAGCTTGAAATTCGGGGTTGAAAGCAAAAGATCCTAATCTTTTGGCGAACTCGATACCCTCTGGACTTGTATCATGCAAGTCGGGGTGGACGTGTTCACCTACTCGATTTTTCTCAGCACCCATCTTAGAAAAGACTGATTCGAATAAACCAGCCACCTGTTGATAGGCCTGAGCATCCTCTTTCTGTTTAATTGAATTTAGCTCGTTACGCAAGGTATTAATTTCAGCCAGCACCTCATCGGGAACTTTGACTGAAGCTGTTTTAGTAGACGGCGCGTCTAAATCAATGCCAATTGCCTTAAGCTCTGCCTTGGCCGCAGCTGG
>Ga0208644_1004558_pt1 | contig 10417 bp, 9 predicted proteins | sample VirMetDEL_Nov_18_FD_184517 | JGI IMG/M metagenome (GOLD analysis project Ga0208644, IMG submission 184517) | Aqueous microbial communities from the Delaware River and Bay under freshwater to marine salinity gradient to study organic matter... | ecosystem: Environmental > Aquatic > Marine >... | reverse complement strand
AAACGGGGCTACATTTTTAACCCACGACTCGCCCGTAGGCTCGATAAAGATTACAACGATGACATGTTTCGTATGTGTCGCGCTATGCCCAGTTTCCCCAATTTAGAAACGCCGATAATTCTTGACTTGAAAGACGATTACAGCTTGAATCACTATCGTACATTTGCTGCTGAAGGGGAAAAATATCCAGTCGTATCTTTAGCTGGTAATTTTCCAGAAATTAAAGGCTTAGAAAAAACAGAGAAACATGGCACAGACAACAGGTAAAATTCGCTCGAATGCGATTGGAGTCTACATCAGCAACGCACAAGGTGCAAGCACCATTGATGGCACAGCTGCAGACGACACCTATGATTTGATTGCATGCGCTACTAACGGCACATTTAGTGGCAGCATGGAAGTGTTGGATGCAACGACAAAAGATAACGATGGTCAGCGTGAAATCTTGACTGGTGGACTGACTTGGAGCATGAGCGCAGAAGGCATGGTACAGTACGATTTAGCAACGACTGTAAATTCGAACATCGATTTGTTCGATTTGTGGGCAAATAAGACTAAATTGCGCTTGGCTTGGACAACAGGCGAATCAGGTGATTACATGTATTATGGTAACGCATACATCACCAGCTACGAAGAATCAGCTGGACTTAATGAGATGGCATCTTACTCGGTTACATTCGAGGGAGATGGGTCGATTACGAAAGCAGTTGTAAACACCACTACAGCGACATTCAACGACAACAATAGCTAATGCACAAACTTCGAGGACAATTTGACATTCAGTTATGTGATGGGACTGAGTTGGGATGCATACTGAACATGTATGCACTGGGCAACTTTTTAACGGACAATAACGCTGAGTTATCTGACCTCGAACAAATGCTGAATTCTCAAGAAAAGGCACTGCACTTCGTACCAGATTTGCTCTGGTATGGGGTGCAGGCTTTTTTTGATTTAAACGATGCTGAACCCACAATTTCACAAAAGAAATTCCGTGTGCTGTTTGGCAGTTCTGATTGGGAGGATGCACTGAAAAACATGATGATAGCACTGGAGTTGAGTGACGGTACAAAAAAAAAGCCAGTGAAGAAAGCGAAGAAGAAATAACGCTGGAAATACTGTACTGCACATGTTTACAAAGAGGCATAAAACCTGATGATTTTTGGCGGTACAGTTTTGGTGAGTTGAAGCACGTTCTGCAACACATGGAAACAGTGGACAAAATGCATTGGATACACACCAGTCAGCTGCTCTCCTTACAGTACAACATGAACAGGGGCAAAAACTCTAAACAACTGAGTTGGGAAGATTTCAACCCTTATGAATACCAGCGGAAAAAAACGGTCGCTCCGACCAAGCTGGATTCGGAAACTTTGGCGAAATTCAGTGCGTTCACAAACACACTGAACAATGAAAAGAACAGCCGCCCTTAGAATTTTATTTGGCGCAGATACCAAACAATTTGACAAGGCTTTACAGACAAGCGTTCGCAAAATGCAACGCACAGCCAAAGACATGCAAACTGTCGGCAAAAATTTGTCACGAAGCCTTACAGCACCACTGGTTGGAATTGCAGCAGTAAGCGTTAAAACTGCTGCTGATTTCGAGTTTGCGATGGCCAAGGTGCAAGCCGTCTCTGGATTTACGGCTACTGAAATGGCTGGCCTCAGAAAACAAGCTGAAAGTTTGGGCGCGTCGACATCTAAAACTCAGGACGAAGTTGCCAGTTTACAATATGAATTAGCCAAGCTGGGAAAGACCAGTCCTGAGATTGGAAACATGACTGAAAGCATCCTTTCACTGGGTATTGCTTTCGACCAAGATTTGGGACGAACTGCTGAGATTGTTGGTGCGACTTTGAACCAGTTTGAACTGGATGCAAGTCAGACAGCAAGGGTTGCTGATAACATGGCTATTTTGTTTGGAACCAGTGCTCTGGATTTGGAAAAGTTTGGTTCAGCCATGGAGAAACTGGGGCCAGTAGCAAATGGCATGGGCATCAGCTTGGAAGAGGTCAGCGGCGCCATGGCGTTGTTAGTTAATTCTGGAGTTGATGCAAGTACCGTTGGAACGTCACTGACCAAAGCTTTGTCGACTTTGGCCAAAAAAGGACTGGAGGGTTCTGATGCATTGGACGCGCTTTCAACTGGCAATTTTACCATTGCTGAAGCCTTTGAAATTTTCGGCGACAGAGCTGGTAAAATCATACCAATTCTGAATCAATCAAAAGGCAAAATTGACGCTTATGTTGAAGCGCAAAAAAATGGCACTGGTGCCGCTGTGAAAGCCAGAAAAGTTTTGGAGGATACGGCACAGGGTGGATTTGATAGACTCAAGAGTGCTGCATCAGCCGCTGCGACAGCTTTGGGCAAAGAACTGTTGCCGTTTGTCAATTCCATGGTCACGAAAATTACTGACTTGTTTACGGCGTTTACTGAGTTAAGTGGAGGCACAAAAAAATTCATTGTTATTGTTGGGGCGTTGCTTGCTGGTATTGGTCCAGTAGTTTTTATGATGGGGCAGTTTTTGTTTGCACTTAGTCAAATCAAGGTGGCACTTCAAGCTGTTACATTAGCTCAATTAAAAGCCAATTTAGCAGTATTGGCTAACCCTTACGTTTTAGCGGCAGCAGCAATTGCTGCGATGGGATATGCTCTATATAATTTGACAAAACGCACCAGAGACCAAAATATCGCACAAACCGCACTGAACAATAATACACTTCAAGCTGAAAAAAATATTGCTGGTGAAACAACTAAAATGCGGCTTTTGGTGTCAGTGGCAAATGATGCCAATATTGAAGAGGAGCGCCGCTTAAAAGCAATTGATGACCTGCGAAAAATTGCGCCAGAATATTTAGGCGGTTTGACGTTGGAAAACATCAGCACTGCTGAGGGGGTTGGAATGTTGGAAGCGTACAATAACGAGTTATTACGAAAAGCCAAAATACAAGCCGCTGAAGAGCGTTTGGTCGAGATACAAGGCCAGCTGTTGGATATTTACAAAGAAACGGCAGCGCAAGGGAGCATAAAGGGTTTTACAGTTGGTGAGTTTATGACCGCAGTTTTTACTGGCGGATGGGATAAGTCGACCAAACAGTTCATTGACAGAATGGGCACTGTCAAGGCTGATTTATTGGCAGAGCAGCAAGCATTATTAGATATTGTAAAATCAAACACAACAATTCAAGATGATTTGACAGATGGTGTTACTGATTTGGAAGCTGCGTATGAAGAAATGCGAAAAAAATATGAAGCTTTACTACAAGGTTCAGACAGTACAGTAACAGGACCAGCAACCAAAGAAGAAGTTGCTGAAATGTTCAACGTTCAATCTGATTTGGACAAAGTGCTGGCATCATTAGTTTTGGCTGAAGCTGCCGCTGAGGGGGTGTTTGAATTGGACGGTAAAGAGCCAGCAAAATTCAAAGCGTTAGCAGAAGCATATCGGCAAGCCGCTGAAGAATCTGCTGCCCTTGGCGAAATTGGAATGGCTCAAGAATTAAACGCTCAAGCTGAAGCGTATAAATTGAAGTCAATGACTGTTTCTGAATTTTTGGAAACACTGGAAAATACACCAGTCACACAATTCAGAACACATATATCTGCTGCTCAAATTGCGATGGAGGCTTTGACCACAACAGCTGAGCAGTTGGGTTCAATTATTGGGTCAGCATTTGCTGCCATGATTTCTGGCGCAAAAAAAGGAAAAGATGCGATGAAAGAAATGGCCAAAGCATTAATCAGTACCGCCTTGGCAGCATCACAAGCTGGCATCATTGAGGCCATGATTAACAGTGGCAAATTCACTGGTCCAGCTGCCCCGATTGTGATACCAGCACTTGTTGCCAGTGGTATTGCTTTAGTGCAGGGGCTGTTTGCAAATATTCCTGCGTTCGCGCAAGGCGGTTTGGTAACAGGGCCTACCCTCAGTTTATTGGGCGACAATAGGTCAGGAAAAGAGGCGGTAATTCCGTTCGAAAGAATGGGTGAATTTTTAAGCAAATTTGGAGGCGGAACTAACGATGTGAATGTGCATGGGGTAATTCAGGGTAGAAATCTGTTGTTAGTACAGGAAAGAGGTTTACGAAATCAATCACGATACCGATAAGAAATGGCAGTCAAATACTACAGTGATTTTAACGACGATGACGGACGTGCATGGCACATCGTTATTCACGACACTACATACGGTGGCACATCACCGTTAGAATTTACGACTGGGGTCGATGGTTTCAAACTTATCTACGAGGGAAATGATACGGACAGAAGTCAGTCGATTTTACCCAGCACTTTGGAGTTTACCTACTTCATTCAAAACAGCAATGATGACCAGCTGTTAGCTGACATTGCAGGGAGTGCAGAAGGGCGGTATCAGATTGAGGTTTACTACGGTGGTGCTACATACGCCGCAGGTCATCTGTATTGGCGTGGTGTTTTGCTTGCAGATATTGCTGAGTATTCTGATGAATACTACCCACAGGAATTTCGGTTGATAGCCATCGATGATTTAGCTGGTTTACGCAATGATGATTTCGACACTGGAAACAGTGGTTACGCTTACCTAAAAACACTGGTTTCAAATTGCCTCAACCGCATGCGGAGTTGGGACATAACCAGCGACACCCATCGGGCAACTATTCTGAACTGGTACGAAACTCAAGACTGGAATAGCACGTACCGTTCAGCTTGGGAATACTGTCAGCTGAATTATGCCAATTTTGAAAACACGGATACGTTTCCGTCCACGTTCCTGACAACGTACGAGGTCTTAGAAGGCATTTTAAGCGGCTTTGCTGCTCGTATTTATTGGCGGGCAAGTATTGACCCCTCAATTGACTCAGAATTCGTTATAGACGGCTTAAACGGGCAGCAGTACGATACAGACTCTTTTGCTGGCATTACGGTAAGCAACACAGCGACTTCTGCATCGACCACACTTGCGAGGCAAGAAATCAATTTAGACAGTACAGGCATTAAGCGGTTAGCAGGGTTTCGTAAAGGTTGGTTGAATCCACTGTTGAAAGTATCTCGTAGGTTTCAATATCCAAGCAGTCCGTTTATCGTCGATTACGAGTACAGTGGGGTTCCAAATTCTTTCAATTTTCACGATGGTTCATACGATGCAACACTGCACCCAGCACCGACAGTTGAATACGGTGAAGGCTCACTGATTAGCTTGCGGTTTACAGCATCGTTTAATCACGAGGAGGGCAGCACAAGTATTCAGGCATTCGATGCCGTATCAAAGAGAGCAGGTCGATTTAAGATTCAAGCCAAATTGCGGTTCGGTCAGTATTACGCTCAACGGGCTTTGCAGATTCAAGGAACGACTGGTGTTTACGTTACAGATGGGGGTGCATTTTGTCAAGTCGTAACGTTCACTGAAAATGCCTCAAATTGGTCTACATCCAGCAGCGCTACTATCGATTGGTACACACCGCCACTAGTCTGGACTGATGACGAAAGTTTATCATTTCAGATGGGCATTGATTTGACACCTCTGCCAGCTGATTTGACCAGCGAAGACTGCACCGTAGCTTGGACGATTACACCTGTCGACGATGATGGCTTGACTGCAACGTACATAGCTGCAATAGGGGATTTGTTCGACAACACCTCACCGCCGTCAATTTTGAACGCTACAATTTACCCGACAGACATTTTTGAAATCGGCGGCAACGAAATCACTTTCAAAGCTGAAAATGCGAATACAGATGCTCGTGAAATTTTGGACTTGCCTAACATCTATTTTAGCGACTTGTTGGGGACAAGGGGTGGCGGCTTATCAGTCATTGCTAACGGCACCAGAACACAACCCAGCGAATGGCAGAGCGACAGCAATCTTGCTGCTGACATTAATCTGCATAATCTGGTTGCTAAAGAGTATCTGCAAGGGCAGTCAAGAAACATAAAAAAACTGAGCGGTGAAGTACGGGATAGCCGTACCAGTTCAACTGCAGGAATTAGTCTGATAGACACCATCGTCCATGACGGTGATTACTACAGTATCCATGGCTTAGAATTTACAGCTGCTCGTGGCATTTACCGTATCGATTGTCTGCAGTTAGAAAACTCTGGAACGGTCACTAATCCAACGGAAAGTTTCAGTGGTCATTTCAACAATGAAATCATCGTTAGCGGACGACCGCCTGTTACTCCAATTACAGAAGTAATCGTCGGCGACATTTCCGAAAAGGTTGATTTGATAACAATCACACAAGCCGTCAATTTAGATACAGTTGAAAGCAATTTAGACACGCTTTACACCAATTTAAAAACTGGTACATCAACTGACCTTTACGCTGGTGCTGATACAACAACGCACCTTGAACTAACTGGCACAACGGCAAATTTGAAAGTCAACACCACGGGCTTAGAAATTACTGAAACTAGTCCAGGAGATATTGAATTAATTGTTGCAACCGACAGCAGTGGTTCAACGCCATTTACTGCCGTTCATTTGGACGGCTTGACAACAGCAAGCACAGCAGATTTTCTGATAAAGGAAGGGACGAATTTCAAGATATATGGCAGTACAGGATATGCCAAAATAAGCCACACTGGAGGGGCAGTTCAAATTGCTTTGCCAAGCAGTTCAGGAACGTTGGCAAGAACAGCAGATTTGTACTCAGATTCTGATGCTGATGCGCGAATTGCAGCGGCCAGTATTGATGACCTTTCTGACGTTGACACAACCACAACCACACCAACAAACGGTGATGTTTTAACATGGGATAATTCGGCTTCAAAATGGGTGCCAGATGCTGGTGGGGGCGCTGGTGGAGGTGGGTCAGATTCATTCAACACAATTCAGGTCAGTGGTCAGTCTGATGTGGTTGCAGACAGTGGAAATGACACGCTGATTTTGGCGGCAGGAACGAACATTGTTATAACCACAAACGCAACCACTGACACCATAACTTTTGCCACAAGCACCAGCCCAACCTTTTCGGGAACAGCAACAATTACTGGTATCGCTTTGGGGTCAACTGGATTGTTGGGAACTGGGTCAATTCAAACGACAGGAAGTTTGGGAACACTGGGCAGTGGCAATTTGTCAATTGCTGGCACATCTTCATTTGCTGGTGATGCAACTTTCAGCTCGAATTTGTACGCAGCTGGCGTTCAATTTGTCGGTAATGGAACAAACACAATCGGGCCAAGTAACACGGGAGGAACTCAAGACGATTTGCAGATTGAGTCCAATGGAAACGTAACAATAATTCTGGACGATGACGATGATGAAACTGGTCAGGCTTTCATTGTAAAAAATGGTGCTGGCACGGTGATTTTTCAAGTTGACGAAGATGGCATCAGTAGCGGTTTGTTCACAACAACAACCCCAACAATTAGCACGGTCTCAGATTTTGAAAGCACACAGACTGGGACAATCACCGTTTCCAATTATGACTCAGATTTGACTTACGTCGTAAAGCTTTACAACAGCAGCGGAACTGAGCAAACCACTGCAACCATAACTGACAATTCTGATGGCACATGGTCAATCACAAACGCGCCAGTTTTAACCAGCGCATATGTGACAGTGAAGGCGTTGGAAATTGGCAAATTGGTCAGCGCAGTAGCCACTTCCAACTCATTTGATATTACAGCGGCACAAACACAAATGCGGTACTGGCGATTGCAAATAACTGACGCCAGCAAAAACCCAAGTACCAGTAAAATCGCATTGGGTAATTTTCGTTTATATACAGCCACTGGTGGAGGGGGTACGGCGTATCCATCAAACATGACAAGCGAAACAACCCCGTCACCTTATGTTGTTACGAAGGGGTATCAATATTCGTCAACTTATCCAGCTTGGAAGGCGATGGATGGCAGTGGTTCATCAGCCAGTTCCATGTGGTGGACTTTGGCAATTTCAACGGCCACAGACCATTGGATTCAAATTGACCTCGGCAGCAGCATTGACTTTGGAAGCGGTGAATGTCAAATTCAAACTTCTGGCGGTTGGACTGATGGAAATTACGCCGTTTTGTATGGTTCAAATACTGGTGATTTCACTGGTGAGGAACGGGAAATGGCGTTTTTTCAAAACATTGATAAAGCTGGAGAATCTGGCGGTACTTTCACAACTTATACTGAGGCAATATCATGAATTTAAATGACGGAGCAACGCACGAAATAAACAGCCGATGGCCTGAGTACAAACAGCGAAATTGCAGTTTGATGCCTGATATATATGGACGGCAATACACTGATAATATGACGGCTGGTATTCAGTTGGTTCGTGACCATCACGCACGACTGCAAATGCAAGGTGAAACCGAGTGGACGATACCGCAAGATTTAACCGATTTGTTAGACCAATTGGCTGCGAAAATTGTATAAAAAAACAGACGTAAATTAGAGCCATGACTGACGAGGCGATAATAGCATTTGCATCTTTCGTTCTGGGAACGATTTTGGCATTCATAAAACAGAGTAATGACGTGGCACGATTAAGGGAGAAAATCAAACAGATAGAGAGAACGGAGCAGCGTGTGGAAGATGTGCTGGTGCGATTAACTGAGAGCATGAATAGGGTCGAACGAGCGTTAGTCAAAGCTGGACTAATAGACGTTGACTAATGGAATATAGATATTTTAAACTATCAGAATTTGATTCACCAGATGAAGTGGGAAGCGGACAACACATGGACAGAGAGTTCGTGCGATTGCTGGACGATGCCAGACACATTGCAGGCATACCCTTTCGAATCAGTAGCGGAGGTGGTTTTCGAACTGAGGCTTACAACACAGAACTGTGCAAGCGCAACCCACGAGCCGTTAAAAATAGTAGCCACAAGCTGGGATTAGCCGCTGACATCTTAACACCAAACAGCACGGTTCGCTTTGCTGTGTTGCATGCTCTAATCAGGGTTGGTTTTAATCGAATCGGGGTCGCTAAATCTTTCATACATGTAGACGATGACGAAAAAAAATCGCCTGACGTCTGCTGGACCTACGATTCGTAAAATCAGCAGAACCTGCACTGCGATTAGCACTGTAGACGAATCCAAATTTTTATTGCTCAGCGACGTGCATTACGATTCAGTAAAGTGCGACCGCCCAAGACTTACGCGCCATTTAAAACAGGCAGAAGAATCCAACTGCATCGTCCTAATTTTTGGCGATTGGTTCGATTTGATGGGGGGCAAATACGACCCCCGTTCTACTTACAGCGACATTCGCCCTGAGTACAAAAGCATAACGTATCTGGATGATGTTATCGAAGACAGCTATGAGTATTTAAAGCAGTTTAGCTGTGTTCAATTTATCTCAAGGGGCAACCATGAAACTGGGATTGAAAAACGACTGCACACCAGCCCGTTAGACCGTTTGGCTCAAATGCTTAGGCAAAGCGAATCAGAGGTCTGTGTTGGGGGTTATAGTGGTTGGTTAAAAATCCAACAGCACCCAAGTTACAAGTCGAACAAAGTAGCCGTCAGCATGATTCATTACCATCACGGATACGGTGGCAATGCGCGAAGGTCAAAAGGGGTGCTGGAAGTTGATTTAGACCAGATGCAATTTCCAGATGCTGATTTGATTTTACGAGGGCATACGCATCAGAAATGGCATGTGCCGATAACGGTAGACCGCATCTCAAAAAAGACTATGCGACTGCATCAACAAACGACACACCATCTACGAACTGGCAGCTATAAAATGCTGGGCGACCGCTTTGCAGGTTGGGCTACTGAGAAGGGATTTTTTACGCCTCGGCTTGGCGGATGGTGGGCTGAAATGAAGACCGACAAGAATTACGAAGCGAAATGGTCTATCTTAGAGGCGAATTAAAAATTTAACAAATGGATTTTTTAGTGACATACTGGTCAGAGTTAGCGTTGACCGTCATAACCGCAGCTGGTTCAATTACCGCGCTGACTGAAACCAAAAAAGACGATAATGTCGTAAACGTATTGAAGCGCATTTTGCAGGCTGTCGTGCTTGGAAAAAGTAGAAATTCATAACTTTGAAGCTGCGGAGTAGTTAACCGCGTTCGGGTTTAGAGTTTGCCCGATGTTTTGTTTGACAACGGGGGTAGCGTTACGGCGTTACCCCTTTTTTTAAATTTTTTTTTCGCTTTTTTTCATTTTTTTTTGTCCAGCTATAAGTCGGCAATAGCAACGAATCAGCAGTTCTGCTGACAGCGATATACATATACCGCAGAGCACCCGAAATCGCTTAAACGGCAGAAAAACGGCTTTATTTGAAGTTTCTCGTTTTTTCATCTAAACGATAAAAAAGAGGGTGCTACAAAAAAAAATTTGGATGCTAATTTTTTCTAACATTACCTTTGTGACGAGTCAAACTAAAAAACTACTGACATGTACTCTAAAAAAATGCATTACAACCGCCAATTCGGAAGCTGGGTAGGAAAAGCTGGGGACGACACACTGACTGTACTTGGAA
>Ga0208644_1004556_pt1 | contig 10418 bp, 12 predicted proteins | sample VirMetDEL_Nov_18_FD_184517 | JGI IMG/M metagenome (GOLD analysis project Ga0208644, IMG submission 184517) | Aqueous microbial communities from the Delaware River and Bay under freshwater to marine salinity gradient to study organic matter... | ecosystem: Environmental > Aquatic > Marine >... | reverse complement strand
TCTTCTACCATCTGGTCTTGCATCTATTCGAAGCGTACCATATCTCCATGTTTCGCCTGCAGCGTCGTTTGCTATTTTAATACTAATTAATCTTCCTCTAGCTCTTGTATCTATTTTATCAGTTGATGATGTAACTGTAAATGGTCCAAGAGGTGAACTTGTTGATGTATTGTTTGGATAATCATTTAAAAAGATAGTTACTTTTGAATTACCTGTAATGTATTTATAATCAGGTATGAATCTACTAATTGATGAAAAGACTTCTCCATCATCAATATCTAAATCTCCAGATAATACGTATGCATTAATAGAAGTTGTGCCAGAACTATTAACTTGATCCGCGCCACTTTCGTGAGCGTAATAAGTAGAAGCTCCTGCTAAATTAGTTACTCCTTGTATCATAAAGTTAGGTGTAGCTGTTGTTGAATACTGCGTTGCATAAGGTAAATCAAACACACCTTGATCTGCATATGTAGTTCTTGCTAATGAAGAAGTATACCAAACGTTTTCTCCATAATTATAAGTTACACATCTATCAATTTGAGTTGAATTTGCTTTTGGATAAAACCAATTAATTTCTGTAAATAATGAATTGTGTTCTGCATATGTTGTTTCAGCTGCATCATAATTAATGCCTAGATTATCTCCATCAGATGTGAATACAAAGTCTTCCACTAAACAAGGTATGGCTTTAACTGTACCATCATAAACAAAGAAACCACCCTCACCTGACATCCAATAAACAGCACCATTAGAATAACTTAATGCGTGTTGCGATATCAATCCGCAGTTTGTACCAACCTGTCTAACTGAGAATGTAAATGGAGGACCTACGAATTGAATTACATAAGCTGATGAATCAGTTAGTACGAATACATAGTCTTTACCAGATACAGCTCCTACGATCTTGTTCCCCGCATCTAGCCTAAACGTACCAGCTGTGTTTGTAGCTGTTGGTGTATACGTATTATAATCCTCCTGATTCGAGAATCTAATAAACATTGGATCTTGACTTGATGCAGTTCCAATAGTTGTCTCAGTTCCAAAATGAAATAAATGTCTATCTCTATCTGACACTAAAGTTAATCTAGATGCAGTAGGTGCACCTGACATAATAGTTGCTCTAATTGTTCTTGGATTCACAGCTCCTGCATTCCAAGTAAACGTTCTGCCATCTGCAATGGTTGCAATTAATATTTGACCAAAATTATCTAAAGACCATTGTCCTGGAGATAAAATAACGTCTGATACTGTTCTTGCTGTTCCCCAAGTTGAATTACCCCATAAATAAGTACCCCAACCATAACCAGGAGTTTGAAACGCGGGACCAACTGTTACATAAGGATTAACAGATACAGAACCTTGTGCAGACATTCCTGATCCACTTTCATTTGATGCCATTGTAACTGTAAAACTATTTGCATTTGGCACTGTAATAACTTCATAAGCTATGTCATTAAAATCTGTTGTTGTATATCCAGTTGCTCCACCACCAGGTAATGTAGTTGAACTAAATGTAAAATAGTCTCCCACTTCTAGTCCGTGAGATGTTTTGTTAACTGTTACTGTTGCTGAACCTGTTGTTGATGAAAAGGTACAAGAAGTAATAGCTGCTTCTAATGGTGTAATGTCATAAAAGGCATCACCATAAAATAAAAATAATCCTTTGTGTGTTCCAATAGCTGCGTACTTCTCGCCACTAATTGCTGCCCACGTGTGCTGGGCTCTAGCTACTCCAGGTAATGTTTTATTAGCAATAGTTAATTGTCTCCAACCACCTATTTTTTCAGGTAAGCCATATCTAAAACGAACAAAATCACCATCGATCCATTCGCCTTCTGCTCCCGATGCTGTAGTTTGTTTATTAAATCCTGGTTTGAAACCTAACTTCTTTAATGCCATAATGTGTGATTATACTTATAATTTTCTAAAAATATAGTGATTATTTATAGAATCTTCTCTTATGGTATTGGTAAAAAGTTTCCATATCCTTTACCATTTCGTTCCATATTTTAGACTTTTTATTTAATCTGTCAACTACAGGTGTATATCTATCCTTTACCTGTTGTTCATTTAGATGATTAAAATATTTTATTGTAGGTATATCTGTTGGGTAATAATCCATACCAAATGCAATAGGAGGTATTCCAGCTAAATTATTTTGATAGTTATATTGAAAAGACTTGTCTTGAACCAATTTTAAATATCCAATTAAATTAGTAGGTTTTAAATTAATTAGTTTTTCTTCCCATTGTTTATTTAAACAATGTTTCCAATAAGGAGTATCGTCTCGAATAGATAAAGCATAATGTAGACCTACAAATTCAGCAAGATTTTTAAATACCGTTTTACATTGATATGTAAAATTGTCTTTTTCCCACTGTGATATTCTTTCCCTCTGCATAGTTCTAATTAGTTTCATTAAAAATTCGTGTGTAGTAAATAGTCCATTACTTTCTAAAGGTTCTGTAAAGGCAGCAGCTAAACCTATCGCAACTACATTTTTTACCCATAATCTATTATGAATACCTACTCTCATTTTAATATTTCTATATTCTAATTCTTCTGGGTTTGCATAAGGAAATCTTTTTTTAATATGTCTTTTAAATTCTTTTAATGCATTTTGATCATCTACAAATTTATCTGAATAAACATATCCAGTGCCCCATCTATGCCATAAAGGTATTTCCCAACACCATCCATTTTCTATAGCGTGACAATTAGTATAACCAACCATTTCTTTTTCTGGGTTTTTATATTTAATTTTTGTAGCCCAAGCAGAATTATTTGGAAGAATATCTGTTAAAGATTCAAAAGGTTCTTTTAAAGTTTTTGATAAAAGCAAAGATTTAAAACCCGTACAATCAATAAATAAATCAGCTTTATATTTATTATTTAAAGATTTAATACCATCTTTATTAGTTTCTACACTTTTTATATCTTCTTTAATATGTTTAACGCCATTTGGTATACAAATACTATCTCTTAAAAATAAACCAAATTTAGTTGCATCAAAATGATATGCAGAACAATCAATAAAATTAAAAGGAAAATTACTATTTTCATTGTCGCATAATTTACTATTATTTACTAAAGCCATTTGAGGATACAAACAAGTTGCAAAGTCAGACCTATGTGTTTTTGGATATAAATATTTTTTAAATACCCAATCATTATAGTTTGCTTGATTACCGTCAAAGTTAGCAGGACCAAAAGGATAATGAAATCCTCCGTCTCCTTTCTTATAAAAATTTTCAAAACGAATACTTAGTTTATATGTTGCATCTGTAGCTTTAAAAAATTCTTCATCTTTTATTCCTAGATAATGTGTCCAATATCTAACAAATCCAATAGTACTTTCACCAACACCAATTGTTTCTATTTTAGGTGATTCTATTAAAGTTATTTTTTTGTTTGGAAATGATTTTATTAAAGTAGCCGCTGTCATCCACCCAGCAGAACCTCCTCCTACAATTATTATATTATTAGTTTTCATTTTAAATTAATATTTATAACACACCTTACATTTCTACTTGGCTGTTCAGCAGTATGCCAAGTTAAACCATTAAAAATAACTACTCTTCCTTGTTTAGGAGTTACTTTAATTTTTTCTTTTAATTTACTAAAAGAAGGTATTTTTTTAGATTTATAATTATATATCACTGTATCCCCATCACTATCCAATACATAATATAAAACTACAATATGACTACTTAATAAATCAATATGCGGTGTATCAATTTGACTGTTATGTAATATTGGAAATTGTAAAAAAGACCTACCATTGACTATTTTATAAGAAGTTTTTTTAATTTTTTTACAAGAATTTTTAATAATATTATTAGTTAATCCACAATATAAACTGTTTTCTTTTTCGTTTTGAAAATAGATATGTTGTAAAGCTGGACGATTTTGTCCTCCTTCTTTTCCTGTAGTTATATCTTTTACAAAATACCAAGGAAAATTTGAAGATAATAAACTATCTTTAATATGTTTTTGTTCTTGTTGATTAATTATGTTATCAATGACTAAAACATCTTTAATAATCATATACTCAATTGATCTAAATTGTTTTGGTCTCCAAAAACACCTTTAACAAAAACATTAAAAGCAAGACTTATTCTTACATTAGATCTTTCTTTATTTTCAACCATATGAAAGATATTAGATGGAAATAATAGTATGTCTCCTTGATTAACTTTAAAATTCCAAGTTGTAGAATTCCAAACATTATAATTTTTATAATCTAATTTAACTGGTTTATGTTCATCTTTTTGAAAAAAAACTTTATCTTCTTCTTCACATTGAATATAGCAGACACCTGAGACTAATGAATTGTGATGAATATGTTTATGATGGTATTGATTACTACCTGTAAAATTTACCCAGGATTGAGTTATATAAGGTGTTACTTTATCATTTGTTTGTAGTACATTATCAAAATAATCTTTTATTCTAATGTCTATTTCTTTTCTTAAATTTTTAAGTTGTTTATTATGTAATATAAAATGATCTTTAGAAGTATCATTCCCTTCGTTATAATAAACATTAAGTTGTTGTTTTAAAATAAAATCATATTCCTTTTTTATAAAAGGTTTATCTAATTTAGATATATAGATTGGTGTAGAAAATATAGAGTATACTTGCGATTTATCTTTCATAATATATTGACTATTTATATTTGTTTACATATAAAGTCAATATTTATGAAAGAATTAAAAATAATAAATTTTAAAAGTTTACCTAAAAATAACTTCTTTGCTCCCGAATGGAGTTATTATATTTGTGAAAATATAACTAAAAATATTGACTGTAAAAGTCTTGCTAAATTTTTATTAAAAAAAGAAAAAGAAGTTCTAAAATTAGAACCTACTTTAAACGATTCAAAAACAAGTTATGCTGATGGTTATACAGGTCTTGGATTTAATAGTGTAACCTCTAGGTTTGGCCGTTTTAATGTTTTTAATTTTAAAAATAAACATTTATCAAATTTAAAAAAACAAATAATAGAGACACATAATAATTTTTTAAAGTCTTTAAATGTATCTTTACCAAAAGAACTTTATATACAATGTTGGTATAATATAATGAGAAAAGGTGAAAAAATAAATGCTCACATACACTCTTATGATCCAGATTGTTATTTAGGTGGTCATTTTTGCGTTCAAGTAAATAAAACTTCAACCTACTATATTAATCCAGTAAATCAAATTCACAATTCTGAAATATATAAAAGTGAAAATAAAGAAGGTGCATTAACTTTATTTCAAAATTGTATACCACACTATACTGATCAAAATGAATCTAATTCAGAAAGAATTACTATTGCTTTTGATCTTTCGTATTACAAAGTAAAAGATCATTATATTAAATTATTTTAATTAAAAGTAATTATAGAAATTAATCTATGTCCTACTTTGGGATAATAAAAATAATGGGGACAAGAATCAAATATTAAAGTTTTAAATTTACTAGGAGTAATTTTCTTAATTATTTTATTATTATCATTTAACAATATTGTTTTAGCTTTTTTATCTAAAGGATCATTTAAATAAATAATAATTTGTTTATGTGGTATTTTATGATCTTGGTGTATAACAGTTTTTTCAGCTCCGTTGTTGTAGGTTAGATTAACAGCACATCTTAATATTTGATTAAATTTTAATTTATATTTTTGACAAATTTTTAAAGTAATGTGTTTAAAAAAATTTGAATATGCAGAATTTTCTCCAGAATTATTCTGTAACCTATCTTCAATTCTTGTGATTACGGTATGACACATAAATGGATTCCCGTCTCTAGCTGCTGTATTTTTTTGTAAGTACATTGGAAAATAAACATTATTTATTATGTTTTTTTCTAAAAAATCTTTATCTTCTTTTGACAAAATATCTTTATCTTCTTTCAATAACATTATTTTATTATTTCTATGGTCCAATCTAATTTAGAGATTAAATCTATTAATTCTAAATTTTTTAATTTATTTTTTTTAACGTATTTATTTAATTCTTCTATATCAAGAATAATCCATTTATTATTAAATTCAAAAACCATTTTTTCTGCTAAAGTGCTAAAACTACCTGTTTTAGAATATCTATTTTCATCCTCTTTTATCATACCCCTAACATCAAATTTATAAAAAGCATTTTGACCTTTTAAAACTCCAGCTATATTCCAAGAACTTGGTTTATTTGGATATTCAATAGAATCTAAATATTTTGAAAATCTTTCTACAATATTCATATATTGAATATATAATGTTTTTAATATATAAGCCAATATAAAAAAGAAATATATGAATTTAAAAAATTATTATTGGGTTTTTCCGAACGCTGTACCACATCACATATGTGACGATATTGTTAGATATGGAAATTCAAAAAAAGAGTTAATTGGCAGAACTGCTGCTTTTAAAAATGAAACACTATCACAAAAAGATATTAAAAATTTACAAAAGAAAAGAAATTCGAATATTACCTGGCTGAGTGATAGATGGATCTATAAAGAAATACAACCTTATGTAAATCAAGCAAATAGAAATGCAGGTTGGAACTTTAAATGGGATTGGTCAGAACCTTGTCAATTCACAAAATATAAATTAAATCAATATTACGATTGGCATCGTGATTCTTTTACTACTCCGTATGATAGACCTGAAGACCCTAATTTTAATAAAAAAATAAGAAAGTTATCCGTAACACTTAGTTTATCAGACCCTTCAGAATATGAAGGAGGAGAATTAGAATTTAATTTTAATGATCCAGAACTTACTAAAAAACAAAACATAAGACTATGCACTGAAATATTAGAAAAAGGTTCTCTTGCAATCTTTCCTAGTTTTGTGTACCATAGAGTAAAACCTGTTAAGAAAGGTACAAGATATTCATTAGTAATTTGGAATCTAGGATACCCTTATGAATGAAAATATAAATTTTGAAAATTATTTTGCTAGTCCTATTTATATTGCAGATTTACCAGAATTTGTAAAACCTTTAAATAAAGCGTGCGACCCTTTAATAAAAGAAGCTAAAAAAAGAAATGAACCTATTTTAAAAGAAAGAGAAAAACTTTTAAAAAAGAAGATTGGTGATTTTGCTGTATCTCATCATTCAACTACATTAATTAATCTACCTGAATTTAAAACGTTTCACAATTATATTGATAGAAGAGCTGTAGAAATATTTGATCATATGGGTTATGATTTAACTGATTATACAATTAAATGGTCAGAGTCTTGGGTACAAGAATTTGGTAAGAATGGTGGAGGTCATCACGAAGGCCATATACATTACAACACACATCTAAGTGGTTTTTATTTTTTAAAATGTTCTGACAGAACATCTTATCCTGTATTTCACGATCCTAGAGTCGGGAAACTGATGTCTCAATTACCATTAAAAAATAAACAAGAAATAACTTTAGGAAGTGATCAAATTAATTATAAAATACAACCAGGTATATTAATTTTATTTCCTTCTTATTTAGAACATCATTTTGTTGTAGATCCAGGTATTGATCCTTTTAGATTCATTCATATCAATCTAACTGTTGTAAAAAATTATATAGTATGAGTTTTAAAAAAGAAAAATTTATAGTTATTAAAAAAGCTATATCAAGAGATCTTTCTATATTTGTATATAATTATTTTTGTTTAAAAAAACAAATCTATCAAACAATGAGAGAAGCAAATTATATCTCTCCTTACACAAAAGATTTTGGTAATTTTGGTGATGGACAAGTTCCAAAAACTTATTCTTATTATTCAGATACTGCAATGGAAACATTACTTATAAAATTACAAGAAAAAGTAGAAAAACACACTAAATTAAAATTAGTACCAAACTATTCTTATGCTCGTCTTTATGAAAAAGGTGATGAATTAAAAAGACATAAAGATAGATTTAGTTGTGAGATTTCCACTACTTTATTTTTAGGTGGGGATCAATGGCCTATTTATGTAGAACCAAGCGGAAAAATTGGAATGAAAGGTAAAAAAATAAATTTAAATGTTGGGGATATGTTAATTTATAAGGGTAGAGATTTAGAACATTGGAGAGAACCTTTTACAGGAGAGATATGTGCTCAAGTTTTTTTACATTACAATAATGTAAAAACACCAGAAGCAGATTTAAATATTTTTGATACTAGAAAACACATAGGACTACCTTTGTTTTTCAAATCAGGAGTTAATAGATGGTAAAAAAATATATAAATAAAAAGATATTATCTGAAACATCTTTATATTTTGGAGATGTTAAAATGCCAAAAGGTTGGGAAATAGAAAAAGATATTCTTGTAAAAGATGCAACTTTGTCTTCTTATTATGAAGATGTTAAATATCCTTTTACAAAAACATCAGATAGACTAAGAACATATATAAATGATTTTTTACATTTAGAACATTCTTTACATTTAGAATATGTTAAAGATTATGGAAACTATTATGAAAGAAATCAAATATCAAAACCAATAACACATATCGATTTTGCCTGTTTAAAAGATTCACCTGATTTTGTTCTTTTGTATGGAATTGAAATTGATGATAAATCTTGTCAGGTTAATATATCCTATGATGACAATAGAAGAAAAAATATTTCCTGGACTATAGATTTAAAAACAAATAAATTTATAATGTTTCCAAGTTCTTTAAATTATTTTATTTCAAACGAAGGAAATTCTTTTTTAAACTATATTCAAACTTATCTATTTAAAGAAACTAAGCGTTAGTAGTAACTACTATCCAAGATAAAGAAGCTTCATCCCATTCGTAGTGTTGAAGATTTGTAGCCATTTCATCTGTTACTTCAGGAGCATTACCTGCTGGACTTACCCAAGAAGCTGTTGCAATATCTTTAGTCCAAGATGGGAAAGGTTGTGGTTTCCAAAATATTTGATTTACAGAATCCCAAGTATAACCAATACCTGCATAATTACCTCTAAAAGGAGTTCCACCTAATTTATGAACATTTGCTTCTGTGTTGTATGAAGTTTTAATCCATAAATGCGAAGGCCAGTTATTGTGTTTTTGTAAATAAGCTTGTCCTACAGATTCTGATTCGTTTCCATTTGAATCAACACAGTCTTTATTATCAAGAGTTGATGTATATAAAACTAAGTTTTCTTCAGATATTTTTGCAAAATGAGCCATATTATTTATATTTATACCTCACTATAACTACACCAGCTCCGCCTTGACCAAACCCTGATCCGCCTCCACCAGTATTTGCCACTCCTTGACCAACGTGAGTTGCACCACATCCTGGTGCGTATAATCCTCCACCGCCACCTGCTCCGTGACATCCAAAGTTACAAGGAGATATTTGGCCAGTTCCTCCGCCACCACCTGCATAATATCTAAGTCCAGGTGTAGCTTGAGGTGAAGGATCGTTTTGTACTCCGCCTGATGGGCTTATATTAGTACCAGCCCCTGTTCCACCTCTTCCAGCAAAAATTCCATTTGGTCCTTGTTGACCTGGTTCAGTAGCTCCTCCGCCACCTCCTCCAGTTCCAGAGAAAGGTCCATTATTAGTTGTATTTCCTCCTGCTCCAGGATTTCCTTCAGGTGGTGAATATCCTCCTTGATTTCCACCTCCGCCGCCGCCTCCGCTGCCGCCGCCTTCGCCGCCAGCTCCGCCGCCAGATCCTCCTGGGTGTCCAGGACTAGTCCAAGGATTACCCTCGCCTTTTCCCCCACCTGTAGAAGTAATACCGAATCCGCTTGTTGGTGGTGCAGTAGTAATTGAGTTTGTACCGCCGCCTCCAATTGTTATTGGATAACTTGAAACTGAAATAGGTACAGATGATGCGACAGCTAATGGACTTGCTGTGTAGCATCCAGATACTGTTGCATTATGAGATTCTCTAAATCCACCTGCTCCTCCTCCGCCACCACGGCCGCCCCAAGAACCACCTCCTCCGCCAATGACTACATAGTCAATTGCTTGTTGAGGTGCTGGAACATCTGCAGCAATAGCTTGAACTTCAAATGTACCAGGTCCTGTAAATGTGTGAATTTTGTAATCACCACAAACAGAAATATTTCCACCTATTGCTTTAATTTTTGCTGCTGCTCCAGCAGTAGCACCAAAACCTTTTGCTGCTCCACCTGCTAGTGATCCTAAAATTGGCATCTTTCTATTATCCTCCTATTATGCAAATTGCGTTTGCGCTGCTAACACTGTGAAAGTTGAGCCTGCAGTTTTAATTGCAGTGTATGTGTAAACATCATTTGATGTAACGTTACCACCAGTTGGTGCGCTTCCGCCTTGCCAAACTGGAGTTACCGCTGAACCATCAACTTTTACTGTTGTGTTATAGTATGCTGTTGCGTTTTGCTTAGAAATATATGCTACTGTGATAGACTCACCTACATCCATTACTGAATCTAGTGAATTAGAACCATCACCTCTTAAATTGAC
>Ga0208644_1004550_pt1 | contig 10427 bp, 12 predicted proteins | sample VirMetDEL_Nov_18_FD_184517 | JGI IMG/M metagenome (GOLD analysis project Ga0208644, IMG submission 184517) | Aqueous microbial communities from the Delaware River and Bay under freshwater to marine salinity gradient to study organic matter... | ecosystem: Environmental > Aquatic > Marine >... | reverse complement strand
GGAGAACAGGGATCTGTACGGGTTCTGCGTGCTTTTCGGGGACTGTGAGTTGCTGTCTCCTGCGAGTTCTGGGTGGCCGACGTATGCGCCGACGTCGGATCCTGTAGCAGCGTTCTACAGCGTTCTGATGGTTGACTTGCGGCTTCTTACAGTTGCCGTAAGGCTTCAGACCGGGCCGGTCGGGTCGGCTGATCGTCACGGCGCGACACGGCTGGACGAACACGGGCCGTCTGGCTACCGTCCGCAGCCCGTCTGGAGGATCCTGTGAAGATCGAACCGCGAACCATCTCGTCCCTGAACCACGATCGGCTGAACGCCCGCACCCACTCGCCCCGGAACCTTCAGGCGATCGCGGCATCGCTGGAGCAGTTCGGGCAGCGCCGCCCTGTGGTGATCCGGTCTGACGGCACGATCCTCGCCGGGAACGGTCTGACCATGGCTGCCGCCCAGTTGGGTTGGGACAGCGTGGACGTGACTGTGGTCCCTGACGACTGGACGGACGAACAGGCGAGGGCTTACGCGATCGCGGACAACCGCACCGGGGACCTTGCCGACTGGGACGAGCAGGTTCTGATCGAGTCGCTAGAGATGATCGACAGCGACGAACTGCTGCTGGCGGCAGGGTTCAGCGAGGAAGAGTACGACTCGCTTCTGCGGGCGTGGACAGGCAAGGAGCAGGGGAACACGGACCCTGACTCTGAGTGGGTGGCGATGCCGGACTACGAGCAGGAAGACATGAGGTCCGTCTTCCGCACGATCGTCCACTTCATGACGCAGGAGGACGCCGACGCCTTCTTCAAGATGCTCGACCGTCCGAGGGCCAAGTACATCTATTGGCCTCTGCCGCAGGAGTCCCGGGACACCCGGCAGGTGGACGAGTGGGTTCTGGAGTGACCGACCATGCCCTCGGCGGGCTGACGCGCGAGGCGGTGTGGCGGTTCGTGGACGATCGTGTGGCCGATCTGGAGGCGCAGACGTCCCTGACGTGGCCGATCTACATCTTGTCCAAGGCGCGGAGCCACTATCGGCTGGTCGCCCACCTGCTTGACGAGGCGAGGGTGCCGTACCGGGTCGTGGTCGAACCGCAGGACGCGGACGCATACCGCGCCAAGTTCGGTGACCGGGTGCTGGTGATGGACGCGGACGATCAGGGTGTGGCTTACGCCCGCAACTTCGCCAAGCGTCACGCCGCCGAGTCTGGTGCTTCCTACCATTGGCAGTTCGACGACAACCTGCGTTCCTTCCGGGTCCGCAGGGGCGGCAAGAGTGTCCCGGTCAACCCTCGCCACGTCCTGTCCGTGGTCGAGCAGACGGTCGGGATGCTGACGAACGTTGCCGGTGCTGGGCTTGCCAACAGCGCGTTCGTGTTCTCCTACGACGATCGTGAGCCGGTTGTCTTCAACACGCAGGTCTACTGCGCCATGCTGCTGCGGTCGGACGTCGAGGCTTGGTTCACCCCTGACACCGGGGAGGACACCGACTACTCGCTTCAGATCCTCTCGGCGGGTTACGTCACCCTCTCCTTCAAGCGGGTCTGTATGGAGAAGACCCCGACCGAGCAGATGAGCGGCGGCAACACCGAGATCGAGTATCAGGCTGGGAACGGGCACGAACGCCGACGGTGGCGGTTCCAGAACACGGTCGATCGCTGGCCCGCCCACTTCAAGGTCGGCGTCCACAAGGACGGGCGACCCCGGCTGGTGCCGACGGGCGGCTACCGCAAGTTCACCCAGCATCCGACCCCGGCACCGGCCCTGATCGACTACTGGAAGGCGTCCGCGTGAAGCCGCAACCGAACCCGCGCTTCCCGATCTACATCCCGTCCAAGGGGCGGGCTGACGTGGCGACCACGCCGAGGGTCCTTGACCACATGGGGACGCCGTACCGGATCGTGGTCGAACCGGACGAGGAAGCCGCGTACCGGCACTACTTCGGGGATCGCGTGATCGTCCTCGACATGGACTACAAGCGGGACTACGACCTGTTCTGGGAGTTCCCCGAGGGTTCATCCACCGGTTCGGGTCCCGCCCGCAACTTCATCTGGGATCACTCGATCGCGGAGGGCCACACCCACCACTGGATCATGGACGACAACATCCGGGTCTTCGCCCGCCGAACCCAGAACTCTCGGAAGCCGGTCGGGGACGGCGCGATCTTCTGGGCGATGGAGGACTTCCATCTGCGGTACGAGAACCTCGCCATGTCAGGGCCGAACTACTGGGTGTTCGCCGTGTCGCGCACCCCGCTGCCCGTGTTCTACCTGAACACGCGCATCTACTCCTGTAACCTGATCCGCAACGACGTGCCGTTCCGGTGGCGAGGCCGCTACAACGAGGACACCGACCTCAGTCTGCGGATGCTGAAGGCGGGCTGGTGTACGGTGCTTCACAACTCCATGCTTGCGGACAAGATGGAGACGCAGGTCATGGGCGGGGGGAACACGGACGCCTTCTACGCCGCCGAGGGCACCGTGCCGAAGTCGCAGATGCTGGTCGATCAGCACCCGGACGTCGCCAAGTTGTCGTGGCGGTTCGGACGCTGGCATCATCACGTCAACTACAAGGTCTTCGATCACGGGCTGATCAAGCGATCCGACTGGACGCCACCTGCCGAGAACCCGTACAAGTTCAAGCGTGAAGAGTCACGCTGGAAGCAGGGTTGGCAGAAGCAGTACCGCTGATGGGCAAGCGAGGACCGTTGCCGAAGGAGGAAGGCGCACGACAGCGCCGACGATCCAGCAAGAACCTGCGTCTGGTCGAACAGTACGAGGCCAGCGAGGTCGTCGTCCCTGATCCCCCGTCCGACCTCTCACAGCGTCGGGTTGACGACTGGAACCGCTACTTCAACTCGCCGTTGGCAGGGCTGGTCAGCGAGACGGACCTCTCGGTGGTGCGTCGCCTGTGGACCTACTACCAGCAGCATGACGAACTGACCGAGATCTTCCAGAAGTCTAGGCTGGTGGTCGGGTCGACCGGGCAGCCCCGGATGAACCCTGCCCATGACGCGCTGATGAAGATGGAGACGGCGATCCTGCGTCTGGAGAACGAACTCGGGCTGACACCCTCGGCGCGCCTGCGGCTCGGCATCACGTTCGCAGACGCCCACAACTCGCTGGAGTCCCTGAACGAACGGCTACAGGAGGATCTGATGGACGACGATCTGCTGTGGGACGACTGATGGTCCGCAACTACGCGCAGGAGGCCCACGACGCGGGTGTGGCTGCCCTGAACGCCGCGCTGGAGACGATCGAGGACGACGACACCCAGTACTGCGGGTGCGTGGACTGTGACGTGCGGACGGTGCTGAACGCCACGTGGTCGATCATCTTCGAGGCCGCCCACGCCAAGGGCTGGCAGTAGTGTGACCCGCCCCCGCCCTGATCACACCCTCGGTCCCGCCGTCGCGCGGTGGATCGAGCGTGTCTGCGTCCACGGGCCGGGGGACGTCCTCGGGAAGCCGGTCGTCCTGACCGACGACGAGAAGCGCTTCCTGTCTTGGGCCTACGAACTTGACGCCGAGGGGAACAGGGTCGTCCGTCGCGCTGTCCGAGGGCTGCCCAAGGGGTCCCGGAAGACCGAGTGGGCGGCGTGGCTGGCGTTGGCAGAGTTGGCGGGGCCGGTGCGGTTCGACAGGTGGGAGGAACTGACCCGGAAGAGGATCCCGCGCGGCCGTCCTGTCCACGACCCGTACGTGGTCGCCGCCGCCTCCACCTACGAGCAGGCCGATCTGCTATTCAACGCAGCACGCGCGATCATCACCGAGGGGCCGCTGTCCGAGTTCTTCGAGACGTTCGACCGAGAGATCCAGAGGAAGAACGGCAGCGGCGTCCTCGTCCGCGTCCCTGCCGTGGCTGGTGCTAACGACGGCCTGCGTCCGACGTTCTGCGTGTTCGACGAGACGCATGAGTGGACGGGCAGCAAGCAGCGTGTTCACCTCGTTCTGGAGAACGGTCTGGCGAAGCGGGCTGATGCGTGGTCGCTGTCGATCACCACGGCTGGGAACCCGAAGATCGAGTCTGTGGCCCGCAGTCAGTATCAGTACGGCAAGAAGGTCACGTCCGGGGAACTGGACGACGACGGGCTGCTGTTCGTCTGGCGAGAGACGACCGTGCCGCTGGGCGACCTGACCGACCCTGATCGTCTGCGGCAGGCTGTCGTGGAGGTCAACTCGGAACCGTGGAAGCGTGTGGATGATCTCGTCCGTCGCTATCACGAGGTTCCACTTCACGAGTTCGCCCGCTACCACCTGAACGCATGGACCGAACCTGATCAGGAACGCTGGCTGCCGCCCGGCCTGTGGGACGAACTGGAGGAACAGCGGGAGATCCCGCAGGGCGCCCCTGTGGTTCTCGGGTTCGACGGTTCCTACTCTGGGGACTCGACGGCCCTCGTAGTGTGTTCGGTCGAGGATCGCCCGCACCTACAGGTGCTTGGCCTCTGGGAACATCCGGGCGGCGGGCAAGCATGGACGGTCGATCACGACGACGTAGAACGGGCCGTCTACGCCGCGTTCCGCTACTACAACGTGCTGGAGATGAGCGCCGACCCGCCCTACTGGGCACAGCAACTTGACCGTTGGGCAGAGCAGTTCGGTGAGGATCGGGTGCTTGCCTTCAACACGGGCGTCCGCAAGCGCATGGCGACCGCCGTATCCGAGTTCTACCAAGCCGCCAACAGCGACGGGTTGACGCACGACGGCGACCCCGGACTGACCCGCCATGTCGCCAACGCCACCCTGAAGGAGACGGCGCAAGGCGCCTACATAGTCAAGGAGTCGAAGTCGTCGCCTAACAAGATCGACGCAGCGATCGCCGCCGTGGTCGCCTACGCTAGAGCGGCATGGCACCACCGGCATCCGCAGGAGGAAGCGTCCGTGGGGTTCGCGTCACTATGAACTGGGTCGCTCTAGCGCTACAGGTCGCCGGTACTCTCGCGGTCGTGGTCGGCATCGGGCTGTTCTCGCCACCGGCAGGCGTGATCGCGGCTGGTGTGTCCCTGATCGCCTTCGGCCTCGCGGTTGAGCGGAGCGTCTGATGCTGGGTCGTCTGGTCGAGAAGCGCGGCGCGTTCCAAGAACTGTGGGGATCCGGCGCTCTGTTCGAGCGCCCGTCCGCAGCGGGCGTCAGGGTCGATCAGGAGACGTCCCTGCGCCTCTCGGCGGTCTACGCCTCGGTGCGGCTGATCGCGGACACGATCGCCACGCTCCCCGTCGGGCAGTACGTCCGTCGCGACGGCGCCCGCTACGCGGTCGACACCCCGGAGCCGTGGGTCGCCAACCCGTCCACGCTGGTCGACCGTTCAACCTTCTACCAGCAGATGGTCGTCAGCCTGCTGCTTGACGGGAACGCCTACGTCCTGATCACCCGCGACTCGGCGGGGGACGTGATCGAACTGAACGTTCTGAACCCGACCGACGTCGACCCTCGGATGGGACCGACCGGCCCGAACTACATCCTGAAGTCCACCAACCGTCGGCTTCAGCGGGACGACGTACTCCACCTGACCGAGATGCTGCTGCCCGGCGAGGTCAAGGGGGTCAGCCGGATCGAGAAGGCGAAGGACGCCCTCGGGCTGGGCCTCGCTCTGGAAGAGTACGCCGGACGGTTCTTCGGCAACGGTGCCTACGCGGGCGGCGTGATCGAGTGGCCCGGCAACCTGACCGCCGAGCAGCAGCAGCAACTGCGTGACGCATGGGACGGGCACCACAGGGGTGTCGCCCGCTCCCACCGGCCCGGTGTCCTCTGGGGTGGCGCCAAGTTCACCACGACCACGGTCGACCCGTCGTCCTCGCAGTTGATCGAGGAACGGCAGTTCGCCGTCGAGGAAGTCGCCCGCATCTTCAGGGTGCCACCGTTCATGCTCGGCGTGACCACGGCTGGGTCCATGTCCTACTCCAGCGTCGAACAGCAGATGCTCTTCTTCAGCCAGCACACCATCCAGCCCTACGTGGCAAGGATCGAGAACGGGCTGAACCGTCTGCTCGCCAACCCGCAGACGTTCCTCCGGTTCAACCTGTCCAGCCTCGTCCGCGCCGACCTCGCCACCCGCTACGCCGGTTACAGTTCGTCCCTGCTCGCCGGTTGGCACTCGGTCAACGACGTCCGCGCGCTGGAGGATCTTGCTCCGGTCGAGGGTGGGGACCAGTACCGCGTGCCGATCCAGAACCTGCCGCTGACCGACGCACCCGTGGCGACGATCAGGGAGAAGGCGCAGGCGGCGCAGGCGCTGGTCAACAGCGGGTTCACCGGGGACAGCGTGGCCCGGATGCTGGGTCTGGACGCCGACCACACCGGCACCATCTCTGTTCAGCAGCAGCCCGAGGTTCAGGAGTAGTCGTGTCGGTCAGCAGCGGCAAGGTCACCGTCGGCACAGCGGCCACCGAGATCCCGGTCACGTCGAACATGCCGTGGACGCTGGAGGTCAAGAACGACGACAACACCGACGCGGTCTACGTCGGCGGCGCTGCGGTCACGACGGCGACCGGGCTGCGGCTGTCGAAGGAAGAGCGGGTCGAACTGCCGATGGGTCCGCTCGATCGCCTGTACGCAGTCTCGACCAAGGCGGGCCACTCGGTGTCCTACGTCGCCGTCCGTAAGGCTGTCTGATGCCGTACTACATCACGGACGAGGCCGAGGGCTGTTCCGGCTGGGCTGTCGTCAAGGACGACGGGGAGACGATCGGATGCCACGGCAGCAAGGACGACGCGATCGCCCAGATGGTCGCCGTCAGCGTCGCTGAAGGGATCGAACCGGGCGGGGAACGTGCCGCCCCTGACGCCCTCGCGGTCGGGGATTATGTCCGCTGGCAGTCGTCCGGTGGTGCGGCGCAAGGTCGGGTTACCCGGATCGTCCGCAGCGGCACCCTGAACGTGCCGGGCAGTTCCTTCACGCTGAACGCGGACGCGGACGATCCTGCGGCGCTGATCCGCGTCTACAGGCCGCTGCGTGACGGGTGGGCGGCATCCGACCGTCAGGTAGGTCACCGCTTCAGCACCCTCACCAAGATCGACCCGCTGCCGGAACCCAGCCCCGAACGGTCAGCCGACGAGCAGCGTCAGGTCGATCTCGACGTGCCGGGGTACATCCGTGCTGCGGCGCGTCAGGGTGTCGAGTGGCATGAGGAAGGTCTGTCCGGGGACGGCGTGGTTCCGGCGACGATCAGGGACGCCCGCGCCATGTCCGAGGGCAGCATCACCGAGCAGAAGGTGATCCGTGCCTCCGCATGGGCGGCGCGTCACGCCGTCGACCTCGACCGCGAGGGTGCCAAGCCCGGTCAGGAGGGCTTCCCGACGCCGGGCGCGGTCGCCCACTACCTCTGGGGTATCCCGACGGGCGGCAGGTATGCTGACGCGGTTGCGTGGTTCGATCGTAAGGCAGAGCAGATCAAGCGGGAGCGGACCGTGGTAGAGATCACCCCTGTGGCACCGCGCGTCAAGGACAGCGGTGTGGAGTTCAGGCAGACGACCTCTGAACTGCGCGCCGAGTCGGACGGCAGATTCGTCGGGTACGCCGCCGTGTTCAACTCGCCGTCCCAGCCGCTGCCGTTCGTGGAGCGGATCGCGCCGGGTGCGTTCGCCCGATCGCTGCGGAACCGCAGGTCGGACGTTCGTCTGTACGTCAACCACAACTCGGACATGCCGCTCGCCTCTCGGCGTTCAGGGACTCTGGAACTGTCCGAGGATGATCACGGGCTGAAGGTCGAGGCAGAACTGCCGAACACGTCCTACGCCAACGACCTGCGGGAACTCATGACCACAGGCGTGGTCGACCGTATGTCCTTCGGGTTCAGCGTCCCCAAGGGCGGCGACAAGTGGTCCGAGGACGGCGCCGAGCGGATGCTGACGTCCGTGACGCTCCATGAGGTCAGCGTGGTCACCGGCTTCCCGGCATACGAGGCGACCTCGGCTGCCCTACGGTCGCTGGACAACCTCGCCCGCCGCACGTCGCTCGACTACGACGACCTTGTGGACGCGCTGGACACCCTCGCCAACGGGGACGACCTTGACGACGAGCGCGCCGCCGCGATCCTGTCCCTGCTGAAGAAGCAGGATGACCCTGACATGGTGAACCTGCTCGGGATCAAGTCCAAGCAGACGTCGCTACTTGCGAAGAAGGTCGTCTAGTCTGACCCGCCTCCGGGGTTGACAAGTCGCTGTCCGTGTCGTAGTGTTACACCATGAACACCGACGCCCACACCGACAACCGGGGGACAACCATGATGCTCAACGTGGACGGCACCGCGCTCGTGATCGCGGACGGCACCATCACCTACGGCGGCCGCATCCTCGGCTCGCTCTACAAGGTCGACCGCACCTACCGGGTCAAGAGCGTGGGCGGCTACGGGTTCGCCGCGAACACGCTCGACGAGGTGATCGAGATGCTGCTCGTCTCCGAGACGCTCGGCATCTGACCCTGCGTGATCGCCCCGGCACCCAGCCGGGGCGTCCGCATGTAGCAAGCAGAACGTCCTGTACAGTCGGCAGGTCGCGCGCCCTACCCACGGGACCCTGACACCCCGACGAGTACTGGAGTTCATCCGACATGGACGGCTACATCAAGCGTCAGCAGGAGGCGCGGGCGCAGGCGTGGGAGCAGGCCAAGGCGCTGCTCGACACCGCCGCCGCCGAGAACCGCGACCTCACGGCTGAGGAGCAGGAGACCTACGACCGGATCAACAGCGACCTCGACCGCCGCGCCACGGTGATCGAGACGCTGCGCGCGGACGCCGAGCGTGAGGCTCGCGCCGCCGAGATGCGGATCCCCGAGGTCACGACCCAGCCCGCCCCGAAGCGGGAGTCCGACGCGGACGTGCTGCGCGCCCTCGCGCGCGGCGAGATCCGCAGCGCCACCTTCGAGCGTCGTGACCTGAACACGACCGACGACGGCGCCGTGGTCCCGCAGGGCTTCTACGACGTCCTTCAGGAGCAGTTGATCTACGCCGGCCCGATGCTGGAGCCGGGGATCGCCACGATCCTGACCACCGCGATGGGCAACGACATCAAGGTGCCGCGTCAGACCGCGTTCAGCAACGCCACGGCGACCGCCGAGGCCGCGCAGTTCGGTGAGTCCGAGCCCACCTTCGAGTCGTTCACCCTCCGCGCCCACAAGTACGGCACGCTGCTTCAGGTGTCGCGGGAACTGCTGGAGGACTCGGGGATCGACCTTGAGTCGTTCCTCGGCCGCCAGTTCGGTCACGCGATCGGCACCGCCGTCAACTACGCGCTGACCCTCGGCACGGGCACCGTCCAGCCGAACGGGATCGTGACGGCGTCCTCGCTCGGCAAGACGGGCGGCACGGGCGTCACGGGCGCGTTCACCGCGGACGACCTGATCGACCTCGCGCACTCGGTCGACAGCGCCGTGGCACGTCAGCCCGGTGTCGGGTTCATGATGCGGCGCGCCACGCTGGGTGCGGTCCGTCGCCTGAAGGACGACGCCGGTCAGTACCTCTACATGCCGGGTGTCGGCACGCCGGACTCGCTGCTCGGGTTCCGCGTGATCGAGAACCCGGACGTGGCGGCGGTCGGCACGGCGGTGAAGTCGGTGCTGTTCGGTGACTTCTCGTCCTACCACATCCGTCGGGTCGGCGGGGTCGAGATCGCGCGCTCCGAGCAGTTCGCGTTCGATCAGGACCTGATCACGTTCCGCGCCACCGTGCGTCTGGACGGCGACCTCGGGCAGTCCGCGAACGTCAAGCACTTCATCGGCGGCACGGCCTGATCCCTGCTAGGGTTCCGGGGGCGGTGAGCGAGCGCAGGCGCTCCCGCCCCCGGACACCCTGCGCGGATCGGAGCCTGCGCCGTGAACCCTGCCGTCCATTGGTGGTCGAACTCGCCCCACGCCCCGACCGGATACGGCACACAGACCAAGGCTGTCGCCCACCGTCTTGCCGATCAGGGCTTCCCAGTCTCGATCGGGTCGAACTACGGTCTAGAGGGCGTCGGCGTTCAGGACGTGACCGAGGGCGGCAGCCCGTGCCCGGTGTACCCGAGAGGCTACGACGGGTACTCGCAGGACACCATCGCGGCGCATTGGAAGGACTGGTCGCGCCGCAACCCTGACCGGCCCAGCCTGCTGGTGACCCTGTATGACGTCTGGGTGCTGACGGCACCCTCGCTGCGCGAGGTTCCGGCGATCGCGTCGTGGGTGCCGCTTGACCACATGACCGTGCCGCCGAAGGTGCTGAACTGGCTGCGGCAGCCGAACGTGGCGCCGATCGCCATGAGCCGGTTCGGGCGTGACGCTCTGGAGCGGCTGGACGTTCAGGCGACCTACATCCCGCACACCTTCGAGGACGTGTTCCGTCCGCGTGATCGTGCGGCGGCTGACGACCTGCTGGACGTGCCGCAGGACGCCTTCGTGGTGATGATGAACGCGGCGAACAAGGGGCGCGCCCCGACCCGTAAGGCGTGGTCCGAGAACCTGCTGGC
>Ga0208644_1004547_pt1 | contig 10428 bp, 12 predicted proteins | sample VirMetDEL_Nov_18_FD_184517 | JGI IMG/M metagenome (GOLD analysis project Ga0208644, IMG submission 184517) | Aqueous microbial communities from the Delaware River and Bay under freshwater to marine salinity gradient to study organic matter... | ecosystem: Environmental > Aquatic > Marine >... | reverse complement strand
TTGACATGGGTGATACTTTTGATAGTAGAAAGGGTATTGATTTCTCTGCATTGGCATGGGCAAAAGACAATTATTATGATCGTCTTAGGGATATGGGCATTACTGTCCATACCATTGTGGGAAATCATACAGCATACTACAAAAACACCAATAAAGTGAATGCGGTAGACCTTCTACTTCGTGAATATGATAATGTATATGTCTATGATTCCGCATCAGAAGTTACTATCGGTAATCTAGATACATTATTCATCCCCTGGATCAACAAAGAAAATGAAGAAAACACTCTCAGGTTTATTCAAAATTCAACTTGCACGGTCGCGATGGGGCACCTTGAGCTCCAAGGATTTAGAGTTAATAAACAAATCGTCATGGATCATGGTCATGCAAGCGAGTTATATTCAAAGTTCACCAAGGTCTTCAGTGGTCACTATCACACTAGATCGGATGATAGACGGATCTATTACCTCGGTAACCCCTACGAGATGTTCTGGACAGATGTCGGTGATCGGAGAGGATTCACTATCTTTGATACAGAAACTCTTGAACATTTTCCAGTAGACAATCCCTACAATCTGTTCCATGTTCTCTATTATAATGATGATGATCCCGCACTTTTGAATCCATCAATCTATGAAAATAAGATTGTTAAGGTCGTTGTCCGTAACAAGACAGATCACAAGAAGTTTGAAAAGTATATCGATAAACTCTATTCATCCAATGTGTATGAGTTGAAGATTGTAGAAAACTTTCAAATACAAGAGTCTGAAACTTTTGAGATTGAAGAGTCAGAAGACACCTTTTCTATTCTTGATAGATATATTGAGGAGTCAGAAACTGAACTTGATAAATCAATCATTCAGAACCTGATCAGAGAAATCTACCAAGAAGCCTGTGAGATGGTATAATGTACATCATTACAATCGAAGGAAAAGAAAACGAGGGAGCATATTCAGTATCTGATGAAGATGGTGATAAGATCCTTTACATGTTTGAAGAAGAAGATGATGCAATTCGTTTTGCTTTACAATTAGAAGAAGACTGTGGTTTCCCAACCATGAATACTCTTGAGATTGATGATGAATTGATGATCAAGACATGTGAACTTCACGATCACCGTTATACCGTGATCACCCCCAATGATATCGTGATTCCTACTACACACTATGATTCTATTTCGGGGCAGATTGAATAACACTTGGTAATCTACTATAATACTAAATAGTATTCAGTAAGATAAAGTGAATAATGCATATCCACCATATGATTCCCAAACACTCCAAATACTTTGAGTATCTGGGTGATGTAGTGGAGGATGATTATTATAAAGTTGAACTGACACAAGAGGGGCATAGTTGCCAACACGATGTGTTATACAGAGTATTTGGAAATCACTGGGATAAGATTGCTAGAAATGGTTTGAGAGGAGATGAAGATATAAAGAGGCAAGTATCTATGGCATCTGGTAAAAAAGGAGGTAGTAAGAAACCTTCTTTAGAAACCAGAGAGAAGATGAGGCAGGCTAAACTTGGTAGAAAACAAAGTGAAGAAACCAAGAGAAAGAGAAGTGAGGCACTAAAAGGTAAAAAGAAACCACCAAGAAGTGAAGAACATATACAAAAGATTAGTGATAGTTTGAAGGGAAATACCAGAAGAAAAAATGGTAAGAAAACCTACAAAACCAGTGAAGAAACTAAAAAGAAGTTGAGTGAGGCCGCAAAGGTGTCTTGGAAAAAAAGAAAAGGTGTGTTATAATAACTATGCTTGAACTCTTGATATGATTATTTTTGAAAAAGTCCGCTGGAAGAATCTGCTTTCAACAGGCAACCAGTTCAGCGAAGTCAATCTGAATAAAGATCAAACTACACTTATTATTGGAACAAATGGTGCAGGTAAATCCACCATTCTTGATGCCCTAACTTTTGTTCTGTATGGAAAAAGTTTCAGGAAGGTGAATAAGAACCAACTGATCAATTCAACAAATGAGAAAGGAACTGTTGTTGAGATTGAGTTCAGTGTGAATGGAACTGATTGGAAAGTCATTCGTGGCATCAAACCAAACACGTTTGAAATCTATAGGGACGATAAGTTACTGGATCAATCACACTCCGCAGTAGATCAACAGAAGTGGTTGGAACAGAATGTTCTCAAGATGAACTACAAGTCATTCACTCAGATTGTGATCCTGGGTAGTAGTTCATTTGTTCCCTTTATGCAACTACCCACCTCTAGTCGTCGCGAGGTTGTAGAAGAACTTTTGGATATCAAGATCTTCTCTTCGATGAATAGTTTGATCAAAGAGAAAATCCGTGGACATAAAGAACAGATAAGAACCTTTGAGTTGAAGAAAGAATCTCTCAAAGATAAGATTGAAATGCAAGAGAGGTTTATTAGAGAGATTGAGAACAATGGTAAGTCTGATATTAAGAACAAAGAGACCAAGATCGGTACTCTTTTGAGTGAAGAGAATGACTTTATGAATGATAATATCAAACTCATGGAGGAACTTAATGAGTTTGAAAATCAACTCAAGAACTACACAGGAGCTTCAGAAAAATTAAAGAAGTTATGTGACATTAAAGGTAAACTTTCCCATAAAGTATCAAGTATTACTAAGGAACATAAATTTTTTAGTGAAAATGTATCATGTCCTACATGTACACAGTCAATTGAGGAGGAGTTCAGAATAAATAAAATTGAAGACGCTCAAAATAAAGCAAAAGAGTTGCAGTCTGGCTTCAAAGAACTAGAACAAGCAATTAATAAGGAGGAGGAACGAGAGCGTCTATTTACGTCACTCACTAAGGAGATCTCAACACTCACACATGGTATTTCTAAAAACAATACTCAGATCGCTGGATGTCAGAGACAGATCAGAGATCTGGAATCGGAAATTCAAAGAATTGCCGAACAACTTGCAAACAGAAATACTGAGCATGACAAGTTAGCAGAACTAAAGGAGAACCTAAAAAATACATACGATAAGTTGGTTGAGAAGAAAGAAGATGTCTTTTATCATGACTTCGCCTATAGTCTTTTGAAAGATGGGGGAGTAAAATCAAAGATTATCAATAAGTATCTTCCACTTATCAACCAACAGGTCAATAAGTACCTACAGATGATGGATTTCTACATCAACTTCAAGTTAGATGGAGAATTTAACGAGACAATCCAATCACCTATTCACGAAGACTTCTCGTATTCTTCATTCTCTGAAGGAGAAAAGATGAGAATCGATCTGGCATTGTTGTTCACCTGGAGAGAAGTAGCCCGATTTAAAAACTCAGTAAATACGAATCTTCTCATCATGGATGAGGTATTTGATTCATCATTGGATGGTCTAGGGACAGACGAATTTCTCAAGATCATCCGATTTGTTATCAAAGATGCAAACATTTTTGTTATCTCACACAAAGGAGGTCTAGAGGACAAATTCCAAAGTGTCATAAGGTACGAAAAGATTAAAGGATTTTCGAGTATAGTGTCATGAAATCAAAAACCCCAGTAGACGTTTCTGAAGAATTCAGAAGGTCTGGTATGGTATTAATCACCGACCCTGCATCTGACAGGTATCTCAATGAGTACACCAAATTGGCAACATCACTCAAAGAAGGAGAAAAAACGAACCCTTAAACCTCAGGCAATGAGGGCAAGGAGAGAAGCCCTCCGCCACTTTAAGAAGCGTCACATGAACCTCCCCAAAAGGGAGGTTTCGTCGTATATTAGCTACATACCGAACCAAGTCTAATGACCGTTAACCTGGAAGTCAAAGGTAATGTGGCTCGTCTCTTGGCCACTGAGAACCTGATCGTAGAAAATAAACAAGTAGAAACCGCATCGTTCAATGTTGATACCCGTGTCCTGACTCTTCCTATGTGGGAGAAGTCTTGTGATGAAGTTTATGACCTTCTGGTGTCTCACGAAGTTGCACACGCATTGTTTACCCCTAATAAAGACTGGGACTTCTCTATCCCTCAACAGTTCCTCAACATCGTAGAAGATGTTCGGGTTGAGAAACTGATGAAACGTAAGTTTGCTGGTCTTTCAAAGACTTTCTATCAAGGATACAAACAGTTCTGGATTGAAGATTTTTTTGAGATTGAAGGTAAAGATCTTGGTAAGATGAATCTTGCTGACCGAATCAACATTCACTTCAAGATTGGTAGTTTTGTTGATGTTCCTTTCACTGATGAAGAAAAAGAAATCCTCAAGGTAGTTGAGTCTGCAGAGACCTTTGATGAGGTACAAGAAGCAGCATCTACTCTCTACAAGTTCTGTAAAGAACAACAGAACAAAGAGAAGATGGAGATGCCTGTTCCCTCTGATACAAACAAAAGTGACACATCTTCTACTCCTATCGAAAACAATCATCCTGAATCTGGTGACAGTGAAGATTCTAATGAAGATGAAAAGAGCATCAATGATAGCGACATTCAAAATTCCACTGGGGAATCTCATCAACAACTAGATCAGGAAGAACCTGAGGTTGAGACTGATACTGCATCTACCAGTAATATCAAGAACCTGGTGGACATGAATTCTGTTCCTAGTCAGTATCTTGAATTTCCTACACTGAATCTTGACAAAGTAATCAACTCTAACAAAGAGATTCACGATTACATCAATGACACTTGGAAACCTCATACTGAAGAGGACTTCAAGATGTCAGATGAAATGTATAAACAATTCAAGAAGGATGCAAACAAAGAAGTCAACTACCTCGTCAAAGAGTTTCAGATGCGAAAGTCTGCTAGTGCTTACTCTCGTACTTCTGTATCTCGGACTGGAGTCCTTGATTGCTCTAAACTCCATACTTACAAATACAATGAAGACCTCTTCAAGAAAGTCACAACTCTGAAAGATGGTAAGAACCACGGATTGATCTTTATTCTGGACTGGTCTGGTTCTATGGCTGATTGTTTGGAAGATACCGTCAAACAACTCTATAACCTCCTTTGGTTCTGTAAGAAGGTTGGTATCCCCTTCAAGGTGTATGCATTCACCTATCAGTACAAATTTCCTGAAAGGGAGTATGACGAACAAGGTTTCGCCATACAGGATCTTCCTTATGAACGTAAGAAAGGAACACTCCATGTCAATGAAGATTTCTCTCTAATGGAGTTCTTTTCTTCTGATGTAAATCAGAAAGAGTTTGAGAGACAACTGAAAACCATCTGGAGAGTGGTTCAGTCCATGAGGGTCTACTTCAGTAGGTATGACACTCCTCCTCGTCTGGGTCTGTCTGGAACTCCTCTGAATGAATCTATTGTGGCTCTTCGACAGTTGATTCCTCTTCTTCAGAAACAGTGGGGTGTTGAGAAACTTCAGTGTATTATGATGACTGATGGTGAATCTAATCATCTTATCGCAGACCGTTGGTTGGAACCTCAGGATCGTATAGGTCAGATCCATACAGAGGGACGTTGGTCAACTCGTCGTTTGAATTGTACTTCTGATTTCCTCCGTAACCATAAGACAGGTCTTACTTACAAAGTTCCTATGAAGTGGTGGAGTTTTACTGAGTGCCTCCTCAAATCTCTTAAGAGTGAGTTTCCTCAGGTGAACTTCATTGGTATCCGTCTCCTTGATGGTCGTGATGCAAATTCATTCATCCGTCGTCACTATGAGTTTGATGCAGAAGGTTGGATGCGGGTGACTAAAGAGTGGAAGAAGGACAAGAGTTTCACCATTGATTGTGCTGGATATGACTCTTACTTTGGCATCTCCACTCAAAGTCTGTCTAACAATTCAGTCTTTGATGTTGATGAAGGTGCAACCAAAGCCAAGATCAAGTCTGCATTCATTAAGTCTCTGAAGACCAAAAAACTAAATAAGAAAGTTCTAAATGAGTTTGTTGAACTCATTGCCTGACCACTTTCTAAACTGTCCACTACCCATTCTGGGTTGACCAGAATGGGTTATACTATAAGAGTCAAACAAACACATCACTGAAATGACACTGTCCACTGAATATATCGTCTCTTCTCTTCAAAACCTTTATGGTGAGAATGTGACAACTGGTGATGTTCGTGCATGGTGTGCAATGAATGGGACTACATACAATACCATCAGTAAGAAACTAGAAGAATATAAAGTTGGTCGTGGTAAGTGGAACCTGACTGTTCAGGAGAAACTGGAACAGACCTATCAGTCCCCTGCCGCACTACCTACAATTGAACAAAACCTTATCCCCGACAAAGATGATACCTTCGTCCAGTTTGGTAATTTCAAAGATATTCGTAAGATTATCAAATCCCACCTTTTCTATCCTGTGTTCATTACGGGACTTTCTGGTAACGGTAAGACGTTCTCTATTGAACAGGCCTGTGCCCAACTCGGACGTGAGTTGATCCGTGTCAATATCACGATTGAAACGGATGAAGATGATCTCATTGGTGGTTTCCGTCTCGTTGATGGGGCTACTGTATGGCACAATGGACCAGTTATTGAAGCCCTTGAACGAGGAGCTATCCTCCTCTTGGATGAGATCGACCTCGCATCGAACAAGATCCTCTGTCTTCAGTCTGTTCTAGAAGGTAAGGGTGTCTTTCTCAAGAAGACTGGTAAGTTCGTCAAACCTGCCGATGGTTTCAATGTGTTCGCTACAGCCAACACCAAGGGTAAAGGTTCTGACGATGGTCGGTTCATTGGAACCAACGTTTTGAACGAAGCATTCCTGGAACGTTTCCCTGTGACCTTCGAACAGGAATACCCTACTCCTCAGACTGAACAGAAGATTCTTTCTAAACTCTGTGATGATGAAAGTTTTGTTACCTATCTGGTTGACTGGGCTGATATCATTCGTAAGACCTTCTTTGATGGTGGTGTTGATGAAGTCATCTCTACCCGTCGTCTGGTCCACATTGTTCAAGCTTACAACATCTTTGGTAACAAGATGAAAGCAATCGATGTCTGTACTGCACGATTCGATGATGAGACTAAAATGTCCTTTATGGAGCTTTATGACAAGGTTGATGCCAATGTGAACATGAATTCTGTTGACGAAACCCCTGAACAATGATATAATTTGGGAAGGTAATTCTGCCTTCCCTTCATCATGACCTTTACTGTTAACATGGAAGATAAAATTGATTTGAATATTCCAGATTTTCAACCAAGCCATTTCTGGAAGTATGAAGAAGACCTGACACTGAATGAGATCCGTGACTACCTGTCTGGAACTTATCAGTCTCACTATACTTCTCAAGAATCCAAGACTCAAACTCTTGACCTGATTGAGTCTATTGGAGATGCAGAAGCATTCTGTCGTAGTAATGCTATCAAGTATCTCTCACGATTTGGTAAGAAGGATGGGAAGTCAAAACTTGACATCCTGAAAGCAATTCATTATTGTGTCCTTCTGTACCACTTCTCTGGTCTCCACAACAACAAAAGTGATTATCCTCAATGACAATGAAACTCTCTGACAAGACTGTTAATATCCTGAAGAACTTTTCTTCAATCAACCAATCCATCCTTTTTAAGGAGGGTAATAAACTTCGAACAATTTCTGTTATGAAGAATATTCTAGCAGAGGCTGAGATTGATGAGGATATTCCCAAGGATTTTGGTATCTACGATCTGAACCAATTCCTTAACGGTCTGAATCTTCACTCAAGTCCTGATCTGGACTTTGATAATGATGGTTATGTTGTGATCAAAGAAGGTCGTTCTCGTTCTAAGTATTTCTTTGCAGACCAGAACGTTATTGTGACACCTCCTGATAAAGAGATCAGTCTTCCTTCTGAGGATGTTACCTTTGATCTTGACACTCAACAGTTGGATAAACTTCTCAAGGCTGCTTCTGTTTATCAACTTCCTGACCTTTCTGTCGTTGGTGAGGCAGGTGTTGTGAAACTGGTGGTTCGTGACAAGAAAAATGATACCTCCAATGATTTTTCTATCATTGTTGGTGAGACCTCCTCTGAGTTTGTTTTCAACTTCAAAGTTGAGAATATTAAGATCATTCCTGGAACCTATGAGATCACCGTGTCTCAAAAACTCCTGGCCAAGTTCACTAACAAGAACTATGATCTGACTTATTACATTGCTCTTGAGCCTGATTCTACCTTTGGTGGTTGATGTGCAAAAGTGGGAATTGACCTATCGACTCCCCACTACGGGGAGTAAATATCACAAAATGATTGTGGAAGCAAATTATCAACATGATGCAAAAAAGATTGCACAGGCCCAAGTTCCTTCTGCTCAAATCTGTGGAGGGGCAAGGCGTATCAATTGATATTCCTATGAGGATTGTAGGTAGTATCTTAGTGATTACTGCCTACTTTGTTGTATTACATGTTAATGTATTGACAGGGGTTGTGATGAATGTAATCGCAGATACTCTTTCAATTCCTTATTTTATTAGAACCAAATCTTGGGATGTGGTTGTTATGTTGGGATTTCTTCTGGTAATTAGTTTTAGTAAATTATTGTCATGACAAATTGGAAAGAAAAGTATAACGAATTAACAGACTCAGAACTCAATAAGATAGCAATTCTTCGTGTGATGGAGTGTGCAAATGGTGTTATCCAACACTCATTCCGTGACAAGTCTCCTAATGCATTACCTATTGAGGAGACAAGAGCTACAATGAAGTTTAGTATGTCATGTATGAAGAACATGGCAATTCCTTTAAAAGAGGAAACTATTACCTTCAAACCTAAGACTCAAGAACTTCTTCGTCGTGCCCGTGAACTTTACATCAGTGGAGTTAAACAAGGTAATCAAGAAGACTTTGAAGAGTTTTTTGAAATCTCTAGAGTGTCTGCACAAGTATGTGGTATACAAAGACTTCTTGATGCTAAGAAGATTCTTGAAGAGAACGTTGACGTATTTCCCCCTGGTACACTAGACTGGGGTGTATCCTATCTCCTGCAATTTTTTACTGATGAATATCTTCGTGACTTCTTCGAGTCCAAAAAAATCAGCGATAGTTCTTCCTGACAAACATATTGTCAAGATGCCCTTAGAATGTTGTCAGATGTTATCTATCGTTGCATCTGACAAATGGGGTCATGGATATGGTGAACTGCATCGTATAAATGGTGAACCATACAAAACTGAAAAAGGTGCATTTCGAAATCACCCATGTACTAAGTGGGCATCAGAGAGTATTCATAACTCTTACTGGTTGATCAAACATGGTCTTCATATGTGTCATGAATACTTCCTCAGGTATGAGAAGGTACATTCATGTTATAAGACTCTTGTAGAGGCACTATACCTGTTCCCAAAGGGTAATTTAGATAAGGTCACACCTTTTGTCTTTGCAGGACCTGATGAGTTCAAGTATGATAATGTAGATATCTACAGTAAGTACAAAATGTATATTTCATCCAAACCATGGGTGTCTGACAATTACCGACGTATTCCAGAACGTAAACCAGAATGGGTATGAATATTGAACCTCCCCCAGAGATACTTGAATTCTGTGACAAATTCACTTATGATGCCGAACGTGGAAGTTTAAGACATCTTGATTGTGTTTACATGAATATGGGTCTATATGGGAATGACCTTAAAAAACTTGAAGAAATGAGACAACGTATTTACCCTGTATTTGATTATGAACAACACTGACTTTCTCTGGTGTGAGAAGTACCGTCCACAAACTATTGATGAATGTATTCTCCCTGAGGCTACCAAGAAGACCTTCAAAGATTTCCTAGATAAAGGTGAGGTTCCTAATCTTCTTTTGTCTGGACCTCCTGGTGTGGGTAAGACCACCGTTGCAAAAGCACTATGCCACGAACTTGGAGTTGACTATTATGTCATTAACGGATCTGACGAAGGACGGTTTCTGGACACGGTACGGAACCAAGCAAAAAACTTTGCATCGACCGTCTCACTTTCTTCGACTGCTAAACACAAAGTCATCATCATTGATGAGGCTGACAACACAGGGAACGATGTACAACTCCTCTTACGGGCTAATATTGAGACGTTTTATAACAACTGTCGATTCATCTTCACCTGTAACTACAAAAACAAAATCATCGAACCCCTCCAATCTCGATGTGCCTGTATCGAGTTTGGAATTAAAGGAAAAGAAAAACAACAGATTGCAGCAGGATTCTTTAAACGTCTCCAAGAAATCTTGGATACAGAAGGTATTAAATATGATAACAAGGTCTTGGTAGAACTCATCAACAAACACTTCCCTGATTGGCGTCGTGTTTTGAATGAGTGTCAACGTTACTCTACTAGTGGTAGTATTGATTCTGCGATTCTTGCATCTTTCTCTGATGTCTCTGTAAATGATCTCATTAAATGTCTCAAAGAGAAGAACTTCTCGGAAGTCCGTAAGTGGGTTGTTTCTAATTTGGATAATGATCCTGGGGTTCTTTTCCGTCGTATTTACGATGCTCTTCTTGTATCCCTTGAAAACAATTCTATTCCTGCTGCTGTGCTTGTCATTGCTAAGT
>Ga0208644_1004546_pt1 | contig 10431 bp, 12 predicted proteins | sample VirMetDEL_Nov_18_FD_184517 | JGI IMG/M metagenome (GOLD analysis project Ga0208644, IMG submission 184517) | Aqueous microbial communities from the Delaware River and Bay under freshwater to marine salinity gradient to study organic matter... | ecosystem: Environmental > Aquatic > Marine >... | reverse complement strand
TACTCCTTTGGATTGTCACTACGAACTTTATCACAGTGGTCTTTGTAAGTTGTTGTGCCATTCTTTTGGTCTTTATAAATCATTTCAAATTGCTCTTGCCAACTTAAATATTCTTTTCTTCTTTTAGCATCTGTTTTAGCATTGTTTTCTAAAACTGTTGCTTGAGAAGATAAAGCGTTTAATTGTTCATCAGTTGGTTTTACTTTATCTGTTGCGTTCCACTCTTTAATGTAAACAACTCCGTCACCATCATCTTGAAGTTTTATTTCTTTTAAAAAGTCTGGTGTTCTGCCTAAATAGGCTATAATTTTTTTATCAATATTACTCATGTTATTATTCTATATCCAAACATAAATGTTTCCATATCGCCAGAACCTAAAGAAGCGGCCCCACCAGAATTTTGCATAGCTGTAGCATCAATATAATCTGAACTACCATTTAATTGAACTAAGAAAGAAGTACTTACTGAATTTCTGCTATCGTTATCGTGGGCACCTAATGCAATTACACTACCATTTTTTCTAATAGCAATTCTAAATTGATTAAAGTCTGTTTCTGTGTCCATACTTGCCTGTGCAAATATATAGTAATAACCCGCTGTTGTTGGTAAAAATTGTTTTGAACTAGTATTATAAACTCCACCGCTATCTACAAGTTCTTCTGAAAAATTTATTAGTGTTGTTGCTCCTGTTGATAATGATTGTCCAGAAGGAATACTTACATAAAAATGTGGTAAATTATTTCCACCTACATAACTAGCATCTAATCGTTTTAAAGTGCCGCCATCGTTGATAAGAAATTCATCAGTATCAGCAGGAGCGGCCGCTAAAGCTGTTTGACCAGTTATAGCTGTTATATCTAAATGTTCATCAGAAATTGCATCATCTGCTATGAGTGTTGCATCAATAGCATCTGCTGTAATTCCACCTCTTGGTATTGTTGTTTTACTCATGTGTTACCCCTTAACTTTCTCTCGCATCTCGGTCTTTATAATCAGAACGAGCAGTTACTAAATTTACAAAATCTGTTTTATTAGATGGAATTGCATCAGTAAAAGAACTGTCATTCATAAGAACATCAATCCAATGTTTTTGAAATTCTTTCCAAGCATGATTAATTCTTCCTGTAACAGCTTTATTTGTCCAATCTTGAATACCTTCTACACCACTCTCATTTTTTCTTAAAATGTCATAAAGTATTTTTTCATCTACATCGGATACATTAATTGTAATTGTCTTTGCCATATTTACCTCCTTATCCTATTAAGTAGCCACTAAATGTTGATTGATGATAAGTGCTACCACTGTCACCTTCTATTAAATAGCTATTGTCATCAGCAACAATTGTTACTTTAGCCGTATCATTTGCGGCCATGTCTACTATTACACTAAAAGTAACTCCATGATTTGTTGCCGCAGGGTTTCTTTCTTGATATTGATACTGTTTTCCTGAGGGAATTAATTTTACTTTTACCCAACTACCAAGATTATTAACTGTTAATTTTACAAAAAAAGCATATTTCCCTGCTACGGGAGCAGTGAAAGTGTTAGAAGCAAAATTTGAACCCACATCAAAATCTTCTCCACCAAAAGTTACATCGTTATCTGAATAATTACTAATAGATTGATTAGAACTTGCGTAGGCTTGAAACATTGGTTGTAGTGGTGTTTTTATGATACCATTTGTATCAAAAGTCATCGCTGTAGTTGTTCCTAATGCAGAACCTTTACCTATGTTAAGTGTGTCTGCACTGTCGTCTAATCCAATATGAAAATCTAAAGCGTTACCATCAAATACTATTTTAGTATCTTCTGCTCCTGCATCACCTATTGTTAATGTAGGTGTTGAGCCATTTATTGTAAAAGTATCTGCAACTGTGCTAGCACTAGGTATTAATGCTTTTTTTAATTCCCCATCAGTAGCATCTTCTATTAATACATGGTCAGCAGAATTATCTAAGGTAACTAAAGTTCTAGCAGAAATAGTATCATCTGGTATTCCTATTGTACCTACACTCTTTGCTTGATGAACAACATAAATATTGTTTGTGCCGCTAGGAGGTGCACCAGTAAACGTTAATGTTGTACCAGATAAAGTGTATGCTGAGTTGGGGTCTTGTCTTACGTTTCCAACAAATACTTCAATATCTAAAGTTGAGGAAGGTGCTACATCTAAAGTAAATGCAGTTGTACTTCCATCACCATTAAACCTCTTACCTTGAAGAGATTGAAAAGTATTTCTGGTATCTAAAGGTGTACCTATAAAAGCCATTTTACGTTATCTCCATGATTGACAAAGCAATATCAGCCGCACCAGATGCTGTCAGTGACAGTGTATCTGTTGTCTCCATTACTACTTTATTTCCGCTTAGTAGTTCAAGTGTTCCGCCAACAGGAACCGGTGCATTAGTAACGAGTTCAACTGTTTGGTTTGCTTCGTTATTTGCTCCTGCTCTGTTAGAGGTATCTGAACCTAAACTAACTGTAGCAGTGATTTGGCCAGTTGTTGTATTACCTACCATAACACCAAGAACTACAGTTGTTGTAGAACTTGCTACTGTATAGATAACATCAGCACTGGTTACACCTGCCTTAGTTACTACTTTAAAAGTATTAGCCATTTATCCTCCTATTATCCTAATGCAATTGCAAGGGCAGTTGGGTCTTCGGTAGAAAATCCTGCACTTGATAAATACGTTTTTACATCAGATAGTGCTACCTGCACCATCGTTCCATTATCGTTTGTTACTAATCTATCTGCGTCTGCTAAAGTAGTAGATGTTGCAGATGTATTACCATCCATAATATTTAATTCTGCGGCAGTTGCCGCTACATTTGTACCACCTATGTCTAAGGTAGTTACAGATATTTCTCCTGCAACAGTTGCAATACCATCTGCTAAAGTAATTAAATCTGTATCGTCAGTATGACCTATTGTTGTTCCATTAACAATTACATTATCAACAGTAAGTGTAGTCAGTGTTCCTAAAGAAGTAATATTAGATTGAGCCGCAGTAGTTACTGTAGCCGCAGTTCCAGATACATTACCAGTTACATCACCAGTTAAAGGCCCTGCAAAAGCATCTGCTGTTACAGTACCATCAAAAAATGCATCTTTAAATTCTAAAGAACTAGTACCAAGGTCAATGTCATTATCTGTTACTGGAACTAACGCACCATCTTGAAGTTTTATTTGGTCTGCACCTGCCGCTCTAAATATAATATTATTATCAGTAGCAAAATCTATATCGTTATCAGCATCTCTACCAATAACTAAACTTGCATTTGTTAAAGATGAGATAGTTGTTTGAGAAGAACCTAATACAAAATCTAAAGTGTTATCACTATCTTCATATGTTACAGAAATACCTGTTTCTGTATTAGAACCTACCATAGCTCCAACAGTATCAGAAATAGTTTCTGCTAAAGCTGTACCATTTACAGTAATTGCATCTGCCTCTAATGTACCATCAATATCAACATTACCAGATATATCTAATTCAGTTGCAATAATTTTATTATTAAATGTTGCCGCACCTGCCGCACTCATATCAAGAGTCAAAGCAGTTATATCTACACCACCATCTGTGCCTTTAAATATAATATCAGCATCACTTGCTTGAGCATCTACTGTAATATTACCAGAAGATGTTGCAATAGTTATTGCCGCATCACCAGTACCAATATCATCAGCCGCTATACTTGAACTTGTATAAGTATTAAGTGCACTAACAGCAACCTGTTTCATTGTGCCATTATCATTTAAGATAATTCTATCAGCATCTGCAATAGTTACTGTTGAAGCACTATTATCACCATCTAAAATATTTATTTCTGCCGCAGTTGAAGTAATTGTTGTTCCATCTATTGATAACGCATCTGTTTCTAATGTGCCATCAATATCAGCGTTACCCGATATATCTAATGATACTGCATCAACTTCACCTGCAACTGTTAAGACACCACTTGTTAATGTCATTAAATCAGTGTCATCAGTATGACCTATTGTTGTTCCATTAATTAAAACATTATCAATGTCTAATGAGCCACCACTAATTAATCCTGTTGTTGTAATTGCTGAGGAGCCAGTATCAATAGTTCCAAATCCAGAAGTTATTGAACCAGAGTTTAACGCTCCAGTTATTACTGTATCTGAACTACCTGCTAAAACTTGATAGATAGAACCTATTCCAGTTCCATTTATAGTTATTGCGTCTGCTTCAAGTGTACCATCAATATCCGCATCACCCGATATATCTAAAGTAGCCGCATCTAATTCACCAGATAAAGTAATATTAGTAGCACCTGTAATAGCACCATTAAGTGCAACAGCACCATTTATATCTATAGTTGTAGCCGCTATTTGTATTTCTGTGTCAGCAACTAAATCTAATTGTCCATCAGCAGATGAATTAATATATATTGCTGTATCTCTAAACTGTAATTTTTCTGTACTAGCTACAAGAAGGTCATCGGAAAACTCAAAGTAATCTTCATCTTCCATCCATTTCATAACACCATCATTTGATTCTCCATCAAATGTAATTGCTATATCTGTTCCTGCAGTGCCTGCACCAAATGTTAATGTGTTACCAAGTAGTTTAGTAATTGGGCCACCTTCAGCACTTGTACCATCATGAGTATGTCCTGTGCTAGAAGCCGCAAAGGCTAATAACTGGTCAAATTCATCATTAAAATGTGATGCCTCAATGACTGCACCATCAGTAATAGTACTTTGTCTTGTATAGGTCGCTCCCATTATCTTCTTCCTCCGTTAATATATTCTAATTCAAATCCCCGTAAGGATAAAGCTTGTTTTGTACTCTCATCTTCTAATTTAAATGCCACAACAAATCCAGACCCTTCCACAGATACTCGCTCCAATGGAAATCCAGATGAGCCATAAGCAGAAGTTCCGTAAAGACCGCTACCATAAAATGCCGCAACTTGTGCAGAAGAAAATGAGTAAGAGGAAGGTTGAGGAGTATTTGTGTCATCGTAATTATATCGTAATGTAAATGTTTGGTTAGTTGTATCCATTTGTTCATTAACTTTATAGTTAACTAAAGCTCGTTGCATATTTTTTCTTATACCGGGGTCACCAAGTGACATATCTGGTGAGCGGTAAAAACCTGTAATAGTAAATGTAGACCCTGCTCTTGTAAAAGAACCTCCCGATTCTTGTTTGTACACATATCCGTCATATCCACCATGTATTATTGTTTCTGTACTATTTACAAAAAAAGAATCTGTTGCAGAAGGTTTTAATCCTTTTATATCAGAATATTCAAATCCTAATGTTCCTGTTTCTGGATTTGCTTTTAATACTGCAATTATTCCTTTTGCTGTTCCTTCTGTTTGTCCAGTTGTAGGATAAAACAATCTATATTGTGATTTACCTCTAATAACTGTAGATGTAATATTATCAGTACCTATTTCTGCAATTCTATCTTGTATTTGTTTAGATACTGTACCTAATTCTACGTCACCAATTCTTTCTGTACCGGCAATAGTTCTAAGTCCATCTGGTGCTAAATAAATTAAGTCACCTCCAAGCTCTTGTATACTTTTACCATCTACACAACCAATTCTACGAGTAACTGGTGTAACAGCAAAATCAGAACTTGATGAGCCTGTTATCTTAAATATTCTATCTTCACCAAATATAAATAATTCTTCACGGAAAACTTTAAGTCCAACAATCGTTGTATCTACTTTTATTGTTCCTGCCCCTGTATCAAAATCATCTTCTGTAAATGGGCCAGAAAATGTTACGCTAGATATGGCATTTGACATACCTGCATAAAACATATGATTTTTAAATGAGGCTACAAACTTAGGGTTTGTTGGAGCAGTTCCACCACCTGTAGCATTTATTATATCAACGTTATACGATGTGTCAATAGAAAAAGCACTATCTGAGCCAGTTGCTATCATTATTTTTTCTGTTCCGTTATAATTATAACGTTCAAAATCATATCTAAATGATGTACCTTTTCCTGTAGCTATTGAAGTCCATGAGCCAGTTGTACCTGCTCGAGAAATAGTACCCCCTCTAGCCGCTAATACTACATCATTAAATATAGCTACCATATCTACAATTTCATTTGATGCAGATACTTGAGGTACAATATTAGGATTATATGCTGTCGTACCAAGCATTTTTTTGTACCCACCTGCAATGTCTGGTTCAAAGTTTTGTAGTTGTAAAGCTTCTCCCGGTCTCATTGAGAAAATATCTTTATTTAAAACTAATCCTCCAAAACAACTGACAACTGTAGGTGTTAACTGTGACGTATTTGGCACTACATTATTCCTCTACCATAATGACGAAGATTAACTCTTTCATCACGCATGTATTCTTGTTTTGCTACTAAATCTTTTTGTAATCTTTTTAAGCCATCTTCATATTCTTTATTTGCAATCATTGCATGCTCTGGGTCAGAACGTAAATTGTATGCATAGTATCTAGCTTTTGTAACAATTAAATCCGCATATCTATCATCTAAATCTGGAATATCTCCATGAGCAGATAATTCTGTATGCTCTTTCCAATATTCAATAACTATAGAATAATCATTTCTATCTGGTACTGGACTTAAACCTAATTTACCACTTTGTGTTTTGTAAATATATTTAGGTTCTGCTTGAGAAGTACTTAAATTAGCTTTGTCTTTTTCTGCATATTGTCTAATGTAATCATCATAAGAAATATAACGTAATCTTTTTGGACTAACATTTCTAGATATTCTAATATAATCTACATCTAAGTTAGTTGCAGTAGATGTGTTATTTACTGTAATATAACTTGTTTGAGCTGTTGCTGTAAAAGTTGTATCTAATACTGCACCTTCACCAAAATTTTCTACAGTTAATGTCGTATTTAAATTTTGTGTACCTTCTGCCGCAGTACCTACTTGTACTTTTAGTGCTTGTCCTACACTATTAGAATCATATACTTTTACTTGTATTCTATATTCTGTATTTTTACTAGTTGTAATAGCTTGATAAGCGGCATAATCATTTAATCTTAATCTACCATTACCTCCACTATTATAAGCGGCACTCCCTGCACCTGCTATAGTTGTCCAACTATTTATATTAGAAGTAAACTCACCATTAGTAACTAATTCTTTTGGTTTTAAATAAACTGTATCCCAATCTATTTTACGCCATTCTAAATCTCCTGTTTGTGGAGAATCTGTTGTAGGTAAATTGTACTCTCTTTGACCTGCATTAGTATTATAAAATGTTTCTTTGTGAAGACTTGGTAACTCTTCTAATTCATTGTATATATCATGTAATGAACGATTAACAAAATTTTTAATAGATGTTTGAATACCTCTGCTATTACTAAAATTTGCAGATGTTAATTCTACTTCATTTAAATCATTGAGTACTCTATTAGCTATTGTTAAGTATGTTGCCATTATATTCCTAATTCTATTGTATTAAATCCTTTTATTGGATAAGACTGTGCCTCAAAACAAAATGAATCAAAATGAATTTCATTATCACCTTGACTTTGTGCATAAGATTTAAAATCTTCAATCATAATTTTATTATATTCTGTACATGTTTCCATGTCTGGATAAATATATCCTTGGTATCTAACTGATGGCCAATTAGGCATGGATGTTATTATTATAGCCATGACTATCTTAACCATTAATTTTTTCTTTTTTATCTTCTAATAAATTTAATATTTTATCTAATTTAATTTCTAAATTTTCTACTCTTTCTTCCATCTCATGTTTTATATTATGATTAGGATACATGTGAGTAATTTTTTGTCCAGTAGCACCTTTTTGTGCTTTTCTTAAATCAATAGTTGCCATATAAACCTTTTAGATATTTATTTAAATAAGGGGGCCGAAGCCCCCAAATTATATTAATTAGCCATCATGTTGAGTTGCAGAGTTTCTATCTGTTTCGTCAACACCGCTTACATCACATAGTAAAGCAAAGACACGGATTTTACCCGCACTTGATGCCGCACTTAATACTAATACATCTAGTGTATCAGCACTTGCAATTACTGGTCTTGCTGTATTTGTTAATACAGAGTATCCAGTAGCGTTTGTATCCCCATCAACAAAAGTATCAACATCTCCACCAGTGATACCTAAATCCAAAGTTACAGAACTTGATAGTGCAGTTAGCACTTCAATTCCTGCATGTAGGACTAAAGTTTCAGCCGGTATATCTAATACTTGTAGTACGTCATTTTGTGCCGCACCTGCATCAGAATTAATTGCTGAGATGTCAATTGTATTTTCTACAAGATAAGGAGTTCTTACACCTGCACTGAATCTACCCGGTCTAGCACCTGCGGTACTAGGGCCTGTTACGTCATATGTAGCCATGTTATATTCTCCTAATCAATTAAAAGATGTCTAGCTTGAAGTGCTTCCGAACGAAGTACTTTTCTGCCAAAAACGTGAAGACCTCTAACAATATCAGAGAATGAATCTGGGTCTCTAATTACTTCTGTTTTTGCAATAGCATTAGCAGTAGCAGTTGAAGACATGTGTCCAAATAACACTTTGTAATAGTTAGAAGTTGAAGAAGCGGCAAAGTTATTAGTCATGTATAGTTTAAAACCATTTACAAGACCATTAATAACTGAACCATTTCTTAGAGGTGATGTACCATCACCAGTAACAGAAGCATCCATTAATTTAGATGATGCATTTCCAAGTTGTTCATAGAACTCTGGAGATGCTAAAAACCATCTATTATCAGTTGGGATGTCTGCTCCATGTAAATTTTTTGCCGCAGTAGCAAGGATATCCATTGGGTCAACTTCCGAAGAGCCAAATCCAACATCCGAACCAGAGCCATCACTACCAGTAGTAGTTCCTGCACCGGCAAACATTGCCGCAATTACATTTTCATCGTATGAATCTTTTAGAGCGTATGCTCCAGAAGAAGTAGCCAAAGCCTCCCAGTTCACATGAGCTTGTCTTTCTTCGATATCGTCAACTTTAAAAGCGAACGCATTAGCTTGGTCTACAACCATTTGAATTTGGTCATCTGCCAAATTCTGAGGAGCTATTTGAGCACCTCTGGTATAAGAACTAACTGTAATGGTAGGCTCTTTAATAATGTTAACTGTATCTCCGTAAGCTTCAATCTCACCTGCATAATCAGTATTAGTAATATCTTCTACTACTGATGCAGTTCTAAAGAACTTCTGGACTTTTTGGCTGTATATAGCAGGTAACCAATTACCCGATGGTAAGTTGTTATACCCGTTTGCTGTTCCTATAGCCATAATTTTGTCCTCCTATAGACATAAAGATTAAGCATTAACAATTCTTCCTTCAACTCTAGCTAAGTCAATATCTTTTTCATGTTTTGCAAACTCAGCCGGTTTCATTTTAGCTATGTCGCTAACTTTCCACGTTTTTTTGTTTGCAGTATTAATGTCACGTTTGCTAGTGGAAGTTACTGATTTAGATGCTTCTAATGAATTATCAGCTTTTTTCTTTTTATACCCAGTATCAACTTTATACAAGTCAATAGCTCGAGCGGCTAATTTTGCATTAGATGTATTTTCATACAACCAACCTTGAATAGTAGAATCTTGTTCACTAACCCATTGATGAAATTTTTCATCTCCTCTTATATCATTATAATCGGGATGAAGTTTTGCTAATTCCACTTCGGCCTTATCTCTTTGGACAACCGCTTGTTGGCTTTCCAGTTCTTTGAGCTCAGTTTGGATTTTTTTAGCTTTTTCATCTGCCTTATTATGTGCTATAGTTTCTATAACATCATAGACATCTGGATATTTATTTCTCCAAGCTTCTATTTCTTCTTTAGTTTTTGGTAGTACTTGTTCAGCACTTTCTTCTAACTGACGTTTAAGTTTTGAGACATCTTCTTTATGCTTGTTGACAGTCGAATCGTAATGTCGTTTAAGGTCGTCGTAACGTTTCTTAAACACTTTCTCTTCAGCATTAACAGGGCGTTCTTCATCTGGAGTGGCTTCTTCTTCTGAAGAAGTGTCCTCTGAAACGGTAGCTGTGTCGTCTGTTGCCTTACGTTTGTAAGGGCTAGGCTCGAGAAGGGCCTGTGTTTGAGTGTCTTCTACTTGAGTCTCCTCTTGTTTAATTTCCTCGTTTTTATTTTCTTCCATTTTATTCTCCTTTTTTTGGGGCTGTTGGAAAACAGGTGGCCTAGAGTCGCATCGGGGCTATGACTAAGCTGTCATAGGTGGCCTATCCATTGTTGGTGCTCCTAATCCTTCTGGTGAAGGAGGAGCTTCTGCCATTGCCGTTTGTGTTGGCATTGGCTCTGTAGCAGGAGGTTGAGCATTTGCTGTCATATCCTGTACAAACTGTTTCATAGATTCTTCTGGTGAAGCACCTTGATATCGATTTATAATTATTGAAACTGGTATTACTACTACTGGTTCTTTAGGGCC
>Ga0208644_1004545_pt1 | contig 10432 bp, 12 predicted proteins | sample VirMetDEL_Nov_18_FD_184517 | JGI IMG/M metagenome (GOLD analysis project Ga0208644, IMG submission 184517) | Aqueous microbial communities from the Delaware River and Bay under freshwater to marine salinity gradient to study organic matter... | ecosystem: Environmental > Aquatic > Marine >... | reverse complement strand
TCGTAGTGGGGGTGAAACGTCTGGTGGTTCTGATTCAAGCGTTAGCCCGTCGACAGACAGGGGTTTTGACTCCTCATTTGGCTATGGCATGGGATATGCCGAGGGCGGGGAGGTCGAGGATGACACGCCTAGTATTTTTAATTTGAAGGATTACGCTACTCGCAAGGCCGAGGAGATGTATCCGAACATGGCTGGGCAGGATGATGCGCGGGACGCGGCCCGTCATTTGTTGGCTGCGGGCACAGCTGCCCGTAAATACGGTCCATCGGCTGCGGAGATGTTGGGACAGTTGTATGAGCGCACGAGCAATCCTGAGACGTTGTTTTCGACGTTTGGGATTGGTGAGCCTCGGGGCGATTACGTGTATGACACGCATAACAACACAGTAGGCGTGGAGCTTGGATCACGGGCCAAGAGCCAGCGGGAGTTGGAGCGGTTGGTCAAAGAGATGACTGAGCTGTCTAGCTTTGAGAAGAAAGAGGGTCGTCCGTGGATCATGAGTCAGGAGCAGATGGATACTCGGGCTGATGAGGCGCGTGCGAGGGCTGCTCGGTTGAACCAAACGCCTGAAGGATATGCTGATGGGGGCGACGTAGCGGACCCTGACGCGGCTTTATTGGCAGGGGCAGGGGATGCACCACCCCCACGCGTTACGGACGCTCAGGCGGCGCTTGCTTTGATGCGTGGCGTGGGTGATTTGCCGTATGTTTTGGCGGGTGCGCCGGTTGATATTTCTAACCTGATCATGTCTCCAACGGGTAAGCGCACGGAGGAGATGAGTTCAGACTGGATCAAGAAGAAGGCAACTGAGCTGGGTATTCGCCCGGCGGATGAAACTGACCCGACATTGGCTGGTTTGCGCATGCTGGGTGAGGTCGGTGCGTCGTCCATTAATCCTGCTTCGGTGCCGCGTGCCGCGGCGCGTGGTGTGGAGAAGGTTGGTTCTGCTGCCAAGGATTTGGCTACGTCTGAGCCAGCGCGTGTGATGTTGGAGAAGGCGATGGCTGCGGGCGGATCAGGCCCGATGTATGCCGTTCGCCCACCCGGTGGGTACATGTTGCAGGAACCGGCGGTGGTTTCTCCTAGTGGCAAGCTCTTCAAGCCTGCTGAACCGGCGCTTGCGGGGGTGGACCAGATGATGCGTACTGCCACGAGTGATTTGTTGAGAAATGCTACGCCAGATTCGGAGCGCGTGAATGCGGTATCGAAGTTCTTGATGAATCAGGGTCGGCAGTACTTTGCGAAGAATTATGCATCGACCAAGGACCCCATTTACGACGCTTTGAAAGAAGGTCGGATCAAGCCGCTGAAGGGGGAAGAAAAAGCCTTTCGCAGCTATATGCTCAACGCAGCGCGAGAAGGCGACCCAGAGGCGACGGAGGATTTTGCCAAAGTCTATGATGCGGGCTTACGTGGCTACTCCGTTTCGGGAGATACTGGAACAAGCAATATGCGGCAGGCGGAGGCGTTGTTTGAAAAAACCAAAGAAGCCGGGAAACAGGCGGGTTTAACTCCGGCGGATATTTCCCAACTTTATCTTTATCAAGGACCATCGACTTCTAGCGTAGGTGAGCTTATGGCAAAAGGTGTTCCTGAGCTACAAGCTGCGGCAAAGTATGGCGATCCTGTCTTTGATATATCTGAGTATAACGTACCAAGGTTCATGCGGCCCGATGTTTTAGTCGATGAGCTTTTGCAGATTCCGCCTGAGAAACTGGAGAAGATGTCGTATCCAGAGGCGGTTATTGCTGCCAATAAAAACCTGCTGTTTAAGGCCGACTATGATGCTGCGGTGAAGCGTGTGTATGAGGGCAAGACCGTGCCAAAAGAGGTTATGTTCTTTGGGACTGAAAAGGTGGATACGACTAGCCCTAACAAGAACCTGCAGTGGTACCAAATAAAGGACAGCAAGGCTACTGCGATGGAGGGCCGGTCCATGGGTCACTCTGTCCACAACTACAGCGAATACAACAACTACAACGAAGGCGGCAAGGCGGCGTTTGATGAGGGCCGCGCCCTTATTTATTCTTTGCGGGACAAAGAGGGCATTCCGACAACCACGGTTGAAGTTGTCAAGCGCAAGGATGCCGATGGCAACACCATCACCGGTATTACCGACATCCGAGGCAAATATAATTCACGCCCCTTGTCAGACAACGATTTGTTTGCGTTGTTTGATGAGGTGAAACCTGACTTTATTCTGTCTCGCATGAATAACGAGACTAATTCGCGATGGTTCTACAGCACCGACAACCGTAACGAGCGACTAGAAGCGCCTGTCGTTGTTGATTGGGCCAAGGAGTATGAGAAGTACAAAACAGGCGATGTCCAAGAATTCGCTAAGGGTGGACTTGTTGAACGTAACGTGTACAATCACCAGAAATACCTGTAAGGAAACAGAATGCCAGTAGAAAAAGCAACTACCGCCGAAGATTTGCCCGTAGGGCAGATGCTTGATATCGAGATTGACGCCGAAGAAGAAATGCCTGATGTGGAGATCGAGTTTGATCCCGAAGGTGGAGTAATTGTCAATATTGGGCAGGATGATGATTCTGAAGTACCCTATGATGCAAACCTAGCGGAAGTTTTGCCGGATGACGTTTTAGGCGAAATGGCGTCCACCCTGTCCGTGCTATTTGACGCTGACAAGGCCTCACGCTCCGCGTGGGAGGATCAATACAGCAAGGGCATGGAGTTGCTAGGCTTTTCAATGGAAGAGCGCACAAAGCCGTTTAAGGGCGCTTGCGGCGTTTACCACCCACTGTTGTCGGAAAGCGTGGTGCAGTTCCAGTCACAGGCACTGAAAGAGCTGATGCCTGCCGGTGGTCCTGTGCGCACGCAGGTATTAGGTAAAGAAACCCGTGAAAAGCTGATGCAGGCGGATCGTGTTCGTGATTTCATGAACTACCAGATCACCAGCGAGATGCCTGAATACACACCTGATTTTGACCAGTTGTTGTTTTATGTCGGATATGGCGGCTCGGCTTTCAAGAAAATTTATTATGATGAGACCGCAGGCCGGATGGTGAGCACCCTTGTGCTTCCTGATGATCTGTATATCCCGTACTACGGTTCGTCGGTCATGAGCAAATGCGAACGCATTACGCATCGCGTGTTCATGTCTGAGAATGCTTATCGTAAAGCGGTTGTGGCAGGGCGATATTTAGACGTCGCAGAAATGTCTGACGATGCTTCTCCGTCGCAAATTCAAGAGACAGTGGATAAGATAACCGGAATGTCTCCCAGCGGAGATGAATCCGAGATTGTCCTGTTGGAATTTCAAATTGACTATGACTTGCCCGGCTTTGAGGACATGGACGAGGACGGCGAGCCTACTGGTATCAAGCTGCCCTACATCATCACAATGGATGAGGCAAGCGGTAAAGTCATTGGGGTTCGTCGCAACTGGAAAGAGGAAGATGACAAGCGTGAGCGCTGCGAATACTTTATCCATTACTTATTGGTCCAAGGACCGGGTTCCTACGGCCTTGGCTTTCTGCATTTAATTGGTGGTCTGTCTAAAACAGCCTCTGCTGCACTGCGTCAATTGACAGATGCAGGTACGTTGGCGAACCTCCCCGCAGGTTTTAAGGCTAAGGGTGCACGTATCATGAATGATGACGTGCCGTTGCAGCCCGGTGAATGGCGGGACATGGATGCGGGTGGTATGGAGCTAAGTGGCTCATTGCTACCTTTGCCATACAAGGAGCCAAGTCAGACGTTGTTCTCTTTGCTTGGTTTTTGCGTGGATGCAGGGCGCCGTATGGCGAGTATTACCGACATGCAGGTGGGCGATAGCAACCAGAACGCTGCTGTGGGAACCACGATTGCGTTGTTGGAAAAGGGCTCGTCAGTGATGTCGGCGATCCACAAACGCCTGCATTACAGTCAAAAGCTGGAATTCCAACTGTTGGCACGCGGCTTTGCGGATTACTTGCCTGATGAGTACCCGTATGATGTGCCCGGAGAGAGCCGTTCCATTAAGGCACGGGACTTTGATGATCGCATTGACATCCTCCCTGTCTCTGACCCCAACATTTTCTCTGTTGCCCAGCGCATTACTATGGCCCAAACGCAACTGCAGTTGGCCCAAAGCGCACCGCAGATGCATAACATGTATGAGGCATATCGCCGCATGTATGAAGCGATTGGCGTTCGGGACATTGACACGATCCTAAACACGCAAGACATCGACAAGCCTAAGGATCCCGCAGCGGAGAACTCGCAGGCATTGGATGGATCTGCCCTCAAGGCGTACGCAGGGCAGCAGCATGACGCCCATATCCAAACCCATATCTTGTTTGCTTTGTCACCAATGGTTGCGCAAATGCCCAACGTGGGTATGGTATTGCTGAAGCACATCCTAGAGCACGTCAAGCTCAAGGCGGAGGAGACTGTTGAGGCCGAGTTGTTTACGCAATACGGAACCGATCCTGACAGCATGGTATCTGCCCTGCAGCGCGAGGCGATGGTTGCGATTAAGGTTGCGCAGTTCTATCAAGAAGTCAAGGATCTGCAGTCTCAGTTGTCTGGTGAAAACCAACAACAGCCTGATCCACTGGTTGAGTTGAAGAAGCAAGAGCTTGCTCAGTCTGCTCAACGTGATCAGATGAAGAGCGAGGTTGACCGGGCCAAATTAGCTTTGGATCAGCAGAAGGAGCAGAATGATGTTTCCAATGATCAGGCGCGAATTGCGACCCAACAGCAGCTCGCAGCTGAGCGGAACCAGCTTACATTAATGCAAATGCAACAAAGAGGTGGCAGAAATGGATAAACCGGCTATGAAAAAGGTACGTAAGACCAAGCCTGCGGCTAAAAAAGCAGGAAAAATGGGCACTCCATCGGTAGAAAAAGGAAAAACTACCTATGTCTATAGAAAAGATGCGTTTAATAAGGTAAAACTAAGTTAAACTACTGTATAGTGTGTACGTAGCCCCCGAACAAGGCTTATTTTGTTCGCCTCATTGGAGAAATCCATGCTTGAATTTACAGAAAATCTCCTACACGAGATAAAAAGTTTGAAGCACGACGCTCAAGACACAATTTTGAGTGGTCGTGTGACGAACATGGAGCAGTACAGGCACTTGATGGGCCGAATTGAGGGCTACGTATTCGTAGAAAGTGTTATTCAGCACCTTCTGAAACAAAACCCAATAGATTGAAGGACCCTAAGATGTCAATGACTGCTTTGGAGCAGAAATGGGCACAGGAAGCGGCAGCTAAACAGCCTGAGCTCACTGATGCTTACACAAAAGACGGCGAATTAGATGTCGAAAAGATCGACGAAGTCGTTTTGGACCGTATCCCAAAGCCTACTGGCTGGCGGATCGTGATCCTTCCTTATCGTGGAACGAATAAAAGCAAGGGCGGAATCGTTCTTGCCGACCAAACCATCGAACGCCAACAGTTGACCACTACTTGCGGGTATGTTTTGAAGCTAGGCCCATTGGCATACGCTGACGAAGCTAAATTTCCCCATGGGGCATGGTGCAAAGAGGGTGATTGGATCATCTTTGGCCGCTATGCAGGGGCTAGGATGAATATCGATGGCGGTGAAATTCGAATCTTAAATGACGACGAAATCCTCGCCGTTATTAGTGATCCCGAAGATATTCTGCACATGTAAGGAGAAAATATGTCAGCAGACGACCAGTTGGAATTTAATTTAGGTGAGAATGAAACAGAGACCGATGTTGCTATTGAGCAGTCGGAGGATGGGTCTAAAACCACCGCTGAAGTTGTTGATACTGCGCCAGAAACGGTTGTAGAAGAAGAAAACAGCCCTTCTGCGCACCGCGAAGAGCTGGATTCCGTAAGCGATGCGGTACAAAAACGCATTTCTAAGCTGACGGCCCGTATGCGTGAGGCCGAGCGCCGCGAACAGGCGGCTATTGAGTATGCTAAAGGCCTCCAAAACCAAGCAAATACACTTCAGCAAAGACTTGTAAATACTGATTTTAGCCGCTTAAATGAGACAAAAAGCAGGCTAGATACGCAGCAGCAGACGTTAAAAGCGATCATTAAACGTGCCCGTGAAGAGGGCGATATTGATACCGAGACGGAAGCTCACCAGCGCCTGACGGACATGATCATGGAGCAGCGCCAAGTTGCCGCTTATCTCCAGCAGCAGTCCGAAGAAGTCGAGCGCATGAAGCAGCAGCCTGCTGTACAACAGCAGGCCCCTGTACAGCGACCAGCCCCTAGCCCGCGGGCGGAGCGTTGGGCGGAAGAAAACCCATGGTTTGGACAAGACCGTGTTTTGACATATGCAGCATGGGGTCTCCATCAAACATTAGTTGAACAAGAAGGTGTTGACCCTAATACTGAAGAGTACTATACTCAACTGGACCAGAGACTTCGGGACGAGTTCCCTAAGCGCTTTGCTCCACAACAGACCAGACAACAGCGTTCCGTGCCAGCTGTTGCACCTGCTTCCCGTAGTTCCGGGGTAAATAGTGCACGCCGTACTGTCCGGTTATCACCGAGTCAGGTTGCTATAGCAAAGAAACTGGGTGTTCCTGTAGAGGAATATGCCAAGTACGTAAAGGAGTAATCATGAGCGATTCAAAAGTAACTATCGACCGCGCTTCACGCACTACCCGTGACAAAGAAGCTCGTCGCAAGCCATGGGCACCCCCGTCACGACTTGACGCACCCCCCGCCCCTGCTGGGTTTAAGTATCGTTGGATACGTTCCGAGATCAATGGATTTGAGGATAAGCAAAACGTCTATGGGCGTCTGCGTGAGGGCTACGAGCTGGTCCGAAACGAGGATTTGCCTGAAGAATACCGTAATACTATGCCTACTATTGAAGAAGGCCGTAATACAGGTGTTGTGTCGGTTGGCGGCTTGCTGCTGGCGCTTATCCCTGAAGAAACTGTCGCCGAACGTAATGCATACTTCCAGAGTAAGGCTCGGGATCAACTAAATGCTGTTGACAACGAGATGATGCGCGAAAATGCTCATTCATCTATGCGTATCCAGAACCCCGAAAGGAGTTCACGCACAACCTTTGGTTCCCGCTAAATAGGCGGAAAATTCTACTTTTTAGGAGCTACAAATGGCAAACATCGATAAAGCCTTTGGCCTGCGTCCTATTGGCAATCTCTCAGCAACCGGTGCACAAAAGCAGTACGGCTATGAGATTGCTGATAACCAGTCCGGAGCAATCTACCAAGGTGACCTAGTTACTGTCTTTGACGGTTACTTGGTTAAATTTGCACCCGCTACACATACGGCAGCAGTCGGCGTGTTTAACGGTTGCAACTACACCGACCCCACCACAGGCAAGCCAACTTGGAAAAACTATTACCCCGGCGGCGTAAACATCACTTCTGGTGTTATCCAAGCTGATGTACTGGACGATCCTAACCAGCTGTTCATGGTCCAAGCAAGCGGCGCCGTGACAAAAGCTGACATCGGCAAAAACGCTGATGTTGTCGGTACTACCGGCAGCGACGTAAATGGCATTTCTGCCATGGAGTTGGACTCAGCCACTATCGCTAATACAGCGGCATTGAACCTCAAGATCGTTGGCTTGTCTGCATCACCAGACAACGCTTTCGGCACTAACGCGGTTGTTGTCGTTAAAATCAATGAACACATGTACGGCAGTGCAGGTGTTGCAGGTCAAGGAGCTTAATCATGGCAATTTCACGCGCACAGCTGGTTAAAGAACTAGAGCCCGGCCTGAACGCATTGTTCGGAATGGAGTACAGCCGCTACGAAAACGAGCATGCTGACATCTTTACAACCGAGAGCTCAGACCGTGCTTTCGAAGAAGAAGTCATGCTGACCGGTTTCGGTGCAGCCCCCACAAAGAGCGAAGGCGCTGGCGTCTCATATGATTCTGCACAAGAGTCATTTACCGCTCGCTACCAACACGAAACCATCGCTATGGCGTTCGCGTTGACAGAAGAGGCTATTGAGGACAACCTCTATGACCGTCTGTCAGCTCGCTACACCAAGGCCTTGGCTCGTTCAATGGCCCACACCAAGCAAGTTAAAGCTGCTTCTGTATTGAACAACGCGTTCAACACCAGCGGTTCTTACAACGGTGGTGATGGCGTTTCCCTGTGTAACGCTCTGCACCCCACCGCTTTGGGCGCTTCTTTCAGCAACACTCCTGCAGTGGCCGCTGATTTGAACGAAACATCTTTGGAGCAAGGTATCATTGATATCGCTGGCTTCACCGATGAGCGTGGTTTGAAGGTCGCCGTACAGGCCCGCAAGATGATCATTCCTAAGGAACTGCAATTTACCGCAGAGCGCCTGATGAAGACCACTTTGCGTACTGCTACTGCGGACAACGACATCAACGCTATCCGCTCAATGGGCATGGTTCCCGAGGGTTACGCAGTGAACCACTTCTTGACCGACTCAGACGCATGGTTCTTGTTGACCGACGCGCCTAACGGCTTGAAGATGTTCAACCGTTCGCCTGTGAAGACTGCTTTCGAAGGTGACTTCGATACTGGTAACGTCCGTTACAAGGCTCGTGAGCGCTACAGCTTCGGCTGGAGTGATCCACGCGGCATTTACGGCTCTGCCGGTGCAGCATAATTAGGGTAAACCCTAATTGATTAAGGGCCCCTACCGGGGCCCTTTTTCTTTGCCTTTTTCTGCCGCTTCAAGGTTTGGTGCTGATCATAGTGATGGATGCGGTGGCAGTTGGCGCACAACGCCACGCACTTTTTAATTTCTTCACGCGCCGCAGCGTACCTACCGCGCTGGACTAAGCTGTGGACGTGATCGGTCTTTGTTGCAGGGTCTACGTGATGGAAATCTATTACTGCAGGGTGACTAAACCCGCATACGGCGCACGATAAAGAGGCTTTGAACTCATTCCATTTGGTTTTGTTTCGGCGGTTTACCGCTTTGACACGGTCTATTGTTTTTGTTTTGTTCAGAGCATAGTACTTAGCCGAATACTCTCTTTGCTTAGCTTTACGTTTTTCCAGATCTTTTATAGGCATACTAGAGCTTGAGTCGCCAAAACAAAGAGCCTTTACCTGCCCAAGGCTCCGATGGCTCAAATATTTTGAATCCCACGTTTATAAGGCTGTTTGCGGACGAGGGGTTTTCATAAGTGTCCGTAACAGCCCATTTATACCCCAAAGCTCTTGCTTTCGCTGTTCTGGCGCGTATTAGCCTTTTTTGAAGCCCGTGTCCTTGGTGCTCTGGCAGTATCCCGGCCCTGCACAAGTATACGCAGTCTGTCCAGCGTACAGACGGCACCATGCCGGAAAATCCCACGGCCTGATTCTCAGCGTAGACTATATGCCACCAGCCTCTGTCCATTGGGAACGCTTTATCGCCCGGCAAGCAGTCAAGTTGTAGTTTAGCCAAGGCAAAGATTGCCTTGGGGTCGGCGAGATCAACTTGTCGGATCTTGTATTTCATTGCGTAATTTTAGTTGCACTGTGTGACGTTAGGTGCTATATTTGACTTATCCCGGGGTTTCCGGTGTATCTGACAGTCCCGGCTGACGACATGCAGACAGATACGCCACACTTGCATGTAAGGAAATATCATGGCAACGACCACATTCTCAGGCCCAGTAGCATCTACTAACGGCTTTGTTCTTGAGACATCTACCGCCGCAATCCTTGTGGATGTAGACGCCGCAGTTAACACCCAGTACAAAGTAGCAGGCAAGCAGGTAGTAGATTTAGCAACAGGCTTTATCTATACCGCAACCGGCGCAGCCGCTGACTCCCCTTGGTTTGCCTCTGACGGCGTTACGGCCATCACCCCCGCTTAATTTAGCTTACCCCGGCAACGGGGCTTTATTGTTTTAAGGAGCTAAATTATGGGATTCATGAGCGATGTAAAAAGTACGCGATTAGCTGGAGCAGGGGGCGACATTTTTGGCGGCCCCGCCCGAGTAAAAGGCGTGTATATTGTTTCCAGCGGCACTGCTGGTTCAGTTGTAATTAAAGACGGCGGTTCTGGCGGTACTGTTATATGTACCTTAGACACTCCTGCTGCGGCAGGCATGGTCTACATGAAACTGCCCGAAGACGGCCTGCGCTGTGCCACTAGCGCTTACGCTACGCTGTCAAATGTGACTGGCGCGACTTTCTTTTACGCATAAGAGGTGGATCATGGCAAAAAAGAAAAAAGGTTTTCTTGAATCAGCAAAAGACACCTTGAAAGAAGGTGCCATGCAAGTAGCGGATGATATCCACTACATGATGGGAACCGAGCGGGGGGAAAAGATTGAGAAATCTTTGGATGAAAAGTACCCATATCGTAAAAAAGGATATTCAGAAGGCGGCATGGCTGTAAAAGGCTGTGGCATGGCAAAACCACGTAAGTTTAAGTTGCGTTGATATGTCTAAGTCAGCGGCATGGACGAGGAAAGAAGGCAAGAACCCCAAAGGCGGCCTAAACGCCAAAGGGCGAGCCTCTTACAACAAAGAGAACCCGG
>Ga0208644_1004543_pt1 | contig 10434 bp, 5 predicted proteins | sample VirMetDEL_Nov_18_FD_184517 | JGI IMG/M metagenome (GOLD analysis project Ga0208644, IMG submission 184517) | Aqueous microbial communities from the Delaware River and Bay under freshwater to marine salinity gradient to study organic matter... | ecosystem: Environmental > Aquatic > Marine >... | reverse complement strand
TAAAGCGTGCACTCACTACGTAATTAGCGCTAACAGTACACAAATCAACGTAGGTTGTGAGTGTGGAAATGTCAACGCCTACTACGTGGTATTTGCAGAAAGAAAAGCAGCAGAACCAGTATGGGTTGAGTATCAAGTAGTACAATAATATATTTATAACAAATAAAATAGGATGGCTAAAAACGTTCAAATAGTTCCAGCTTCAGGAAGCCTAGATTTCCAAGATAGTGATGTAAGTAAAATCACTATGGAATTAGATGCAGGCAATGGTAAATTAGTTACCAAAGCAGGTGCAGTTACTCTTTTAGAAGTAAGTGACGGTTTAGTAAACGTAGGAAACTCAGCAAAATTAGTATTACCTGTAGTAGCAGGCACCCCTCCAGGTGCCTCTACAGGTGATCTTTGGTTTGACTCTTCAGCAAATAAATTATCAGTATATGGTAATAGTGGAGTAGCAGCTGGGGGTGGTGCTCAAGGTCCAATCGGTCCACAAGGTCCACAAGGTCCTATCGGTCCTAAAGGTAATACAGGCTCTCAAGGTCCTATCGGTCCTAAAGGTAATACAGGCTCTCAAGGCCCACAAGGCCCTATCGGACCTCAAGGTCCAGATGGAGCTCAAGGTCCTATCGGTCCTATTGGTCCATTAGGTCCACAAGGTCCTATTGGTGACATAGGTCCACAGGGTCCTCAAGGTCCAATTGGTAATATTGGTCCAATTGGTCCTGTTGGAGATAAAGGTGCTATTGGTCCAATTGGTCCAATCGGTCCACAAGGTCCACAAGGTCCTAAAGGTAACATAGGTCCAATTGGTCCTAAAGGAGATACAGGTGCTCAAGGTCCTATTGGTGACATTGGTCCACAAGGTCCACAAGGTCCTAAAGGTAACCAAGGCCCAATCGGCCCTAAAGGAGATACAGGTGCTCAAGGTCCTATTGGTCCAATTGGTCCTCAGGGTCCAATCGGCCCTAAAGGAAATCAAGGTCCTATCGGTCCTAAAGGTAATACTGGAGCACAAGGTCCTATTGGCCCTATCGGACCACAAGGCCCAGATGGAGCTCAAGGTCCTATTGGTAACATTGGCCCAATTGGTCCTATCGGTCCTCAAGGTCCACAAGGTCCTATTGGCCCACAAGGTCCAATTGGTAATATTGGTCCAATTGGTCCTGTTGGAGATAAAGGTGCTATTGGTCCAATTGGTCCAATCGGTCCACAAGGTCCACAAGGTCCTATTGGTAATATTGGTCCACTCGGTCCTAAGGGTAATACTGGTGCTCAAGGTCCAATTGGTAATATTGGTCCTATTGGTCCTAAAGGTGTAATTGGAGCAATTGGTCCAATCGGTCCTAAAGGTAATATAGGTCCATTAGGTCCTAAAGGTAATACAGGAGCTCAAGGTCCTATTGGTACTATTGGTCCTATAGGTCCAAAAGGAGTTCAAGGTAATATTGGTCCTATCGGTCCTAAAGGTAATACTGGAGCACAAGGTCCTATTGGCCCACAAGGTCCTATTGGTCCTAAAGGTGTAATTGGTGCTATTGGTCCTATTGGTCCTAAAGGTAATATTGGTCCATTAGGTCCTAAAGGTAATACTGGATCACAGGGCCCTATTGGTAATATAGGCCCAATCGGTCCTAAAGGAGTTCAAGGTAATATTGGTCCATTAGGTCCTAAAGGTAATACTGGATCACAAGGCCCTAGAGGTAATATTGGTCCTATTGGTCCTAAAGGTAACCAAGGTCCTATTGGTCCTATCGGTCCAAAAGGTACTGCAGGTACTTCACCTATTGGTCCTCAGGGCCCAATCGGTCCAAAAGGTACTGCAGGTACTTCACCAATTGGCCCTATCGGTCCACAAGGTCCTATAGGCCCAGGCGGTAGTTCTCCTATTGGTCCAATCGGCCCACAAGGTCCAATCGGTCCAGGTGGTTCATCTCCTATTGGTCCTATCGGCCCACAAGGTCCAATTGGTAACTCTCCAATCGGCCCACAAGGTCCTATTGGTCCTAAAGGTACTGCAGGTACTTCACCTATTGGTCCTATTGGTCCAATCGGTCCTAAAGGAACTGCAGGTTCATCCCCAATCGGTCCTATAGGTCCACAAGGTCCTATTGGCCCCGGAGGTTCATCTCCTATCGGTCCAATTGGTCCACAAGGTCCAATCGGTAACTCTCCAATTGGTCCTCAGGGTCCAATCGGTCCTAAAGGTACAGCCGGTACTTCACCTATTGGTCCTATCGGTCCACAAGGTCCTATTGGCCCAGGAGGTTCATCTCCTATCGGTCCAATCGGTCCACAAGGTCCAATTGGTCCTGGAGGTAGTTCTCCAATTGGTCCTATTGGTCCAATCGGTCCTAAAGGTACAGCAGGTACTTCACCTATTGGTCCTATCGGTCCACAAGGTCCTATTGGTCCAGGAGGTAGTTCTCCAATTGGCCCTATCGGTCCACAAGGTCCTATTGGTCCAGGAGGTAGTTCTCCAATTGGCCCTATCGGTCCACAAGGTCCAATCGGTCCTGGAGGTAGTTCACCTATCGGTCCTCAAGGTCCAATCGGTCCTAAAGGTCCTAGCGGTTCATCAAATATTGGTCCTATTGGTCCCCAAGGCCCTATCGGCCCAGGTGGTTCATCACCAGCAGGCCCTCCAGGACCTATAGGTCCTATCGGCCCTGCCGGTGCTGCTGGTCCTAAAGGTTCAACAGGTGCTACTGGTCCTCAAGGTCCTAAAGGCACAGCAGCCCCATCTGGAATATCTACATCATTCGGTGAACCTAACTTAAACTTTTCAAACGGAGTACTAACATCAGTAGGATAATAAAATATGGCTAAAAATATTCAAATAATCCCTGACTCAGGGAGTGTTGAATTCCAGGATACAGTAACTAGCGCTAATAATGTTAAATACACGTATGATGCTGGGAGAGTAATAGTTTCAGTCGGTGGAACTACGGCCATGACTTTCGACTCAGGTTCTTCTACTATAGATGTAGCTAATGGAGCTAGATTTGCTGTCCCAGTTAGAAGTAGCTCTCCAGAAGACCCAACAGGAACTATATCATTCAATACAAGTGAAGATTCTTTAGATATCTCATCAAATTCTGGTGAACCAGTTTCACTTCAAGGTCCTCAAGGTAACCTAGGTCCTCGTGGTTCGATTGGTCCACGTGGTATAGTTGATGGTGATCAAGGTCCTCAAGGTCCTCGTGGTACAGCTGATGGTGATCAAGGCCCACAAGGTCCTATTGGTCTACAAGGACCAAAAGGTAGAACAGGTTCACAAGGTCCTATTGGACCAAAAGGAACAACTCCAGGACCACAAGGTCCTATTGGTCCCCATGGTCCCCGAGGTCCTATTGGTAATATTGGCCCAATCGGAGAAAAAGGTAAATCTGCACTAAATGATGGGCACGAACCATGGGATAATGTAACATCATATCAAGTAGGTACTGTAGTATTCTATGATACAGATGAAGCTGTGTATGTTTGTATTCAAGCAAATACCAACGTAGTTCCTACTAACACGTCATATTGGACAAGATTAACAGGTGAAAAAGGTAATATAGGACCACATGGACCTCAAGGCCCACAAGGTCCTATTGGTGCTATTGGTCCAAGAGGCACTGAAACAGGAGACCAAGGCCCACAAGGTCCTATTGGTCCTCATGGTCCTCGAGGACCAATAGGCCCTCAAGGTGCTCAGGGCCCTCGTGGTACAGAAACAGGCGATCAAGGCCCTATCGGTGCTATTGGTCCACATGGTAACATTGGTCCTATCGGCCCTAGTGGTGCTCAGGGCCCTCGTGGTACAGTTGATGGTGACCAAGGTCCAATTGGTGATATTGGCCCACAAGGACCAAAAGGTAGAACAGGTTCACAAGGTCCTATTGGCCCTAAGGGTACAGGAATTGGACCTCTTGGTCCACAAGGTCCTATTGGTGCACGTGGTCCTATTGGTAATATTGGCCCAATCGGAGAAAAAGGTAAATCTGCACTAAATGATGGGCACGAACCTTGGTCTGGTGGAGGATCATATCAAATAGGCGATGTAATATTTTACGATCAAACTGAGGCTGTGTATGTTTGTATAGTAGCTAATACAGACCAAACTCCTACAAATGGTACTTACTGGACAAGATTAACAGGTGAAAAAGGTAATATAGGACCACATGGACCTCAAGGCCCACAAGGTCCTATTGGTAATATTGGTCCAAGAGGTACAGCAGCAGGTGACCAAGGTCCACAAGGTCCAATTGGTCTTATTGGCCCAATTGGTCCAAACCAACAAGGCCCTATTGGTCCTATTGGTCCAGGGGGTGCTATTGGTCCTAGAGGTACAGAAACTGGCGATCAAGGCCCTAGAGGTAATATAGGTCCTATTGGTCCAATCGGTCCACAAGGTGATATTGGTAACATTGGTCCTAGAGGTACAGCAACAGGTGACCAAGGTCCAATTGGTAGACACGGTCCTATTGGCCCAATTGGCCCAACCCAACAAGGCCCTATTGGTCCTATTGGTCCTGGAGGTAACATTGGTCCTAGAGGTACAGCAACAGGTGACCAAGGTCCACAAGGCCCTATTGGTCCTATTGGTCCAATCGGTCCACAAGGTGATATTGGTAACATTGGTCCTAGAGGTACAGCAACAGGTGACCAAGGTCCACAAGGTCCAATTGGTCTTATTGGCCCAATCGGTCCACAAGGTGCTATTGGTAACATTGGTCCTAGAGGTCCTATTGGATATAATGCCCCTATTGGCCCTAGAGGTCCAATTGGCCCAAGAGGTCCTGCTGGTACCGATGCTGAGCAAGGTAATATTGGACCAAGAGGCCCACAAGGTCCTAGAGGTACTGACGCAGGTATTGGTGCTATCGGTCCTAGAGGTCCACAAGGTCCTAGAGGTACTAACGCTCCTATTGGTAATATTGGTCCTAGAGGTCCACAAGGTCCTGCTGGAGGAATTGGTCCTAGAGGTCCAATCGGTCCTAAAGGATATCAAGGTGACGCCGCTTCTCAAGGTGCTATTGGCCCTATTGGTCCTAGAGGTTTAGGTGGAGATAACGCTGATATTGGTGCAATTGGTCCTAGAGGCCCACAAGGTCCTAGAGGTACTAACGCTCCTATTGGTAATATTGGTCCTAGAGGTCCACAAGGTCCTGCTGGAGGAATTGGTCCTAGAGGTCCAATTGGCCCAAGAGGTCCTCAAGGTGATAATGCTGAACAAGGTAACATTGGTCCTAGAGGCCCACAAGGTCCTAGAGGTACTGACGCAGGTATTGGAGCAATCGGTCCTAGAGGCCCACAAGGTCCTAGAGGTACTGACGCAGGTATTGGAGCAAGAGGTCCTAGAGGTCCTAGAGGTCCTGCTGGTACCGATGCTGAGCAAGGTAATATTGGACCAAGAGGCCCACAAGGTCCTAGAGGTACTGACGCAGGTATTGGTGCTATCGGTCCTAGAGGTCCACAAGGTCCTAGAGGTACTGATGCTGGTATTGGTGCTATTGGTCCTAGAGGTCCACAAGGTCCTAGAGGTACTAACGCTGGAATTGGTGCAAGAGGTCCAATCGGTCCAATTGGTCCTGGAGGTAATGACGCTCCTATTGGTAATATTGGACCAAGAGGCCCACAAGGTCCTAGAGGTAATGATGCTCCTGTTGGTGGTCCTGGTCCTCAAGGTGCTATTGGCCCACAAGGTGCAGGTTCACAAAATGCTAATTATATGGGTAACTATTCTGATGTAGTAGATTATCAATTTGGGGATGTAGTTTTTACTATTTATGGTAAATATTATATAGTATATGTTGATGTTCCTCCTTTCAATAACATAGATCCACTTAATACAGCGTATTGGAGTTTATATTCACACGCAACAGGAGACCAAGGTGCTCAAGGCCCAAGAGGTCCAGTTGGTGGAGCAATTGGTGTATCTACCTCAATTGATAGATGGGAATACGGTGGTGAAACATTTGATATAGTTTTCTCTTCAGGATATTTACAATCAGTAAGCCCAGGCTAATAAAAAATAAAAAGGTTTTTTAGTGAAAATAGTTTTATATACAGGATATCAATCCACAAGATGGAATCCTGATACGCAACATAAAATAGGTTTAGGGGGTACAGAACAATGTGTTCTGTACCTTGCCTATCATTTAGCAGCCCACCCAGGCAATCAAGTATGGGTAGTAGGTGATGTAATAGAAGGTGATTTTGATAATGTAAAGTACAGATCAACAGAAAATTTTAAAAAAGAAGTAAAATCAGTCGATACTATTATCGCTACTTCTTATATCCATTATTTACTTGAATTCGAAGATATAGAATACAAAAATTCTATATTTTGGGTTCACAATACTGATTATTTTACTTATTGGAGAGGAAAAGAAATAAAAAATCATAGAGAATTATTATTACACCCTAAACTTACTCATATAATTTGTTTGACTTATTGGCACAAAGATAAATTTGCTGAACAATTCCCAGAAACTTTAGATAAAATTCAAGTTATAGGTAATGGTATTTATAAAAAGGCTTTTGTAGATGTTTGGCCTAAACCAAAAATTGTAAATGGCCGTACCCTCCCAGGTGATCCTTTATATCATATAAAAAATAATAATCAATATATTTACACCTCTCATGCTGAACGTGGGTTACAACGCTTATTGGAGGAATGGCCTTCTATTCTAGAAAACACCCCAGATGCTACTTTAAAAATAGCTACTCCTGCTTATGGATTAGAATATTTTGACCTTTACTTCAAAGAATGGGCAAATAACTTGGAGGGAGTAGAATTTGTTGGTACATTATCTCAACAAGAACTCTACAAGCTAATGGCTAGTAGTTGTTATTGGTACTACCCCTCAGACTATGAGGAAACTTTTTGCATAACAGCGTTAGAAATGTTAGGACATAAAGTTCAACCTATAACTTGGGAGTGGGGAGGATTGAAAGAAACATTACAGGGTTTCAATACTCGTAATATTTATGAAAGTGTAAATTGGAATTTAGTTAAATCTTATCTACATTATAAAGATTGGAGAATTGTTGTAAATAATGAATGGTTACCCCTAATAACAAAGTTAAATATGAAAATAGATTATTTCTATGTTTTGAGTACAAATGAAACCCCTGAACTACAGGAAAAATGTACAAATATTAATCTCCCAGAACCAACCCCACATTGGATCAAACCAGGCTTCAATGCTCGTAACCCAGATTTTCCTGAAATTTTAGAAAAATTTGGTGTAAAAAAACATCCTAGATGGAAATTTAATACTCCTAACGAATGGTGGTCTCGTGATGTTATGGATGGTGAACTAGGATGTTCACTTTCTCATATAGATGCGTGGGTAGATTCTTATGCCAAAGACCATGAGGTAACTATTATTTTTGAAGATGATTTTGAAGAAACTAATCAAGTACCGTGGGTCCAAGTTCAACAATTATTAGATATGGGTTATGATCTAATCTATTTAGGTCGTAGTGCCCTAAAACCAGAATTAGAAAAAGAAATTCCTAATGTTTTAGGTTGGGTTGAACCTGACTATTCATATAATGCTCACGCTTACATTTTATCTAAAAAAGGTATTCAAATTTTAGTAGAGGAATATCTTGAACAATTCAAAGGAGCTATGTTTGCTATTGATGAATTTTTACCTATCACCTATGGAATGACCCATCGCCAGGAAATCTTAGGTGAATATAATGGTAAAACTAGATTAAAAGCCGCAGCTCCTATAATCAATTATTACGAACAAAAGAACAGCCCAGGTTCTACATTTTATGTTAGACCAGAACCTACCATATTGAGTAACCTCCCCGAAATTATGCAAACCCAAAATTGGGGGGAGTGGTGTGATAAGTATATCAATCCGTTTATTCGCAAAGGTCAATCACGTTTGATGGTGGATGAAATCGCTCCTAACGTAATTGAATTTCCATTATTTACAGAAAAATTTTGTAAAGAAATTATCGAATTAGCTGAAAAAGGTAATTGGATAACTGATCGACACGAATTTTATCCAACAACTGACCAAACTATGGAAAGTTTAGGTATGCAAGATATTTATCAAAGAGTATTAGAACAATTTGTATATCCTATTTGGATTTGGTATTGGGAATTACAAGGTGATACTTGGAAAACTTTAAAAAGTGAAAACTTTATCGCTAAATACGATACTGTAAATCAAGGTAGTTTAGACTTGCATCACGACGATTCTGTTATTACATTGAACGTAAGATTAAATGATGAATTTAAAGGTGGAGGTACCTATTTACCCAAATATAAAACAACAGTTCAACCTCATAAAATTGGTAACGCTATGTCTCATCCTGGTACTATTACTCACCTACACGGTGGTAGACCTGTAGAAAGAGGTACACGTTACATATTAGTTTCATTCACCCGTAAATAAAAATGGATATAAATTACACATTCCCCCTAGATTTTGACAAATATGTCAATCAAACTAACTATTATTGGTTTGAAGAAGGATTTACTCCTGAAGAATTATCTTTTTTAGAACAACAAGTTCAAGAAATCCCATCTCAACCTGGAATTACAGAAGCTGGAGGCCAAGATAAAGGTGAAGGTTTAGAAGCTAGAAATTCAATGATCAAATGGGTCCCTTTTAGTGAAAACACTAAATGGATTTATGATAAAATTGGAGATATGGCTAAAACTGCCAATGATGAAATGTTCAAATTCGACATCCACAGTATGCCAGAAAATATTCAATATACAGAATATTATAGCACTAATAAAGGTCATTATGATTGGCATATGGACATTGGAGCTGAGGGATTTATGAAATTCCGTAAAATTTCAGTTACAGTCCAATTATCAGGTCCTGAAGAATATGATGGAGGTGACCTTCAAATTTGGTCAGGTGGTCAATATCCTTATACTGCTCCAAGAGGTAAAGGTAATGTAGTAATTTTCCCATCGTTTATGATGCACCGAGTTACTCCTGTTACTAGAGGTACTCGTAAATCATTTGTACTTTGGTTAGGAGGAGGTCATTATAGATAATGAAAATAGCGATCTGTATTAGTGGTCAACCTCGTAATTACGAACAAGGTTATTACGAGCTAAAAAAATGGTTTTTAGATAAATATGATTGTGATATTTACATTCATACTTGGAAGGATACTGTTATGGAAGCTGGCCACAAATATGTAAAAGAAAGAACCTACGAATTTATAGACCAAGACTACGACCGTATAATTGATTTATATAAACCTAAAACTTGGCATTTCCAAAAACCTATTCCTTTTGATACTACTGATATTAGAGGTCCTCACATTGGATATAAACTAAATAATGCATTGAGTGCTTCTTACTCAATACACGCTTGTTATAAACTAGTAAAAGATTGGGGAATTGATTATGACCTTGTCATTAGAACTAGATTTGATCTAGAATTTACAGATTATATCTCCCCAGAATGTTTATTTCTAAAAGATTTATCTTTATTAGATTCTACTAAACTAAATGTATTTGAATACCCAAAAACAGAAGAAGGGTATCCAACAAGATTATCGGAAGTTGATGATTTATTTGCTGTAAGTTCTCCGGAAATAGCTAATATTTACGCGGACTATTTTAGTTATGTGATATCCTATATTTACATGAACCCTGATTATATCTCGTGGCTAAATGAACACATATCAGAAAATGCTGATCCAATTTATCCTGAAAGTCTACTAAAATACCATTTGGTAAATAATGGAGTAGAAATAAATCCTATCAATAGTCTAACAGAACATTTTACAGCTAATATATTCAGATGAAAATAGCAATATTAGTTAGTGGTCAACCACGTAGATATAGAAATGGATTTTACGAACTAAAAAAGTGGTTTTTAGATCGATACGATTGCGATGTATATTTACATGCTTGGGATGCTCCTCAATTCCATAAGTATAATTTTTTTGATGAGGGTAAACTTCAACATGTTTATCAAAATGATAATAGTACATATGATAATCTAATTGAATTATATCAACCTAAAGATCATTTATTTGAACCCGCTATTCAATTTGATGGGGCTGATTTGAAAGGCCCTAATAACCAACGTTTGAATTCACAAATGGGGATGTGGATGTCTCTAAAACGTGCTTGGGATCTAATGGAAACAACAGACATCAAGTATGATTTAGTTATCAAAACTAGATACGATTTATTATTTACCCATAGAGTAGCTAATAATTGTCCTTTATTAGAAGACGTTACTAAATACGATCCAAATTATATTCATTATTTTGAATACCCCCCACATTGGAAAATGGCTGACCAAATCAATGACACATTCGCAGTTGGTGGGTACGATCTAATGAAAATTTATTGTAACGTGTTCCCCCACATGTTACGTATTATATTTGTAGATCCTGAATACTATAATTTTTACTTTGATAAATTTGTAAACGAAACACTATTAGCCC
>Ga0208644_1004541_pt1 | contig 10437 bp, 14 predicted proteins | sample VirMetDEL_Nov_18_FD_184517 | JGI IMG/M metagenome (GOLD analysis project Ga0208644, IMG submission 184517) | Aqueous microbial communities from the Delaware River and Bay under freshwater to marine salinity gradient to study organic matter... | ecosystem: Environmental > Aquatic > Marine >... | reverse complement strand
CTCCTAAACAAGAAGAAGCTGTGATAATCCGAATGAATAAAAATATAGCAGGTTCTTGGGACTTTGAAATTTTAGCCAATCAATTTGAAACGGAAGATTTAATTGAATGGGGATTTAAGGAGGGTGAACTTGATATCAATACAATCCCAACAGAGGATTTTTCAGATAAGAATAAAGAAATAGATACTGATAATTTTGGCAATGATCTTGAGCATACTTGTCCGAAATGCGGTTTTGAATTTAATGAATAAATTTACTTATAAATGGAAATTAACCGATCTTGAAAAAGTTGAAAAAAATGGTTTAAAAGTTTTTTCATGCTTTGCCTGTGGTGGTGGCTCTACTATGGGTTATAAGATGAGTGGCTTTGATGTTATTGGATGCAACGAGATTGACCCAAAAATGGCAGCAAACTACAAGGCTAACCATAACCCAAAGTATTTATTTTTAGAATCAATTGAAACTTTTAAACTAAGACAAGACTTACCAGATGAGCTCTACAATTTAGATATTCTTGATGGCTCTCCACCCTGTTCTAGTTTTTCAATGGCAGGGTCAAGAGAGAAGGCATGGGGGAAGAAAAAGAAATTTAGAGAAGGTCAAGCAAAGCAGGTTTTAGATGACTTATTTTTTCATTATATTGATTTAGCAAAAAAACTACAGCCTAAGGTTGTTGTAGCTGAAAATGTTAAAGGCATGTTAATGGGAAATGCTAAAGGTTATGTTAAACAAATAATAAACTTGTTTAATGTAGCTGGGTATAATGTTCAATTATTTCTTTTAAATGGCGCAACAATGGGTTTGCCTCAAAAACGTGAACGGGTTTTTTTTATTTGTTCCAGAAAAGATTTAGAATTTCCTAAATTAAAATTAGGATTTAATGAAAAGCCAATACCATTTAAAGAATTTGACAACGGAAATGTGCAAGCAAAGTCTGTGACACCAGGACAAATTGAGTATTGGAAGATGGCAAAGCCAGGAGAGTCTTTTTCCAAGTATCATCCAAAAGGTCATTTATTTGGAGCATCTAAAGTTCATCCAAAAAAGCCATTAAATACAATAATTGGAATCGGAGGAACAAAGGCTTACCATCATATCTATCCAAGAGAGTTGACAACAAACGAGCTACAATGCGGCGGTAGCTATCCATTAGATTATAAATTTATAAATACTGACCCTAAATATTTAATAGGAATGTCTGTTCCGCCATTAATGATGCATAAAATAAGCCAACAAATTAAAAAGCAATGGTTTAGTAAAGAAAAGACAAGCTCTTAATTATAAACTTCAAAATAAGGCCATAAATGCCATTTTAAGGCCTCCAAAAAGAAAATCTATATAAAAGCATATCCAAAACAAATTCATAAGATATTGATATTATATACATAGCATTAAAATAAGGTCTATAAGTATTTGATATTACGCTTTGATAAATTGACAAAAGGTGTTTCTTTTTTGGGTTATTTGTTATATAATTATATAAACAAACAGAGGGATTTTGATGAAAGCAAGAACCAGAAAATTTAAATGTATTCAAAAAAAGACATCTTACAATCCAAAAGTGGAGTTAGAAATTAAGGCCTATGTGGGCGATGAGGAAGCTAGAATCAATAGCGGTCTACCAGCTATGATGATTTTTCTTGATGGCAAAGATGGAATCAATTCTATAGGACTAACAAGAGACCAAATGAATAAACTAAAAAAATTCTTAAATGAGGCAGAATAAATAGGAGGGCATTATGAACATTAAAAAAGCACAATCAATAGTGAGCAATTATGAGAATGGAGAAGTATTCGGCAATAAAGCGAAGGTGGTTAAGGTGCAAAAAATAACCAGTGATTCTTATGGTGCATATCTAAAAAATGTAGATCAAGTAGAAAAAGAGGGTTGGATAATTATTGACTGCATTGGTAAATGGGAAGTCTCAGAGGATATTGTTATGGATGTTGAAGAGTATGAAGAATATAAAGGTTTGTAGAATAAAATGGAGGGCATTATGAAAATTAAATTTTACAAGTCCGATTTTAGTGAAATTGGCATCTTTAAAGCTGGATCAAGAATTTATCTTGTTTTTGGGCTATTTGAAGTGTGCTTTATGAGTCGGTTAATAAGGGAGGCCTTTGCAAACGGAGAATTAATATATTCCAAGTATTATGGGTTTTCTAAGTATATTAAGGGGGCAAAATGAAAAAGAGAAACTTGAGAAGTTGAAAGGAAAAGAATGAACCTACTATTTGAAGTAAAATCTAAGGAGAAATAAATGGAAAAGAAAAACGTGTTAGCAAGAGTTCTAGAAGAAGTAGAAATGCAGGTGAGAAAATTAGATCCCGATAAAAAGATGAGCTTTTCTAAGGGGATAGAGTTCCTTTTAGATCATTATAAGAAGAGAAAACAAAAAAGTAATAAGTAGGAAACAATAAATTAGGAGGACATTATGAAACATGAAAAACCAACGGCAGGACAAATTTTAATAATTCTACTTGGTCTTATCTTAACCTTGATTCAATTGGCGGTTCCCTTCGTGATAATCGCTTTGGGTATTAAATTTCTATTTTAGGAGGACAAATGATAGATTGTCGGGGAGTTTTTGGGGGAGAAGCGTAGTGTTATCTATTTCAAACATTTAATTGACCGCTATTAAGTGTTATGACATACTTTGTAAAAAGGGATTAAAACCGAACACTATTATGCTGCCCAGTAAATATAAAAAAGAGTATTGTGAATTAAGAATAAAATTAGCTAAAAAAGGTATGTCTATCGCTGCTTTCTGTAGCGAGATAGGAATTGGCAGAACTACTTATTATGATTGGCTAAATGTTCATCCAGAACTAAGGGAAGCAGATGGTATAGCTTATGAAGAAGAGCTCCTTTATTTTGAGAAAAGAGCATCAGCATTATGTTCGGGGCAGAAAATAGAGGGTTTTGACCCAAAGTATTGTAATCCAAGAATGTTAGAATTTAAGCTTAGAACTAGATTTCATCGGGAATATTCAGAAAAAAAACATATCGAAGTATCAGGAACCCTTCACAACCAGTTATTAACAGCTTTAGAATCGGATGAGTGAGACCTGAAATAATTGCTAAATTAAAAGACCCAAGCTGGAGAATTTCCCACCTCTATAAAATCGTTACCAAAGATGGAAGATTAAAAACCTTTAAACCTAATTACATTCAAGATCATTTAAATAAGAATGATTCGCAAAAAAAGATCATATTAAAAGCAAGGCAGTTTGGTATTTCAACTAATGAGATATTAAAGTGCTTAGATTATTGTATCTGGAATAGAAACAGGACCGTAGTAATTCTTGCCCATGAGCATGATGCTATTAAAAAGCTCTTCAGGATAGTAAGAAGGGCGGTTGATAATATGCACCCTGATATTAGACCATTACTAGATAAAGGTGGTGGATCCAAATACGAAATATTCTTCCCAGAAATAAACTCAAGAATTTACTGTGACCTAGAATCTAGGGGAGACACTATTCATAAGCTTCATGTATCTGAAATGGCATTTATGAAAGACCCTGAGAGATTAAGGGCAACTCTCCAAGCAGTTCCTTTGGATGGAGAAGTAGGTATTGAAACTACACCTAATGGTATGAATCACTTCTACGATTACTATTTTGATAAATCCAATGATAACTATAAGAGGTTCTTCTTTCCTTGGTTTTTTCATGATGAGTACCAAATACCTACTAAAAAAATAAGTTATTCTCAGGATGAAAGAGCTTTAATCGCTATGGCAAAAAAACTCTTTGATAAGAAAATTACTAAAGAGCAAATTGCTTGGTTTAGGATGAAGAAATCCGAGATCAAAGAGATGGTCTATCAAGAATATCCTAGCGATGAACACTCTTGCTTTCTAAGCTCTGGTGACCCTGCAATAAATCTTCATGTAATAGATCAGCTAATGAAGAACGCAAAGAAACCTTTAAAAGAAGATAATGGTCTAAAGATTTATAAATATGCTCAGAAGGGCGGGTTCTATGTAATTGGAGCTGATACAGCGGAAGGGGTTGGGGGTGATTACTCAGTTGCCCACGTCTATAATGCTGTCAATAGGGAATTAGTTGCCACTTTTAGAGATCATATTAGACCTTATGACTTTGCTCATAAATTAAATGAAATAGGAAAGCTTTATACTAGGGGAATAGATGCCCCACCTCTATTAGCTGTAGAGAGGAATAATCATGGTCATGCGGTCTTATTAGAGCTTAAAGAAAATATTAATTATAAAAACTTATTCTTTGATACCGATGAAAGAGTGGGTTGGATAACCAATAAAGTATCTAGACCAATCATGATAAATGCCTTCATAGAAGCAATAGAAACAAATAAAATCATAGTAAATGACTTAGATTTATTGAAAGAGTGTATGACTTTGGTGAATAATAAAGGCAAAATAGAAGCAGTTGAGGGTAAACATGATGATACTATCATTGCATCAAGCATAGCCCTGCAAATGGTTATTGCGTCAAGCTCTATTAGCTTCTATAATGAAATTAGCTCAAAAATTTTAATCTAGTAAGGACTCCCAAAAATGCCTAAAAAGAACCCTAAATTATATTTAAGTGAGAGTGCAGATTCAGCAAAAATGAAAGGTCTTTATATTGGCGATATTGAAAATACGATTAGAGATTCTTCATGGCACGCTGACTCATTAAGAAAACCATATAATCCTGACCCTCTATATCAAAAAGCAGGTGATTATTCTATCTATGAGGAAATGCTTTTAGATGATCAGGTCTCAGTTTGCCTACAGATAAAAAAAGATATTGTTTTAAACAGTGGTTGGAAAGTTATTTCCAATGATGAGAAAAACTTAGATATAGCCGATGAAATAGAATCAATGCTTAGAGAAGATTTGGATTGTCCTATAGAAGATTATCTTGAAGAGATTCTTTCTGCTTATGAGTTTGGGTTTAGTCTTTCGGAAAAGATTTTTAGAAAGTTGCCCGATGGTAAAATAACTTTAAAGGCACTTAAAACAAGGCATCCCAATACATGGCTAATCCATACGGATAAGCATGGAAACATTGAGAGGTATCAACAATTCGGCCTTCAAGGTTCAGAAGATATAGCTCCTGAATCTTTAATTCACTATATCAATAACAGAAAGTTTCAAAACCCTTATGGAACATCTGATCTACTAACTGCATACACAGCATGGTTTGCTAAGAAACAAGTCGTTAAATACTTCTCTATTTTTATGGAAAAGTACGCTTCACCTTCACCAATTGCTAGATACCCTCTTAATGCTCCTAAAGATGCGGTAACTGATCTATTTAATGCAATTAAGAAATTCCAAACTAAAACAGCACTTACTATTCCTAAAGAAGTTGAGATTGATTTCTTAGAATCAAAAAATAATGGCGATGTTTACCAGAAAGCTTTAAATATCTTTAATATGTTCATTGGTAGATCACTAATGGTTCCTGACCTATTAGGTTATCAAGGAAGTGAAACAAGCGGCGGTTCTTACACTTTAGGGGTTGAGCAGTTTACGGTTCTTCATAAACATTTAATGAGAAGAAGGCAGACTATAGAGGCAGTTGTTAATGATCATATAATTAGACCTATTGCCACTTATAACTATGGCATGATGGATGATTACCCTAGATTCGTTCTTAATCCTATAAATGAAGATGATCAAACAGAGTTAGTTAAGCTGTGGCTCGATGCTGTTAAATCTAGAACATTTAAGCCAACCCAAGAAGATGTGGACCACTTTAAAGAGATTGTTAAATTTCCTAAGTCTGGTAATGAGCTATACGAAGAAGAAGAAAATAATGATATGCCAGAAAACCAAGAGGGTGCAGAGGAAGAAATGAAAGAAATGGAGAGTGAGGAGCCAGAAGAAGAGAATGATGCTCAAACATTTTCCAAGAAATATGATCTCCCTATAGATAATTATGCTAGGCTCCCTGAAGGATATGATCGTCTAACAAACTATACTAAAATTAAGAACGATATGGATAAAGGAGTTGAAACTATTATAGAGCAACTTAATCCAGTAGTTGAGACAATGATTAGGGATTTAAAGGACCAGATAGAAAAGAAAAAGATATTGGCAGGTAATATAGATAGAATATCTACTATTAAGCTAAAGGGTTTAAAAGATTTCAAACAAATATTAAAGGATAATTTAAGAGAAGGATTTAGACTTGGGAAGGTTGAAGCATTTAATGAGCTATTTAAAAGCCAGTTTGCTAAAGAGCCTTTACCAGGGGATTTATTTTTAAAGCTACTAGAGGAAGAAACCTTTGAATATGTAGGTGATATTCAGCAAAAGTTATTAAAGGATATTAGAGTAGAGGCAGTTTCAGCTATTAAGGATGGGCAGGAATTATCCGAGTTCTTTGATAAAATAGATAAAGATATTAAAAAATCTATAGATATATCAATTGAGCGATATGCTAGAACTAAATTTACAGAAGTTATGAATAAGGGAAGATATGAATTCTTTGTCGATAGCGGTGTCGTAAAAGGTTTTCAATACTCTGCTATCTTAGATGATAGAACTACAGATATTTGCATGGGACTCCATGGGAAGAAGTTTAAAGAAAAAGATGCCCCAATTCCTCCGATGCATTTTAATGCTCTATGTGAAGGCAGTTTAATTAAATTAGAAAACGGAGAAAAACCCATTGAGCAGATTGCCGTAGGTGATAAAGTAGTAACCCATACTGGATCAATATACCCTGTTTATGATGTAATGGATAAGTTTGAGGATAAAGAATATTATGAAATCGAATTTGAATCGGGAAAACTTATAAAAATAACAGGGGAGCATCCTGTTCTTACTGAACGTGGATGGATACGAGCAGATGAACTGTTAATCAATGATGATATTTTCGGTCTTGAGGATGTCTATGATAAGTAATTCATTAACAAAAACTTTATTAACTCTTATTGTTTTAATATTATGCGATTCAAGCAAGAATATATCTCTTTTAATAGCGTTGACCCTTTTTGCTTTATCCCATTTATATGTGGAATCAATTTCTAGACAAAGGCCCTTGACAGGGAAAAAGAAATCTAAAATATATGAACCTACTGGATGTTGGAATATGTATTCAACATCGAGAGAATTAAGGACTTCGATAACCGCTTCCTCTTGTGGCAATGGATTATTTTTAAACAACTTTGATAGTGTTTTACTCATTTTCTTTCGTGAGGCAATATTCCTTGAGGGGTTTTTATCAGTCATGCGCTTGCTATGCGCTCGAAATATATCGCTATTAAATTTATTTTTTCCATTGGCCCAATGCTCGAAGCCATTTTCATACTTGTTTTTTGATGCCTGTTTTCTATTCCTTAAAGGTATGTTTCTTTTTTTACATTCTTTTTGGAAAACATCCCTAGACACTTTACAATCATTACTTAATGATAAAAGCGAACGACCTTCATCCCAATGCAGCTTACTTATTACTTCATTAAAATGCATATTAAAGAAAATTTCAATCTTATTTACTGCTCTCATACCTGCCAACACTATAACTGAAGGTTTTATATGGAAAGAATTAAAAGCATAAAAAGAAAAAAAATAGCTAGCGAGAGGCTTTATAATATCGCAGTAGATGGGGATGAAAGTTATATTGCTGATGGCATTGTAGTTCATAATTGTAGATCAGTTTTAATTCCTATTACTATGTTTGAAGAATGGTCCCCTGACACCTCTGTAGGCGATAAACCTATAGAAGAATTTATTGATGAAAATAAAGGAAAAGGATTTCCAGTTAAATGAGCAGAAAATACGATAAAGCACCAGCGAGAAAGATAGGGGTTATCAATCAAGATAAGGCCGTATCTGGTACTGAGTTTGCTGATAAAATAGCTCTAGATATTAAAGAAGTAGATGATACTTTAAAGTTTTGGCTTAAGGCCATTTATTTAAAATTAGATTCTATAGATATGAACCTTAAAATAATAAATGACATAGAAATAGAGGATGAAATATGAGTTTTGTTTTAGAAGATGGGACTGGTTCTGGTTCCAAATTAAAAATAGGAACCGATAATAGGCTCCAAGCAAGGGTGGTTCGAGAAACGGAAATTGTTCACGCTACCGAATCAGGTAATAGTTACAACTGGAACACTGGCTTAATCTCCATCACAGGAGATGCCACTCTAATTTATTTAAAAAATAATTCAGATAATCAGCTTGTTATTACTGATATTGCAATTGCCGCATTTGATGGAATCACACATAGTGATTTTCCATATATAACTTTAGTAAGAAACCCTACTGGTGGAGATTTAATTTCGGATGCTACTGCTATTAGCATGAATCAAAACAGAAACTTTGGTTCAACAAATTCAGCAGTAGTTAATGTCTACAAAGGGAAAGTTGGAGGCACTATCACTGGTGGAAATGATATTGCTATTTTGCAAACAGGCAAAACAGGGAGATCATTATTCTCTATTGATTTCATCTTAACTAAAGGTACTTCATTGGGAGTTAAACTAACTGCAAACCGTTCAAGCGGAAGTGCTAATTACTATATAGCACTAATTGGGTACTTTAAAGATACGGAGGACGTATAATGATTATAAAAGATGGTAAAGGTACAGGCAAAACGGTTGAAGTAGATAATGAAAATAGACTCCATGTTCAAAGTGATACTAGATCATTTATTGCAGACATCTCTGATAAGTTCGGAGATGCTTATGTGTTTTCACATGGCGATTATCTAAGCATAACAACAACCAATACCGAGACAGGTATTCTTCATGTTAAGAATACAAGTTCAACAAAGAAGCTATATGTAGAGTCAATTAGAACTTGTGGTGACGTAATTAATAAATGGAAGCTATATAAGAGCTCCACTGGTGGAACGCTTATATCAGATCAAACTGCTGGTAATTCTCAAAATATGAATGTGACTTCTGGAAATACTGCTGATGTTACTGTCTACAAGGGTGCTGAAGGTAAGACTGTTACTGGTGGGAGCATGTTAGGTCATTTAATAAATGATGTAGGTCATTCTAATGAAAGGTTTGATGGAGCTTTAATTCTAGGAAGAAATGACTCTATTGAGTTATCAGTAGAGGTTCCAAGTGCTGGTGAAGTTTGTTGTAGAGTCATAGGATATTATGCTTAATACGAATATTATAGGCACAGAGAATGGAGTAGCGGCAAAGGTGACTGATAGAGGTCAACTTGTCGTAGCTACTATTGAATATTCTGAAGCCTATACTGTTTCGGCTACAGTAATTAATACGGCCTATAATTTTATAGGACCAAAAGCTGGAAAGAGATTTGTTATTACTGCAATTCTTTTAAATGCTGATAAATCTGTTTCTGCTACAAATGGAGCTGTAATAGTTATATATGAAGCAACAAGTGCAACATCAACTACAGCATCGAAAACAATTCTTTCTATCGAACTACTTAAACAAGTAAACAGAGACATTACAGGATTAAATCTTATTGTATCAGAAGGTGTTTGGCTTTCAATTAAGACAGACGATAATAACATTAATGCTACAATTTTAGGGTATTATATAGATACCTAAGGAGACAAATAAATGGCTGAATTACATTCAATTGAAGGTGTGGAAATTTTTGCTGTCGGTACTTTTAATGGTGATGAGTACACCGAGAAAGACTTAGATGCGATGATCGAAGCTTTTTCTAAAACATCTACCAGAATCAGACCAGCTCTTAAACTGGGACACACAGAAGATCAGAAGCTAATTCAAAATGATGGATTACCAGCAGCAGGGTTTATTAATAAGCTATATAGAAAAGGACAGAAGCTAGTAGCTGATTTTGTAGATATACCTAAGAAGATATTCGATTTAATTCAGAACAAAGCATACACAAGAGTTAGCTCGGAAATTTATTGGGGAATAGATATTGGCAATGGAGAGGTTTACGATAAGTTACTTTCAGGTGTAGCATTACTAGGGAGCGATATCCCTGCTGTATCTAGTCTGAGTGAAATACTTAGTCTTTATAGTTTGGACTATGAGTCAATAAAAAGCTATGCAAAAACTCAAACAGAGTTTAATATTAAAGAATATTCTATAGAAATTCCAAAAACAGATAAGGAGATCAATATGCAAGAAAAGCAAGAAGAGAAGGAAATTGTAGTAAAAAAAGACTACGAACTAGAAGAAAAACTAAAGAAGTATGAGAATGAGCTTAATGAGCTTAAAACTGAAAAAGAAAAACATGAAGAAGAACTAAAAGAATATAGAGCAAAGGCCGAGAAGCTTGAAAATGAGAAAAAAGAAGTTGAGGTTGAAAGATACCTTGATTCTCTAGAAGCTAAAGAGCTTTCAAGTGCTGGTATGAGACCATTTATTAAATCTCTACTTGGTGCTGAAAAGAAAGAATATTCTTTTGGTGAAGGTGAAAAAGAGAAAAAATATAACAATAAAATGGAAATTCTAGAGGAAGCCCTAAAACTTTTCTCTGCTAATACTAAA
>Ga0208644_1004540_pt1 | contig 10439 bp, 10 predicted proteins | sample VirMetDEL_Nov_18_FD_184517 | JGI IMG/M metagenome (GOLD analysis project Ga0208644, IMG submission 184517) | Aqueous microbial communities from the Delaware River and Bay under freshwater to marine salinity gradient to study organic matter... | ecosystem: Environmental > Aquatic > Marine >... | reverse complement strand
TGCGGCTGTTAGACTTGAAGCACCTGTGCGTTTTCTGCTACCTGTGCCACTTGCACTAGCCGCAGCTGAAATGCTTGCGCTGCCTTCAATACCTAAATGAACTGTAGGTGTTGCGCTGACACTAGCGTTTGCACCAATGCTTGCGTTGCCTGGCACTTGTGTGGTTATTATACCACTTGCCGTGACACTACCTGCGCTGGCAACAAGAGCTGCTGCGCCACGTTTGATGTTGGTTAAGATATTTGTTGTAGCGTCAATCTGTAGGCTACTGGCGCCAGCATATGTGCCAGCAAAATAATGAGGATCCTCAATGTAGCCCTCTTCTACATACAGAATATCAGTCGCCATCGTCAGTGATGTCCTCTCTAATAAAATTCACTTCAGTGTCAGGTTCATAACTGCCCATCTGCGTGTTCAGTGTATCCCACGTAGGTTCAGTTGAATAATCAACGGTTTGTGAAATTTCTTCTCCATCCTTGAGGTAGACAAAAGTATATCTAATCGTCATTAGTAGCTCTCCACTATACTGCTTGGCAGTGTAAAATTGGCACTTCCTGAGTTTGTGCCAGTATAACCTCTATTTGAACCAATTGTCACACGGAAATCTTGGATATAACCTATGTAATCATTTGGATCGCCTGCGTTGAATTGGCCAAGGTGTATGGTTGAAAATCCAGTGTTGGTTGAATACCAAGCACCTTTGTAGATACCATCATAATAGAAGCGTTTTGTGCCGCCATCGCAAACAATAGCCAAATGGTGCCAACCTGAGCCTATGCCAATGTTGTTTTCTCCACCAAATGAAAATGTGGTGCCTGAGTTTATACCAAACAACCATCTACCACCTGAGTCTGCGCTTGAAATACACCAGTTTTGGTTTGTGCCTGCGTTTTGTGCGTTGAACCAACCTTCAACAACATATGTGCCTGATGCTGCACTTGGCATACTGGTGCCTCCATTGCTGCTCAAGTTATAGGTAAGGGCTTGGCCACTTCTGTCATTTTCTAATGATCCACCATAATCTGGTGTGCCACTCCATTTGTAAGTGGTGGTTTGAATAGCACTGCTGGCACCTTGTGTGTGAGTTTTTGGGCCTGTGATACTGCTGTTGATTTCTGGTGATCTATCTATTACACCTAAAGACACATCGTCAAATGCCACTGCCAATTCTACATTGCTGGCATAGGTATCACTTCTGCTTGTGCCTGAATCTGCTGAACCAATTGTGTAGGCAAATTTAGCAATACCACTGCCTCCACTACCACCTGATTTATTGCTGCCACCTGCTCCGCCACCGCCTGAGCCTGTGTTTGCTGTAGCACTGGCACCTGTGTTGCCATCACCACCATTACCACCGCCGTGTGTGCCTGTGCCTGGTGCAAAACTGCTGGAAAGACAGCTGCCGCCACCTCCACCACCATAATATGTAGTGCCACCTGATAATTTAGTAGTGGCAAAGCCATTACCACCTGCGCCACCTACAGTTGATGAAGCATTAGAGCCAACGCCACCGTTGCCTCCACCACCACCACCCAATTCAGGGCTGGTATAACCATTGCCACCTGCGTATGTGCCTGTGCCACCTGACATACTTGAGCCAGTCCAGTGACCTCTACCACCACCTCCAGCTGCGTTGGTTCTTGAAGTTGCTGCGCCTGCTGCTCCTCCACCTGCTCCACCACCTTCAGCAGTGTATCCTAGGCCAGTTGAGTCACTGCCATTTGTAGCACTTGAACCACCTGCTCCAATAGTTAAACTGTAGCCTTGAGCTGTGACTGCTTCATTTTCAAATTCTCTTACTTGGGCACCGCCACCACCTCCACCACAGGTAAAGCCGCCGTCACTGGCACCGCCACCACCGCCTCCTCCTACAAGTAGAAAGTTGACATTGCCACCTGTTGTGACTGTGAATGTGCCACTGCTCAAAAAGGTGTGTGATTTATACCAGCTGCTGTTTTTGTAAAAATAGGCTTCTGTGCCACCTGAAGCAACTACCTGCGCTGCTGCGGCGGTTGTAGGCGCTGCTGCCCCTATGAATGTTGCTCTAGCTGATCCTAGCATTTAGCCTCCTATGTAATTGCGCTAAAACTACCAACACCTGTGACCACATATACTTCAGCATCAGTAGTATCATCTAAACACAAGATATTGAACATATCAAATCCTGTGAGTGTTGGATCTGTGCCATCTACAGCATAGAATGTTGAGTTTGTTTCATCAAATGCGATTGTATAACTGCCACCTGAGTTGTTCAATATAAGTGTCACGTTGGCACCTGCTGTAGGTGTTGTAAGACCTGATATTGTAAGGTTGCCAGTTTGAACAATGTAGTGTAGAGGTGCTGCTTCATGATCCAAGCTGATTGTGCCAGTTGTGCTGTTGTCAGTTTTCAACAATTCGTCATATGATTTCAAACTTGATAGGTTGATACCACCTGCGTCTGTTGTAATGTTGACATTGCCATTACCGTTTGGCTCAATAGCAATATTACCGTTGGTCACACTTACAATACTATTTCCGTTTACATCAAGATCTCCACCAAGTTGAGGTGTTGTGTCTTGAACTAGGCTTGTAAATGTTTCACTGGTTAGATAACTGCTGAGATCTGGCGGTGTATATGTAAACACACCTGTTGAATTATTGTAGCTAAGAGCGGCACTTCCTGCTGCTGCTGTAGTCACACTCAAATCTGTCAACACTGCTGCGCCAATGCCAGCTGCTGTAGGTGGTGTATATGTAAACACACCAGTTGTGTTGTTGTAGCTGATAGCACCATCACCTGCGGCTGCTGCTTCAGCACCTACACTTAAATCATCTAATAAAATGTAATCATCCAGTGTCACAAAATCCACAGTGTTTGAACCATCACTGGCCAAAACTTGACCTGCTGTGCCTAAACTGTCTGGCATGTTGTAGCCATTGATTGCTACTTTACCAGCACCATTTTTGTTTATATAAGCATAACCAGTTGAAGTCAACTGTAGTGTGCCTGCTGTAGTTGTAGCACCTTCATCTGCTGTTAAAAATAGATTTTTGCTTGCTTCACTTGAAACCAATGCCAAACCCAATGGTGTGCCACTGCTAGATGTTTCTGTAAATACTACACCATTTGTGCCATCTATTTCAACAAACTGTGTTGAATCTGTAAGTTGATTACCATTCAAATCAAAGTTGCCACCTGCTTGTGGGCTGGTGTCTTCTAGAACATTGTTGATTGATAGTGCTTCAACTGCGTCTGAAAAATCCACTGCTACTGCTTGATTGCTGGCGTTGCCTAGGAAGAACTGATCTTCGTCAAGGTTAGGTGTTGCATTGCTGCGTCCTGGACCTGATACTATGATTATTCCATTTGAGTCATTTCTTGCTACCTTGCCAATGTTTTGAATCAACGCTGTTTCACCTGTTGGTGCACTGTTTGTTAGACCACCAAATGTTGCACCGCCTGGTGTGGTGTCAATATACAGTGTATCACCCACAGCAAATGTGCTGGTGTTGACGCCATCCAATGTGCCAAATGCAACCACTTCACCGTCTGTGTTGTTTGCCAATGTGCTGTTCAACAATCCAATAGCAGGCATTTTGGCAGCATCATCTGCATCAGCAGGAGCAATCAATATTTTACCACCTGAATGTCCTGATATGTAAACAGGCACACCTTTGGCTATGCTGGCACCTGTTGTATTGCGTATTTCTACTACTGATTGTGTTGAACTTATAACACTTGCATTTGCCACAGTGTTGTCAACATACAGTTTTGTCGCAGCGTCTTGATCTGCTGTTGGATCTGTTACATTGACAATCTTGTTGCTGTTCGCATCAAGTTCGCCACCTAGCGTAGGTGTTGTATCTTCGCTGACATTTTCTAATTTGTCAGTGTTTAGATTAGTAAAGTTAGCATCTGCTTCTGTATGTGTTAGAGCTGAGCCTTTGCCCGCTCTTGTGACTATTGTTGCCATCTGCTATCTCCCTTAATCTAGGCTTACGCTCAAATCTCCTGCTTCAACAATAAATGTATCGTTGGTTTCAACTGACTTACTAGCAGAAAGAGCACCATGGTAAAGCAAATTACCTGCGCTTGAAGCATCATAGATACCAATGTGTGTCACTGTGCCATAGTTTGCTGTTGCCTGTGGAAAAGTGACATCTGCTGAGTTTGTTGTTGCACCACTTGCTGGTGTATTCCATGAAATTGATTGTCTTGCGTATGATCCGCCTGAAACTTCTGTGCCTGTTCCTGCGTCTGTTGGATCACTTGTGAAAAGTGCCAAGTATGTTGTTGTTGGGGCAGTATAACTTGTAATGCCCAATGTGTGCTCAAGAATTTTGAGCTCTAAAAAATCTGATGCCGCAGCCATGTGCTTGCTCCTTTGTTAATTAACTATTGTATTTAGTCAAACCAAAAAAAACCTAAGTTTTATCAAGGTTTTTTGAGGTTTAACTGTTTCTTGGGTTCTCTGCTTTTTCTGTAGGTGTGTGAACAAATTCACCATTTTCAATACGATATTGAGTAATATCATAATCTTGATCTGTGTCAATATAAGGATGATTGTTTATAAAGTGTAAACCATCACCTATGCTTTTGTTTACTATTGTTCCTGCACTGTTATAATAATATCTTTTGGTTAACATCTGTAAATCTCCTAGTTTAAGAATGCCATTACGGCAATAGTAGCAGCAAAGCCATCTGAGTTTGTAAAGAATGTGGTTATGCCTGAATTAACAGTCACAGCGTTATTGGTAGCATTCAAATCAAATGTGCCTAGACTGCTTATTTTTACTCTATAATATCCTGCTGCGGCATTGCCTAAGTTGAATATACTCAAATAGGTGCTCCATTCCATATACTGTGTTTGTAGTGTAGTAAAAACGGAATTGTCTGTGCTGTATTGTAATTCTGCTTTACATGGCACGGCTGCTGTAATAGATTTGCTTACACTATCTACTGTGTAATTGTAAGTGGCTTGAGGTTGTTGAAATGTAATTTGCATATTTTTGATTGTAGCACCTACACTCCAAGTGGCTGTTGCTGGTGTTCCAGCGCCTGTGCCTGAACCTAATGCACTTACCATTTCAGCATTGGTAAATCCACCTGATACAGTATTCAAAACAGGTATACCAGCACTGGTAATGGCCGTTCTACCTGCATCTGTTGCCAAAGCATTGCCTACTTTTACACCATCGCCTTCTGCAATATTGTTTTGAACAGTTGTGTTGCCGTTGATTGGAGGCATTGGATCTGCTCTAAGTCTTGTAAACTTTGAAAATCCTGTTAATTCATAATCTTCATCTGAATAATCTACACCAATAATTTTCAGCAGTATTTCTCCGCCATCACCATCAGTTTCTTCTACTTCAATTACACGAAACTTTCTGCTGCTCTGCTGCCCTGCGTATTGATTTTCAAATATATCAGCTTCTACAGTGATTACATCACCAGCTAATAGATCCAGTGCTGAAAAGTCTGTGAAAAATTCTATATTGGTTCTACGTCTACTTTGTTTTAACTCTCTATTCAACAAAACATCTGCTTGAACATAGTCATTTACCAATTCATTTGTTATTTCAATTTTGTTGTCATTGTCTATGCTTCTATAGTCGTAATCTAAAAAGTCACCTGTGTCAATTTCATCAAATTGATATTCAATACTGTCAAATTTACCTACTTGGTCTTTGTTGGCATACTTGAATTTGCCTTTTGTATAGGCTTGACTCAATGGTGCTTTGGTTAAAACTATTTCACCTATGATGTTTGTGTCATTGAATGTTTTTACACTGGCAGACGATTCATTGATTACCAAACTCCATTTGCCTGTTGTGGTATCATAGGTTGTCCAAGCACTGGCAGCACTAGATATTTTTTCAATGTTATCCCATACATTGTTTCTAGGATCTACAAAGCCATTTATTTTGAATATTTTTTGTGTTGCGCTCATATCAGTTCCTTATAATGACAGCGTCCAAACTGCTGTATCTGTATCACCTTGAATTGTGTCTAAGGTATAGGTTAATATCAAATCATCTTCATTGGTGTTGCCAATTGTTGCACTCAATGTATCTAACATGGTGTTGATTTGTGCTTTTGTGCCTTCAAGTAGAAGTGTGCCTGTTGCATTATCCCATTCATATCCACCTAATTGATATCTAAAATAGGTATCTACTCCACCTACTGAAGTCAAACGCTCATTTCCGCTTGCATTAATTAAGCCTAATAGAGTTTCACCATTGCTTATAAAATCTATAGTGGTGTTAGAGTTTATGCTGTATAATTCGTGTTCTCCATCAGAACCAATAATGCTTACATTGAAGTTTGCATAATACGCAGGTTTTCTATAACCCCCTCCAGCTTCAAGATTTGTATCTTTTAGAACACCTCCTCCTGTTGTGCCAAACTGAACACTGTTAGTAGTATTGCCTGAAATAATACTTGAACTTGGTGTAATTTTTACGGTTTGATTAAATGTAATGTCTGTGCTGGTGACGTCATATACATCATAATAAAAATCGCCGCTTGTGCCACTTGTGGGTAATTCGTCAGCGTCCCATATCCATAATTTTTGATTAGTTGCATCGCCAACAAATTGATGTCGTATATTACCTCCCCAAATACTTGTATTTCGTGCGCTGCTGGTATCTAAAGTATATTCATCATATCCTGTGTCTTCTGATATGACACCACGCCATTTCAAAACTTTATTAGCAGTGGTCTGATTTGAATTTCTCAATCCTAGCCAATTACCATCAAAACTCATAAATTGGAAATTTACTTGATCAAATAATTCATCCCAAGCACCAGTATGATATCTTAAAATTTTATAATTGCTAATTGGATTTGTATAACCACCAAGGTAAACTGTATTTGCATCTAAACTTTTAGCCTCAGTTCGTAGTGGCACAGGATAGGTCACAGCGCCTGGAGCTGGTGTGCCATATTCACTGAAATTACTGAAAACTGTGCTATGTTCTGACCAACTTTGTGTGCTTTGATCAAAGTCATATCTTTTCATTGTGATTAATCTTGGACTTGATCCAGTGGCAAATGATACAAACCAACTTGTTTTGGTCATAGCCCAAACTTTGTCATAACCTGTAGGAAAACCTGTAAGACTTGAATTAGGATAATTCCATTCAGGTGATTTGTTTGCGCTGTCTATTTGCCAATAACCAATTGCACCATTTGAGGTTAGATCTACAAAATTGCTCACGCCTGAATCAGCTGTAGTGACTGCAATTTCCAATTCATGATTACCAACTGTGCCATCTTCATTTGCATTATTTGATATTCTTGGTCCGTCGCTGAGATTTTTTGTAGAATTTTTTGTATAGGTGCCAGTGTATACGGTTTTGGTAATGTATTCATAACTGGTAAGAGTTTGATTTTCAATATCGCCTTCTGCGTTTACATCATTTGTGACGCTGTATTCTAGTGAAAAATCTGCTGTGGCAGTAGCACTGGTTGTCATGGTCATTGAATTCAAATGTGCGTTTACTTGATCTTTTGTGCCTATGATTGTGAGAGTATCACTGCTGTCATCACCATAATTGAATGTGCCACCTAGTGTGCCAGCACAGGTAATTGTATCTACATAGGTAGGTTCACTTGGTGTCACAATTACTGTAAATGTAGCACCACTGGCAGTTTGAAGATTAGGTGCATTTGTAATAGCATGGTCACTGTCACTGGCAAAACTACTCAAACCACCTGTGGAAAATAAATCTGCTACTTGAACAGTCACAAACATCGTAAACTGTGTCAAAATACCCACTGAACTAATTGTAGTAGGTATATTAAAATCATGATTGGCACTGTCAGCATAGGTGATTGTGTTTACAGTAGGAAACAATGCTGCATTGAAATCAGCGATGTTTTGAATGTTGCTGAGTGTATAAAAATTACTTGCTACGCTTAAATTTACATTGGTTCCGCTTAGGCTAAATGTCAAAGTCACATCTGTGAAACTGCTTACATCAAATGTAATTGAAATATTTGCTGCCAATGGATTGCTTAAACTTATGGCTTTGATGCCTGGCACAAATTCAAAGTCTTCGCCTTCTAATATGCTGACTCTTGTGTCTATTGCTGCGCTTCTGTCAAAAATTACACCTGTGAATGTAGGATCTTCAAAGGTTATTTCTGTTTCGCTGAAGGTATTAAGGTCTGATAAACTTTTCATTATTTGTTAATCTCCGCATCTGCTATTCCTGCACCGTATATTTTGCTTGATAGATAATCATACAAAACATCACCTGGGTCAGTCATAGTATTCACCAATTCAAAAGCAAAATCTGGCAAATATGTTAAATCTTTTTCTTGTGAGTATGTGACTTTTACCACAGCAAATACAAAATTATAATATTTGAATCCACTGTTCCAACCTGGGAATATATTGTAGGCTGGTGTAGCAGTGCCAAATGATCCAAATGGAAATGTTTGATTGTCACTGCCATTGTTATAACAGTAAACCTTGATCAAACCATTTATGCTGCTATCTACTGTGCCTGCTGTGTCACGCTTGCTAACCACTGTGACACCATCTGTGTCAAATTGTGCTTCATAGCCGTCAATGAATATTCTGTTGAATGTAATTTCACTGGGTGTGCCGTCTATCTTGTTGCCTGTTTTTTCACTCAACACAAAGCTGATCCAAATACTTTGATTGTCAGCATCAAGAGCAGCATCTACAACTATGCCTTTGGTAATGCCTGTGCCGTAGCAAACGGGCACTACATTTTCTACACTGGGATCCAGTGTGACTGTTGTTGAACTTGTTTCAGGATCAACAGGTTCTTTTGGTGTTTGTGTTTTCAAAATGCTGCCAGCAATCTTGTTGGCAATGTTTTCACCAATGCTTACATTTTTTAGGCCTTCTACAAAATTACTAGCATTTGTAATGCCTTCTGCTATTTTACTTAGATTCTCAAAAAAACTCATCAGTCACCTTTACCCCATTCAAACTTGGCACCAGCTATTTTTACCACGTTATTCATTGATTGATCATACTGTAGCACAGGAGATTGTAAGCCTGGCACTGTTTCTTCAAAACCTGTTAGCCAACCACCTCTATTTGGTCTTGCTGTTTTTCTACCAGTCACTTTCTTTGTAAGATAGTTTTTGTAATCTTCAATTTGTAATGTCAACACTGTGTCACTTTTGCCTGTGCCTAAATCATAACTGTCACGCAGAGTATAACTTTCTACAAAGCCTTTGAATCTACCCACAGGATTGCCACCTGTGAGTGTGACAAGATTGCCGTCATCTCCAAATATGCCTCTACGGATGGTCACAGTTGAACCTTCTATTCTAGAATTCTGTAGGAATCTCATGTCAGTGTAATTGTTAGGTTCAATGCCTGTGAGTGTCATGGTTAATCCATCACCTGATGTTTGCACTTGGTTCTTGCTTGGTGAAATTGTCAGCAAATAACTCAATGGCGTGTATTTTTCACCTTCAATTTCAACACTTCTAGTGTAATCACTGAATCTAAAAGTCACAGGAAAATCTGTGGTGCCCTCACTGAAATAAGGTATATACCATTCAACAAATAATCCAGTAGTGATGTCTGTATAATCTGCGAATGTTGTCACGAGCTAACTACCTCCTGGAACACAAAGTCTCCATCCCATTGAACCTGCTTTGCTCCAAACAATGTAAAGGCAGGAAAATTTATACATTTAACAGTGAAGGTTGCGGCAGTGCCCAGTGTTGCTGTTTTTGAGCCTGCTGTAAAGTCATCTGCCAATATCAAGTTTCTGTGTAGGTATACTGAATCAGCACCACCTGTGTCAGTGACATCTGCCGTGACTTGATACACATGGCCTAATACTTCAATAATATCGCCTTTTTTGTATTTGTATGTGCCACTTGGTAATGCTGTAGAATCTATGACTCTGTTATAACCATATGTCGTTGGATCAACAGTGACCGTTCTTGTGGTTGTTGATGTCCAATCACCTGTGTAATTCAACAAATCATCTAAGCCTGTGTGATTAAACTGTAGATTGAATTCTGTGTCTTTGCCTGTCTGTTGAGCATCTAGTATTTTTGTTTTTAGGTCACTGTAAAATGGACCAGTTGCTGGAGTGACTGTAAATCTCCAAACCGCATTGCCTCTGTTTACACTGCGTATCATACCTGACCTTGCAATGGTCTGTGCCACTGTAGGTCTGTTGTCAATTGATATGTTGCTGGCAGTGTTTACCAAATATTGGAATGACATTATCTTCTACCTCCTGGAATTGATTTCTGGCCTTTAACAACTAATGCGTGTAGGTAGCCTGGATCTCTTGCAAGTAGATTTTGGAAACTTTGAACATCTACTGCGTTTATGTTGTAAGTGACTCCTCCGCCCATTGGCGTCACTTGTGCTGGTCCACTTACTAATTCAGGACCACGTTCTCCTACCACACCAAACTTGCCACCTGGTATAAAGCCACCATTGGAA